>Ga0310345_10001071_pt1 | contig 32650 bp, 35 predicted proteins | sample HC15DNA20500_MG_FD_204667 | JGI IMG/M metagenome (GOLD analysis project Ga0310345, IMG submission 204667) | Marine microbial communities from station ALOHA, North Pacific Subtropical Gyre - HC15-DNA-20-500_MG | ecosystem: Environmental > Aquatic > Marine > Oceanic | place: Pacific Ocean: North... | reverse complement strand
CCAGCCGTACCGCTTCCAGCTTGAATTCCAGCGTGTACTGCGCCCGCTTTGTCTTGCTTGTCATCACATCTCTCCTTGCTTCAGTTTAACCTCAGCAAGGGATTCGTTTTGCGGGGGCAAGCTCAAACCGCGGCGAACCACGTTGTTACCTTGGTAGCAAGATTCGAGAAACCGGTGCCGAGATTTTGACCGAGGTTGGTAACCCCGGCGACGATGGCTACGGCGATCAGACCCGCGATCAGGCCGTACTCAATGGCAGTCGCTCCGCGTTGCGCTTTGCGAAAGAGGGACGCTTTTACTTGACGCATGTTCTCACTCCCGATGAGAAAATTTTCCGTACACGGAACCCAGCGATACCCCGGTCCTGACGTGATGCCATCGATGATTTCTCCGTGGCATTTCTATATTCCGATCGCTGGTACAGCCTTTATAAGACATGGAATGTCTCATCCATACCCCCCGTTTGGGCTAGGTATGAATCAGCATAGAGTGGGACATACGTTTGAAACAACTTTGCCCGATTTTCATACTTAGGGATGAGGAACTGCCAATTGTTGAATGAAGGGCAATAAAGCCGGCACCGCCGTGCCGCATCCTGCACGCCAACATGCGGGACGCGGCACAGCGCGCAATAAAAGGATGCGCCGCGCGGGGTAAAGACGACAGCGCACCGTAAAGATGTCGACCAGTTGTCAGGGAAAGTCCTGAACCCAATTCGCCGGATTAGAGGACTTTCCCGATTCGTTGCGCGATCAGCGTTGTGTCAGGCCGCCGAGCAGGTTCGTGACCGGAGCGAGCGGATTCTGGCTGCTGCCGCGGGACGCCGCGCCACCCGTCGCACCAGTCAATCCGCCGGTCAATCCGCCGGTCAGGCCGCTGACCAGGCCCGTCACGGGAGCCAGTGGATTCGCGCCCGCCGCACCACCTGCTCCACCCACTGCACCCGCCACGCTGCCTACAACGGGCAGGTTGCTGACCGGAAGGCTACCCAGCAGGCCGCTGACCGGATTGGCGCTCGCGGAGCCAGTCGCACTGGCCACATTGGCAACCGGCAAGCTGTTGATCGGCAGGCTGCTGAGCAGACTGCCCAGCGGATTGGTGCCCGCACCACTACCCGTTCCTTGCAGCAGACCGCCCGCCACCGCGACAGTCTTGCCGGTCTCGGTCACCACGCCACCCAGCGGAGAGACGATCGGCGTATTGGTGTTGGTGATCATGCTGCCGGCACTGGCCACCGTGTTGCCCACCGTTACCAGCAGGTTGTTGACCGGCGCGCCCAGACCGGTTGCGCCACCGACGGTCTGCGTGGCGTTGGTGAGTTGCGTGGTCAGCGGCACGATGACCTTGCTTGTGCTACCCGTCAGTTCCGCCACGGCGCCCGTCGACAAGGCCGTGCCGAGCTGATTGCCGGCGCCCATCACGGCGCTGCCCACGCTCTGCACCACGCCGCCGACAGGCGTGGTCACTGGTGCGAGTGGGGCAAGCTGGCCGGTGCCCACGGCTTGCACCAGGTCGCCCGCGCTGACCACCGTCTTGCCAGTCTGCGTCACGACGTTGCCAGTGTTGGCCACAGTGACACCAACCGGGTTGTCGACGGCACCCATCTGTCCGAGCCCATTGGCAACGCCGGCACCGAGCGTGGCAACGGTTGCCCCGGCATTTATCACCACATCGCCGGTGGCGTTCTTTGCGCCGGTGGGTACCAGCGGAACGTTCGTGTCCTTGATCTGCTGGCCGATCTGGCTCACCGCGTTGCCTGCCGCCGTCACCGTATTGCCAGCGCCTTCCACCACCTTTGCAGTCGGCGTCGTCGCGGCGGTGGGCGTGGGGGTCGGCGTCGGGGTCGGTCCGGCCGGCGTGGATGGCGAAGGGCTTGCGCCGCTGCCCGAACCGCCGGACGAACAGCCGGCCAGCAGGGCGAGCGCGGCAGCGCAAGCCAGTGCCACGACATTCGTGGAATAACGGGGACGCTGCAATTGGCTCGTGGTCTTCATGTTTTGATCTCCTCTGGTGGACGTGTGCGATCGCAACTCGCGCGCTTTGCCGTGGCCTGTTGCGCAAGCCGTGTGCCAGGGTCAATCGCATGTTCGATACGAACGCTGGAAAACCACGGCACGCTGCCCTGAACCCGTTATGCGGCGCGGCTTTCCGGCGCAACGACGTGCACGATTTCCAGGTCAGGCGACACGGCGGACCACGCCATCGGCGCGTTACGAAAGCGCCGCGCGTTACGTAACGCGTAACGCCTCGCCCACTTGCCACAACCACCGTCCGCTTGATGCGGGCGTTTGATCGGCTGCCCGCAAACCCTTGTCAGACGTGCGTTTGCGGGCAGCACCCCTACTTGCGTTGGGCTCCGGTCCACTCGTGGTCCTCGATTGGCACACCGCTTGCGCATACATCCGCAGCCACGGCACGCCACACATCTCGACGCTCGACCGACGAGCGTGCACGTGAACTTCGACGGGTAAGAGAAAAGACAAAAGGGGAACAGGTCATGCGCCAACAACAAGATTTCAAGAAGCGGATCGTCATCACGGCAGTACTGGGGGCACTGTTCGCGCTGGGCGGCTGCGCCAGTGGCAGCGGTTCCACTTCGATGGGGACCAGCGGCTCGGGCGGAACGGGTGGTACCGCAGGCACGTCGGCCGGTACTGGCAGCAGCGGCACCAATGGCGGGGCCGGTGGGTCTGGCAGCACCGGTGGTGCCGGCACGGACCTGGGCAGCAACGGCGCAGGTGGAAACGGCAGCAACAACGGTGGTGGCAACAACAACAACAACGGCGGCGGTGGCACCACCGCCGCGCTGACGCCGACCAGCACGATCGTCAGCAACGCGGGCTCGGTCGCAGACGGCGCCGGCAAGACGGTCAGCGGTCTCGGCGACGCCATCAGCAACGCGAACGTGCCGGGCCTGCCGTCGCAGACCCAGACTGGTCTGGGTGGCGTGGTGACATCGGTTGGCAATGCCGTCAGCACGCTTGCCAACGGCGTGCAGTCCGGCCTCGGCAACATCCCCAACGCCACCAACCCCGTGGGCACGACCGTGGCCAGCACCGGTGGCGTGGTGAGCCAGCTCGGCAATGCGGTGACGAATGCGGGCAGCGCGGTCAGCGGCCTTGGCACCGGACCGCTCGCGCCGCTGGCCGCGCTGACCACACCGCTCGGCGGCGTGGTGTCGCAGGTGGGTGGCACCGTCAGCAACGTTGGCACGCAACTCGGCACGGTGCTGTCGACCGGTCCCGTCGAGCAACTGACCGGCGGCGTCAGCAAGATCATTGTGCCGCTCACGTCGACGCTGACCAACGGCACGCAGACGCTGGGCGCGGCGACGGGTCTGGGCCAACCGGTCAGCAACCTGCTGGCGACGGTGGGCGGCGCACTGGCTGTAGCGGGCACCACACTGACCAACACCAATACGCCTGTCGTCTCGGGCGTGGGTGGCGTGGTTACCGGCGTGGGCAATACGGTGGCTTCGGTCGGCGGCGTCGTGAATGGACCTGCGGGCGGCAGCGTCACCAATCCACTGGCGCCCGTAACCGGGCTCGTCAGCGGCCTCACCGGCGGCCTGAGCGGCGCGACGGGGGGCAGCGCCGGCCCGCTGGCACCTGTGACGGGTCTCGTCAGCAGCCTGACCGGCGGACTGACCAGCGCAGCCGGCGGTGGCGCCAGCCCCCTCGCGCCCGTTACCGGTCTCGTCAGCGGCGTGACCGGCGGACTGTCTGGCGCGGCAGGCGGCAGCAGCAGCCCGCTGGCGCCGGTGACAGGCCTTGTCAGCGGCATCACCGGTGGACTGACCGGCGGCAATAGCGCCGGCACCACGGCCAGTCCGCTGGCCCCGGTCACCGGCATCGTTGCCGGCCTCACTGGTGGCAACGCGCCCGCCAGCACCAGTGGCACGACGACGGGCGGCACCAAGCCCGCCAATCCGCTGGCACCCGTCACGGGCCTCGTCGGCGGACTGGTCAGCGGCCTGACCGGCGCGCTGGGTGGCACCAGGCACTGACCTGAGCAGCAACCGAATCAAGCGAATCAACCAAATCAACTGAAGCAAAAGCGTCGCGGCCACAGATGGGCGGCAGGGAGAGCGGCATCCCTACCGTCCGTGGCACGCGGCGTCATAGCCGCAAAGCTGTCTTGATCAAGGGGTATTACCATGCGTACACGCAAGCGTGTTGCCGCATTGCTGATTGGCATCGGCGCCATTCATAGCGGCCTGTCTCATGCCGAACGGAGCCCGGTCCAGGGCGATCCGACCCAGACTCTCCCGACCATCGCGCCGAGCAAGCCTGCGCAGAGCAATGTCACCGTGCAGGTGGAACGCCCCGATGCAGCCATGCAGAATCTGCTCGCCTCGCGCCTGACGCCGAAGCATTTCAAGATCGAAGGCGCGAAAACGCTGCCGTTCGAGCAGATCGCCGCCAAGTTCTCGCCGCTGGCCAACCGCGAGATCAGCGTGGCCGAACTGCTGCAGGCCGCGGAATCTGTCACCCAGATGTACAAGGACGCGGGATATCCGCTGTCGTTCGCGTTTGTGCCCGCGCAGTCGTTCGAGAACGGCGACGTGCTGATCACCGTGGTGGAAGGCTACGTGGCCAACGTCACGGTCCGCGGCAAGGCTGGCCCGGCCGAGGGCCGCCTGCGCAAGATCGCGCAGCAACTGATGCGCGAGCGCCCGCTACGGCAGGAGAGCTTCGAGCACTACGTCAACGTGCTGTCGCAGCAGCCGGGCATGCAGATCAACGCCACAGTGCAGCCACCCTCCACCACCGATGGCGCGTGCGAGATGGTGCTCGAGGCCAAGCGCAAGCCGTTCACGTTCGGCACCGGTGTGGAGTGGATGTCGCCGGGCCTGCGCGCCATCGCCACGGCCACCACCAACAGCCTCACGCCGCTCGGCGAGCAGCTCTCGTTCACGACGCTTTTCCCGAAGGGCCACAACGACGAGGAGTACTACGCGCTCAACTACGCCCAGCCGATCGGCACCGAGGGCATGCTGGCCAAGGTGACGGCGTCGCACTATCGCGGCGTGCCCGAGAACACGTCACTGGCGCCCATCGGTTTCGAATCGCGCTATGTCAACGACTCCAAGCGTCTCGGCGGCACGCTGAGCTACCCCGTGATCCTCAACAACCGCCATGCGCTCACGCTGACCGGCGGCTTCTACGCGAACAACCAGTTCGAGCGCTACACGCAGGCGGTGCAGCCCGGCGCGGGCCGGCAGATCGAGTTGTCGACCGATGTGCGCGTGGCCAGCGCGGAGGCGTCGTACCTGCAGCGCGGCCAGGGTTTCACGCGCAACGCCACGCTGGGCTTCTACAAGGGCTTTGACGGGCTCGGGGCAAGCCGTCAGAACAACATCAACGACCTGAGCTTCTTCCGCACCCGGTTGCTCGTGTCGCAGGCCAACGACCTGCCCTACGGATTTGGCACATCGGTTTCCGCGGCAGGCCAGTACAGCGGCAACCGGCTGGCATCGAGCGAGCAGATCAGCTTCGGCGGCCGCTTCTTCGGCCTGGGCTATCCCGCCGGCGAAGTGGCTGGAGACAAGGGCTGGGGGGCCTCCGCCGAGATCAACCGGATGTTCGCGGTGGACTACACCTACCTGAAGACGCTGCAGCCGTTCATCGTCACCGACTACGCGCGCGTGTTCTCCAACAGCGTGTCGCTGTCGCACCGGACGCTGCAATCGGTCGCCGTCGGCCTGCGGTTCTCCGACCGTCGCTACTACACGATGGATATTTCGGTGGCGCAGCCCGTGGGCGACAAGCCGACCAACGCGAGCCATCGCTCGCCGCGCTTCAACCTGCTCTGGTCCTACCAGTTCGACTGACGGGTGGCCGGCGCGACGGAACGGGGGCCTGCGCCATGCCGCCGGCCCCGTTCAGTTCACGCGGAACCCGATCTTGAGCGTCACCTGAAAGTGCGCGACTTTGCCATCCTGCACATGGCCACGCGTTTCCACGACCTCGAACCAGTCGATGTTCTTGATGGACTCCGAGGCCTTTGCCAGCGCATTGCGAATGGCGGCATCGCTGCCGTCCGCCGACGACCCGACGATCTCGACCAGCTTGTAGGTGTGGTTGGACATGATCCGTCTCCTGTTGTGCATGGGTGAGTGTGACTGTGACCCGGCACATGCTGCGCGGCTTCATGCGCGGCACGCGTCATATCCCTTCATGATAGGCACGCGCCTGCACTCTCCCCAAATCCCGTCTGGTCTGTCCGGCATCAGGATCAGCCAAACACTGACATTCCCGGCGTGCGTACGGGTATGTACTTGAGACGAGTAACCTCGGATGCGCGACGGGCCACCAGCTCGGCCCCGGAGTGCGAAAGTTCAACACGTGTCTCCATCATCGTCATCGCATCCGCTTTACCTGGCAGGAGGAAGCGATGAGAACAGAACAGATTGCCATGCGCCAGCGCGCGCGCAACTTGTGCGCGGTTGGCGTCGCTGTGATGTCACTGGGTGCCGCCATGGCGGCGCGTGCGGACATCACGAGTTCGACGTCAGGGCCGATCACCTATGTCTGCGGCGGGGTTGCCGCGGACGAGCAGGCCGAAATGCGCAGCGAGGCCCGCAACTACGACATGGGTCTGCTGTTCACACAAGGCGGACGGGGCGAGTACCTGTCCGACGTGAACGTCAAGCTGATGAAGAACGGCAAGGAAGTGGCCGAGTTCCGGTCCACCGGGCCGCGCTGCCTGATCCGCGGGCCGCGTGCGTCCTATCAGGTGGTGGCGACCTATGAAGGCATGTCGAAGCACGCCACGTTGAGTCCGGGCGAGAAGAACGTCCAGATGCGCTGGTAAGCCACACGGGCACATATGAGGCCCGGCTGTCGCCCGGCCAATGCCGGCATCCGTCCCCCGGATGCCGGTTTTTTTGCGCGGACCCGCACCCATGTATCGCGTGGTCCGCTGCACGATTGCCTTACCGGTGGCAAACTTGCGCCCTGGTTCCCCACCCTCTGAACACTTCACCCCGGAGTTTCCGACCATGACCACCAATAGCCGCTGGATTCGTATCGATACCCCCGATGGCAGCTTCGACGCCTACCTGAGCCTGCCGCCAGCAGGCAAGCAGCCGGGCAACCCGGGCATCGTGCTGATCCAGGAGATCTTCGGCGTCAACGAGCACATCCGCTCCGTAGCGGACCAGTACGCCGCCGACGGCTACGTGGTGCTGGCGCCGGACGTGTTCTGGCGCACGGCGCCGCGCGTGGAACTTGGCTACTCGGGCAAGGACTGGGAAGAGGCCATGAAGCTGCGCCAGGCCGTGAACCTGGAGGAAGCCGTATCCGACATCGGTGCGACGGCCAAGGCGCTGCGCGCGGAAATCGGCGCCGGCGGCAAGGTGGCGGCAGTGGGTTACTGCTTTGGCGGGCTGCTGTCGTACATGGCGGCCGCGCGCGGCATGGTCGATGCGGCGGTGCCGTACTACGGCGGCGGTATCCAGAACAACCTCAAGGAAGCAGAAGCGCTCAACGTCCCGGTGCAGTTCCACTATGGCGCGCTCGACGCCCACATCAAGCCCGAGGACGTCGAACGTGTGCGTCAGGCTGTGGCGGGCAAGCGCGGTGTCGAGGTCTTCGTCTATGACCAGGCCGACCACGGTTTCAACTGCTGGGCGCGTGGTTCGTACCACCAGCGTTCGGCGGCGCTCGCGCATGGCCGCGCGCTGACGTTCCTGACCAACGCGCTGTCCTGACGCTTCAATGTAGCCGCCGTTCCGCTGCGCAGTACGTCTTCGACGGTTTCAACTGCCGCAGCGGACGCCGCGCGCTCAATACGGCATCGCCACGCCGTTCTGAATCTTGACGCGATCGCCCGTGCGCAGGTTGTACGGGCTGTTCTGCGTCACGGTCACGTAGACGTTGTCGTTAGTGCGCACGCGCACGCGGAAAGCCGCCGGCGTGGTGCCGGAGCGCTTCTCCACTTCATTGCCGGCCAGCGCGCCGGCCACCGCGCCACCGATCGTTGCGACGGTATTCCCGCGGCCGCCGCCCACCTGGTGACCCAGCAGACCACCCACGACACCGCCGATCACGGCACCGGCGCCGCTCGTGTCGGCCGGCTGACCGGCCAGTTGCTCGATCGACTCCACCCATCCATAACGCACGGCGTACTGGTCGTTGTAGCCGTTGTTATAGCTGCCGTCGTAGTTCCCACCCTGCGGCGCGGAAGGCTGCGACGGGTAAGCGTACTGGTCATAGGTCTGCTGTTGCGGGTAGGTCTGCTGCTGGGGATAGCCTTGCTGCTGAGGATATCCCTGCTGTTGAGGGTAGCCCTGCTGCTGCGGATAGGCGGGGTAGCCACCGCTGACCTGCGTACCGCTGCCACCATAGCCAGCGTTGCCATACGAGGCGCCACCGTATGCGGTGCTGCCGTAGGAGCCGGACGAGCCGGAAGAGCCGTAGGAGCCGCCATAGCCCGACCCGTAGCCATCGCCATAGCCGCCATATGGCGCGGCGCAGCCAGCCAGGGCGCTCGCGGCGAGCGCGGCCAACACAACCGGACGGAACGGGAAAGACATGATGAAGGCTCCTGCGTCGATGCGCGTATTGGTATTGCGCGGGAGTCTAGTGCCGTCGTCCGGCCGCAGGTGTCACCGGAGATTGTGATGGGTAACCGCCTGTAACCGCATCATCGCGTCATCACCTCATCGCCTCCATGCGGGAGGTCGATCAGATGCGCTCGGCGCCGTCGTCGTTGAACGCCGTGATACGCGCCACGCGGAACGTGTTGCGCAGCGATTCCAGTTCCGTGCGATGCAGTGCCGCCAGGCGGTTCAGGCAACGCTCGCCCTTGGCCAGCAGATGAATCTGCACCACGCGGCGATCGTCGGGATTGATCTTGCGGCTGACCAGTCCGGCGGCCTCGCACCGGTTGACCAGCGCCACCACGCCATGCTGCTTGGCCTGCAGGCGCTCGGCCAGTTCGCCCACCGAAGCCCAGTTCTTGTCCGGGCATCCGCGGATATGCAGCATCAGCAGATACTGCTGGACGGTCACGCCTTCGGCGCGCGCGGCCTCCTCCGAGAAACGCAGGAAGCGGCGCAACTGGTAACGAAAATCGGAGAGTGCTTCGAAGTCCTGCTTGTGCAGCACGGCGGCTTCTTCGGAGGCCCTGGCTTGGGCAGACTTGCGTGGCATGGATGTCGGATCAGCGAGAACGTTGGTGGACCGGCCGCCCATTATAGGAGGTGCGCCCGCAGGCGCCGCCGTGCGCTGGCGCGCATTGCCCGGCAATCCCGCCCGTACTTCGACGCTTTGGGTCCCGGCGCGGTATGGCAGAATCTGTGCGGTTGCCGACACCCTATAACCGCAAAACGGAAATCCGCCCGATGTTCACGGAAATCATCCTGTTCCTGCTCGATACTGTTTTCACGCTCTTTGGCATGGCATTGCTGCTGCGCCTGTGGATGCAACTGTCCCGGCTGCCTTCGCGCAATCCTGTGTCCCAGGGCGTGTTCCAGGTGACGGACTGGATCGTCCGCCCCCTGCGCCGCATCATTCCTGGCCTGGGTGGCATCGACTGGGCCACCGTCTTCGCGGCCTATCTGACCGCCGTGGCGTTCCTGCTCTGCCGCGCGCTGGTGCTCGGCGCCGATCCGCTCGGATTCCTGCCGGTGATCCTGGCGCTGGGCGTGCTCAGCATGCTCAAGTGGGGCATCAGCATGGTGATGTGGGTGACGCTGCTGATGGCGGTGCTGTCGTGGGTGAATCCCAACTCGCCGCTGGCGGCGCCAATCTGGCACTTGACCGCCCCGCTGCTGCGCCCGATCCAGCGCGTGGTGCCGCGCCTGGGTGGCTTTGACATCTCTCCGCTGATCCTGTTCGTGATCGCCCAGATCCTGCTAATGGTGATCGCCAACGTCAGCCGTGGAGTGGCCTGAACGCCATTTCTAAAGCGATGGCGCACCCGATAGGACAAGTGCCCGGGGCGCCACGCTACCACAGACAGGAACCATAGGGAAAACCCTTATTGTCCAAATCGTTGGACAGTCTGTCGAGGATTCTCCCTTTTTCCTGTGCCTGCTGAAGCCTACATTACAGGCACCGCGGAACCCACCGCGATCACTGCCAAAAATAGTAGGAAAGCACAACCATGAAGACCCTCGCACTCTCCCTGCTTTGCGCCATCGGCCTGTCTGTCGGCGCCACCGCCGCCCAAGCATCGGAGTTCAATTCGGATCTGGCCCGCCTGGACGGAAGCATCGCCCGCAAGGTCGACCCGTACCTGGATGGCGCCCGTGGCGTCACCGAAAAGCGTGACGTGTACACGGAAGGCGCGCGCGGCGTGACCGAGAAGCGTGATGTCTACACCGAAGGCGCGCGTGGCGTGACCGAAAAGCGCGACGTCTACAGCGAAGGCGCCTGAGCCTCGCCTGCCTGATCCAGGCAAGTCAGACGGGGCGCTCCCCCTGCCCCGTCAGCAGTACACAGCGCAAGTTACTGCCCGAGATCATCGAGATCGGCCCCCATCATCGATTCAATCGCTTCCATGAATGCGCGCACCTTGCGCGGCTGCAAGCGACGGTCGGGCAGTAACGCAAAGACCCTCAGCGGTGGCAACGGCCAGTCGGGCATCATCCGCACCAGCCTGCCCTGCGCAATCTCCGCCTCCGCGGCTGCCATCGGCACACGCGCGATCCCGATTCCAGCCAGCGCGGCCTGCATACGCAGTTCTGCGTTATAGGTCTGCATTCGCGGACGAATCGGCACGGAGATACGTTCCCCATCCCGCGAGAACTCCCATACCGAGACACCGGGTGTGGCCAACGTCGGCATGTGTGACAGATCTTCCGGCTGCATCTGCGCCGGCAGGCTAGCCGCCAGCGACGGTGCCGCCACTAGGCCCCTTTCTATATGCCAGATGCGTCGGGCGATGGTGCCGGAATCCGGCAGGTCGGTATCCACCGTGACGAAGGCGATGTCGAAGCCTTCGCGGATCGGATCAACCAAGCCCTGGGAGATCTCCACCGTGATGTCGAGCGCGGGGTGCGCCGCCAGTGTCCGACAGATCACACCGCCGAGTTGCTGGGCGCCGAACTCATAAGGCGTGGCGATGCGCAGCATCCCCTGCACACGCTCCTCGCGGGCCAGGGTCTCCTGCCGGATCTCGCGCAGTCGCGCGAACAGCGGCGCGACGTCGCGATAGACCGCGCCGCCAGCGTCGGTCAGCCGCATGCGGCGCGTGGTGCGCTCCAGCAGCTTGGCGCCGATGGCCGTTTCCAGTCGGGCCACTGCCGCCGAGACGCGCGACTTCGGGCAATCGAGTGCCGCGGCTGCCGCCGTGAATGTGCCCTGCTCGATCACGCAGCAGAATGCCTCCCAATCGTTCCACTGAATTGTTTCGTTCACCGGACCCTGTTTCCTTTGCTGACCCTTGTTGTCCCGACTATCTGTCCACCATTGTGCGGACGCACATTATGCGATAGACAGATATGTCTCGTCAGCGTGCCCGGGCACCCCGGTACCGGCCGCAAATGCATCAGACTGGCAAAGCCGGCGCATTTCCTCTACCCTTTCGGCCTTTCCGAGCCAATTCCGGCGCATCGACGCCGATGTTCCGATCGATGGCGAACCCAGCCGATACCGCAACGTCCCGCGCGCCCGTAGCCGGCGCCACCGAAAAGCCAAGCGACAGCTACGTGCAGTCCTTCGCACGCGGCCTGTCGGTGATTCGCGCCTTCAATGCCAGCCACCCCGCGCAAACGCTGACCGAGATCGCCCAGGCCAGCGGCCTGACGCGCGCCGGCGCGCGACGCATCCTGCTCACGCTGGTGGGGCTCGGCTACGTGCAGAATGACGGCCGGCTGTTCCGGCTTACGCCAAAGATTCTCGATCTCGGCTTCGCCTATCTGACGTCGATGCCGTTCTGGAATCTGGCCGAGCCGATCATGGAAGCGCTGTCGCAATCGGTCCATGAAAGCTGCTCGATCTCGGTGCTGGACGGGACGGAAATCGTCTATGTGCTGCGCGTGCCCGCACGCAAGATCATGACGATCAACCTGTCGATCGGCAGCCGCCTGCCGGCCTACTGTTCGTCGATGGGACGCGTGCTGCTGTCGGGACTGGATCAGGAAGAACTCGATCGCGTGCTGCACGCGTCGGACCTGCGGCCACGCACGCGCCGCACCGTGACCGATATCGGCGAACTGAAGACGCTGATTGGCGAGATTCGCGAGCGCGGCTGGGCGCAGAACGACCAGGAGTTGGAGGAAGGGCTGGTTTCGCTGTCCGCCCCGATCCGGAATCGCGGCGGTCAGGTCATCGCCGCGATCAACATCAGCGGCCAGGCCAATCGCACGAGCGCGCAGGAGATGGTGGAGCGCTTCCTGCCGCCGCTGCTGGAAGCGGCGGGCAAGATTTCGGCGATGGTGGGGCTGCGTACCTGAGGGCCAGGGCGCCCGCCCCCCCGCGGTTACCAGGAAACCGCGATATCCCCCTTCACGAACGTCTGGCAAGCCATGCGATAGCCAGCGCGCAGATCGTCGTCGCTGAGATGCTTGCGCTCTTTCGGCTTGACCGCGTCGGTGTGTTCCAGCCCGCGTTCGATGCGGCACTTGCAGGTGCCGCAGATCCCCCCTCCGCACTTGAACGGAATGCCGCCTTGCTCGCGCAGGGACACGCGCAGCAGATTGCTGTTCTCCGGCGCGTTGACGGTCTTTTCGCCGTTGGTCACGAACGTGATTTCGATCGTCCGGGGCTTGGGCGGGGTATCGGTATCGGGCACGGCGGCGCCGGCGTCGATGTCGCCGATGTCAGTCTGGGCCTGCATCATTGCTTCCTTAGGGAGAGGTCCATGCTGCCGAAATGCGCCAGCGATTGCAGCGCGGTGCGGGCAGCGTCGAGCGTGTCGAAGCGCTCGAGGAATTTCGTCGGCACGTGATTGACGACCTCGGCGGATTTGTCCGCCTCGTCGATGACACGCACCTTCAACGGGTGTTGGGTATCGGATAGCTCGGCAATCACGAACGTGGCGGTGCAGCGCCCGTAGAACAGGTACTCCCACGTCTCCACCGGGTCCACGCCGGGCACGGCCTCGGTGCGGAACTGGCCCGGTTTGCTGGTCAGGATCACGTACATGGCTTGGTTCATCCGCTGGTTCCCTCGGTCATTGCTCGCTCATGTCATCCTTCAGGCAGCCAGTTCTTCCTGCTCAAGCTCGATGTCGTGCGTGAGCCAGATCTGGCAGGTCAGCCTGAAGCCCTGATCGAGCCGGTCGCCGAGCTGCTTCTTCTCTTTCCAGTTCGGCGGCGGCAGATGCTCCGCGCCGGACAGCACGCGGCACGCGCATTTCGAGCACTTGCCCATGCCGCATTCGTAGCGCAGGTTCGGATATGGAAACTGCTTGATGCCCGCGCGCACCACGAGGTTGGTTTCTGGCTTGACCTCGTCAACGAAGACCTGGCCGTTCTTGTGAAAGACAACTTTCGGCATAGCTCTGCTTTCCGCAATCAATGAATGGGCAATTGGGATGTCCGCCACGCGCTCAGTGCCAGATCAGCATCGCGCAGATGGTGGAGACGAACAGGCCGGCCAGCACTGGCAGCAGCAGCGCCCGCACGGCATCCAGTACCGGCACACGCGCAAATCCGGCCACGGCAATCAGGGACGACCAGGCGATCAGCGTGCCGCCACCGGTCCAGACCGCGCCCATCTGGCCGACGGCCGCCAGCGTGGCCGAGTCGAAGCCGACCACGGGACCAAGCGCGCCGGCCAGCGTGCCGGTCAGCGGCAGTCCGGCAAAACCCGATCCGTCGATGCCGGTGATCATGCCGACCAGAAGCACTCCGAACGCCACCAGCACGTGGTTGTCGGGAATCATGTGCTGGTAGGCCTGGATCAGTTCGAACAGCAGGCTCGGCGCGCGGCCCGTGTCGACGCCGAGAATCTGCGCGGCGGTCTCGCCCGCGCCAACGAAGAAGAAGCCCGCGATCGGCAGCACCGAGCCCATTGCCTTGAACGCGAAGACGAAGCCATCGGTGATGTGCTCCGGGCACGTGTCGAGCATCTTGCGCGGGCCTTCGGCGGCCAGCGTCGCCAGCATCATCAGCACTGCAGCCACGCCACCCACCAGCGCAGCGGCCGCACCGCCCTTGAGATCGACCATGCCCGAGGAGATCTTCGGCAGCACCATCAGCGTCACAACGCAGGCAAAGGCCAGCGGCGTCAGCACGGCGAAGAACTTCGACCACTTCACGCGGCGCTGGGCCACCATCGCCAGGCTGCGTTCGATATTGGCGTCGGTGTCCAGCGGCTCCTCGTGCGAGGTGCCACGTGCGATCTCGGCCTTGTCGAAGGTACCGGTGGCTTCCACTGCGGTGTCCACACCGGTGGCACGCGCCTGCCAGCGGTCGAGCAACGCGCCGCTGGCGGGAACGATATGACGGCGCATCGACAGATAGGCCAGCGTGAGCGCGATGCCACCCGTGATGATCGACAGGATCAGCGCGCGATCCGCCACCACCGCCGCGCTGACCGCCGCGCCAGCCGCCTTGGCGCTGATGCCAGGTGCCACGCCGATCACATAGTCCGACGACAACGCCATGCCCTGACCGGCAATGGCAATGGCCATGGCCCCCGCCAACGGCGGCAGCCCGGCGGCAATCGCGGCCGGCAGCAAGATGGCGGAAACCAGCGGCACAGCCGGCGTCGGCCAGAAGAACAGCGAGATCACGTAGGTGATGCCCGCCAGGATGAAATAGGCGCTGTGACCGTTCTTCATCACCACGCGGAACGGCTCGACCATCCGGACATCGGATCGCAATGACTTCAGCGCGTTGAGCAGCGCCGTCATGAAGGCAATCACCAGGAAGATATTGAACAGTTCCTTCGCCGCGACCAGGCTCGCGGAGAAGATGCCGCCCAGTGCCGTGACCGGACTGCCAGTGATGGCCAGTATCACGAGGAACGTGCCGATGATCGACGGCACCACGACGTTGGCACGCATGATCATGGTCAGCACGATCACGGCCACGCCTAGCAAATACACCCAGTGTGCCAGGCCGATCTCTACGGTTTGATGCATGAGGCTCCCCTGTTATGGAGGCCCTTGTGGGGGCGGATATGAATTTCTGTTTTCACTACGAGTTGTATACTATATTCCGCATATCCTCTGACACAAGCAGAAATTACCACGCCTAGGGAAATCCCCAAAAGAGGGGCGATTTTCCGCTCTGGCGCACGGAATATGCGCATTTGGCACCAGTTCGGCGCCGACGAATTTCGTGAAAAGGGGCTAGCACTTTTTGAGGCATTGTGTAGACTGTATACCGAAATACAAACAAGACGCCCCTATGCTCCATATCACCGACACCCTGATCGATCGCCACGTCACGGCCGCCGATGCGCAGGCCGCGATGCTCGACGCCTTCCGCAGCTTTGGCCGCGGGCAGGCCGCCATGCAGGAACGCATCCGCACCGAGGCCGGCGGTGTGAAACTTTCGACGCTTGGCGCGGTAATCCCGGATCAGCAGGTAGCCGGCGCCAAGGTTTACACGACGATCGCCGGTCAGTTCTCGTTTGTCATCCTGCTGTTTTCGACGGTTGACGGACGCCCGCTGGCTTCGTTCGACGCTGGCGCCATCACGCGGCTGCGCACTGCGGCCTGCACCGTGCTGGCCGCAAAGCGGTTGGCGCGCCCCGATGCGCAAACCCTGGCGCTGTTCGGCGCGGGCACACAGGGCGTGCAGCACGCATTGCAACTGTCGGCCGCACTGCCGCTCCAGCGCATCCTGATCTGTGATCCGTATGCCGATGCGGAGGCCGCCACGCGCCTGTCTGCCCAATGCGGCGTTTCCGTGTCATTCGCGCAGGCCGAGGAAGCGGCCGCAGCGGCAGACATCATCGTCACGGCCTCGCGCTCGACCACGCCACTGTTCCCTGGCGCCATCGTCAAGCCGGGCACGTTCATCGCGGCGATCGGCTCGAGCCTGCCGCACACACGCGAGCTGGACGATGTGGCGCTGTCACGCGCGTCCGCAGTGGTGGTCGAATGGCGCCCGCAGTCGTTGCGGGAGGCCGGCGACCTGGTGCTCGCCGACAAGGCGGTGCTGCCGGACGAGAAGATCGTGGAACTGGCCGATGTACTGCTAGACACCGCGCCCACGCGCAAGCATGCCGACGACATCCTGATCTACAAGTCGGTCGGCGTGGGACTTGAGGATGTCGCGCTGGCCGGTATTGCCTATCAACGCATCACCGCCGCCCAAGCCGCGGCTGCCTGAACCTATTCCGATGAACCTGCCGCCGCGCGCGGCATTTTTGTCGGCCCAACGAAAGTGTAGGAAGTATACAAACCCGAAAACGCCGCGACACCGCTCAGCGAGCCGTGGTGACCAACCCCAACCGACCTCGTCAAAACAGGAGCCCCAACATGGCCGAACTGATGAACCGTGAAGAATTCCGCACCGCGCTCGAAAACGCGATCAAGGGCAAGAGCGCTAACCAGGCCCCCTTCAGCAAGGCCTGGGCCAGCGGCGAACTGAGCCGCGAGCATCTGGCGCGCTGGGCAGAGAACCACTATCACTACGTCGGCCCGTTTGCGGATTACCTGGGCTACATCTACGCTCGCACGCCCGACCACATGACCGAGGCCAAGGACTTCCTGCTGGCCAATATGTACGAGGAAGAGATCGGCGGCGACCGCCATACCGATCTGCTGATCCGCTTTGCCGAAGCCTGCGGCACCACGCGCGAACGTGTGGTGAGCCCGGACAACATGTCGCCGACCACGCGCGGCCTGCAAAGCTGGTGCTACGCCGTGGCCATGCGCGAAGACCCGGTGGTGGCCGTGGCTGGCCTGGTGGTGGGCCTGGAATCGCAAGTGCCGTCGATCTATCGCAAGCAAACGCCGACGCTGCGCGAGAAGTATGGCTTCACCGACGAGGAAGTCGAGTTCTTCGACCTCCACATCGTGTCCGACGAGATCCACGGTGAGCGCGGCTACCAGATCGTGCTGGAGCACGCCAACACGCCCGAGCTGCAGCAACGCTGCCTGAAGATCTGCGAAATCGGCGCCCAGATGCGCCTGCTGTACACGACGGCGCTCTATTACGACTACGTCGACACCAAGGCACAAGCCGCAGCCTGAGTTGCGCAAGCAGTACGCCCCGGACGCGCGCGAGCCGCGTCCGGTGTCCCGATCCCAGTTCAAGGCCCCCGCAAGATGACCGAGACGTACCGCAACTACATCGATGGCGAATGGTGCGACAGCGCCAGCGGCCGTACCGTCGATAACGTCAACCCCGCCGACACACGCGACATCGTCAGCCGCCACGCCGCGTCCGACGCGCGCGACGCCGCCGCCGCTGTGGCCGCTGCCGCAGCCGCGTTCGACGGATGGAAAAAGACCCCGATCGGCAAGCGCGCGAAGATCCTCAACGATGCGGCCGCGCATCTGGAAGCCAACGCCGACACCATCGCCGCCGAACTGACCCGCGAGGAAGGCAAGGCGCTGAACCTGGCGCGCGACGAGGTCATGCGCTCTGCGCAGACCCTGCGCTTCTACGCCGTGGAGGGTCAGACGTTCAGCGGCGAAAGCTATCCGAACGATGATCCCGACATGCTCGTCTACAGCCTGCGCGAGCCGCTGGGTGTGGTGACGGTGATCGCGCCCTGGAACTTCCCCGTGTCGATCCCGGCGCGCAAGATCGCACCCGCGCTGATCACGGGCAACACCGTGGTGTTCAAACCCTCGTCCGACGCGCCGCTGTCCGGCTACCGGCTGGCCGAAGCATTCGTCCGCGCCGGCATTCCGAAAGGCGTGCTGAACTTCCTGACCGGCAGCGCCGCCGAAGTGGGCCCGACCATCGTGGAATCGCGCGAGGTCCGCGCGGTCTCGTTCACCGGATCGACCTCCGCCGGCGAGCAGATTCACAAGTCCGTGCCGATGACCACGCGCACGCAGATGGAACTCGGCGGCAAGAATCCGCTGATCGTCATGGAAGACGCCGATCTCGATCGCGCGGTGGACCTGGCAGTCAAGGGCGGCCTGTCGCTGTCGGGCCAGGCGTGCACGGGCACCAGCCGCATCCTGGTGATGCGCGAGGTAAAACAGGCATTCACCGAGAAGCTGGTGGCCAAGGTCAAGGCGCTGAAGATTGGCAGCGGCATGACGGCCGGGATGGACCTCGGCCCGCTGGCCACGCGCAAGCAACTGGAAACGGTGCTGAGCTACATCGCCATCGGCAAGCAGGAAGCGACCTTGCTGTGCGGCGGTGAGCAGCTGTCCGACGGCGATTTCTCGCACGGCTACTACGTTGCGCCGACCGTGTTCACCGACGTGACCCAGTCGATGCGCATTGCCCGCGAGGAAATCTTCGGGCCGGTGCTGGCGATCATCGAAGTCGAGAGTTACGCGGACGCCATCGCCCAGGCGAACGACACCGAGTACGGTCTGTCCGCCGCCATCGCCACGCGCAATCCGCGCTACATGCACGACTTCACGCGCGATATCGAATCAGGCACGGTCAAGATCAACCGCACCACCACGGGCAACCTGGTCAACGCGCCATTTGGCGGTCTCAAGCGCTCGAGCACCTCGACGTTCCGCGAATCGGGACGCGCTGGCCTCGAGTTCTATACGCAGATCAAGACCGTCTACCAAGGCATCTGAGAAGGCACCTGAAGGATTACGAACATGAAGAAAGCCATCAAGCTCGAGTTGAAGGAAGCCCGCCACATGGTGGCCGCGGCCATTCGCAAGGCCGAGGAAATCGGCGTGCTGGAATCCATCTGCATCGTCGACGACGGCGGCTACCCGCTGCTGCTCGAACGCATGGACGGCGCCCGCATCACCGGACCGCAGATCGCCTGGAACAAGGCCTTCACGGCCGCCGGCCACAAGCGTTCGACCCACCTGTTCAACACGCCGCCCAACGGCCCCGCGCTGCCCGGCAATGAGGCCTTCGGCATCCAGTGGAGCTTCGACGGCAAGTTTGCCGTGTTCGTGGGCGGCTACCCGATCGTGGTCAATGGCGAGGTGATCGGCGGCGTGGGCCTGTCCGGCGGCAACGGCGAGCAAGACACCGCGTGCGGCGTGGCCGCGCTCGAAGCATTGCGCGACCTGCTGGCGGCGGAAGACCTGACCGTGCTGGCCCAGGCCGATATCAAGAAGTAACCAGGGAAGGAGTCATCATGTCCTATCGGGTCGAGATTGCGGAAACGCAGCAGGTTTTCATGGTGGCGCCCGGCGAGTCCGTGCTCGATGCCGCCCTGCGCTGCGGTGTCAGCCTGGCGCACGAATGCACCTTCGGCGGCTGTGGCACGTGTCGCGTGCGCGTGGTCGACGGTGCCGTGACCTATGAAGAATTCCCGATGGGACTGACCGAGGAAGAAGACGCGGCCGGCTTCGCGCTGGCCTGCCAGGCCCGGCCCGCCGGCGACCTCGTCATCAGCACCGCGCGCGCTGCGGAACCCGCGATTCCGGCGCGGCGTACCACCGCGACGGTGCAGGCCATCACCTCGCTCGGACCCGATGTGCTGCATCTGCGGCTCGCGTTGTCCGACGACGAGGTGTTCGTGTTCGAACCGGGCCAGTACATGAAGATCCTGCTCGAGGACGGCAGCCATCGCAGCTTCTCGATGGCATCGGCCCCGAACGGAAACACGGTGGACTTCCACGTGCGGCAGATCGCGGGCGGACGCTTCACCACGGGGCAGCTTCCGCAACTGCGGCCGGGCGACAAGCTCGACGTCGAAGTCCCGCACGGCAGCTTCAGCCTGCGCAAGGAAGACTACCGGCCGCTGCTGATGGTGGCCACCGGCACCGGGCTCGCGCCGATCAAGAGCATGCTCGAAGCGCTGATGGATGATCCGGACTGTCCGCCCGTGTGGCTCTACTGGGGGATGCGCTCGGCAGCGGATCTCTATCTCCATGACGAGATTGCCCGGTGGGGCGAGCGGCTCTACGATTTCCAGTACGTGCCGGTGCTGTCACGCGCGGACGATGCGTGGCAGGGTCGGCGTGGCTATGTGCACGACGCGGTGGCGGCCGATATCGGCGACTTGTCCGAACACGCGATCTATCTGTGCGGCTCTCCGAACATGATCCACGACGCCAAACAGACATTCATGGTGCTGGGCGCGCAGGCGCCATTCATCTATTCCGACGGATTCACGTTCCAGCACGCGCCGGGCTGACACCGGCACGAGAACGCGCATCTCAATGTCTACCCTATGTCTGCATTAAGGGGGTGACGGTATACAATAGCGGCATTCACGCCGTGGCCCAGCGCAGCGGCGTCCACCGAATTCCGACGGCCGATCCCGACCATGAACGACGCCACTGCCAGTGCCTACAGCCAGATTCCGGATGCCCCGGCTGCCAGCCTTGGTGCCCAGCATTCCCCGCTTTTCGCGCTTGTCACCGATACGCTGCGCCAGCGCATTCTGGGCGGCCAGTACGAGCCCGGCGAGCGGCTGGTGGAAAACACGCTGTCGCTGGAGCTGGGGGTGTCGCGCATTCCGGTGCGCGAGGCACTGCGCGCGCTGGCGGCCGAAGGTCTGGTGCACATCGAGCCACGCCGTGGCGCCTCGGTGGCGCGGCTGTCACCCAATATCGCCCGCGAGATGGTGGAAGTGCGCGCCACGCTGGAAGGCCTCAATGCCAAGCTGGCCGCCCAGCGCCGCGACCCGGCATTGATCCAGGAACTCGAAAAGGTGTTGAAGGAAGGCAATAACGCTGTCGACGGCGGTCAGACGGAGCGCTTTGTCGAGTTGAATTCGCGCTTCCACGAGGTACTGGGCACCATTGCCGCAAACAGTGTGCTCCAGGAAATGATGCGGTCGCTGCGCGAACGCACGGCACTGCTGTTCGCACCGGCCAACCTGACCCGCGCGCGCACCAACTGGGACGAACACGCGCAAATCCTTCAGGCCGTGATTGCCGGCGACGCCGACCTGGCATCGCTGCTGGCCACGCGACACGTCTACAGCGCGGCCAAGGCCGTCGAGGCCATGAATCCCGACCCGACGGCAGCATCCGCATCCGCGGATGCCAACAAGGCGGCCTGACGCTCTCCCCCTCCCGCTTTTTCAGCTTTTTCGGCTTCTTCGGCCTCTTCCGCTTCTTTCCGAGTTACCCAATCCGTGGACCGGTCCGGTGCATCTCGCACCGGTGCCGGGCTGTCCGGCATTCCCATCGTGGCAAGCAATACCATGGTGCGCACCACGAAATGGCGCACTGCACCAATTTTGTGTATACTGTAGTCTGATGTTAACCACAATTGGGAATGACCATCATGCAATACCCGGATGCTTCGTATTTCGACCGTCCGGTGGGCGAGCAGCTCTTGAGCCACTTCGCACGCCGTGACGCCGTTCGGCACACCACGCCGTTGCTGCCGTTCCGATTCGCTGACGTGCTGGCGCTGTTCCGCGGCACGAACGCCCACCGCAAGACCGTCTGAGCGCACCGCGCACCCAAATAAAAACCGCCCCGAGGGGCGGTTTTTATTTGCCGGCGAATCGGCCGCGATGTGGATGAAGCGCCTCAGAGCGCATCGGAGCACATCAGAGCGTCGTGGGCGGCAACTCCACACTGCCAAACTCCGCCGACCGCGTGCCGGCAACCGGCCGATTGCTCGCTCCGAAATACGCGAACGCCACCGACAGCTTGACCGCCTCGGAATCATTGCGACCCGCGGCATGGAACAGCCGGCTGTCGAACATCAATACGTCGCCACGATGCAGCGCCAGCGGCATGGTGCCCTTGAGCAACTGCTGGCTGGCAGGATGCGCCTCGACCAGGAACTCCGCCGGATCCAGCTGCGCGGGGTCGAGCTTCGCGCGGTGCGAGCCCGGAATGACGCGCAGCACGCCATTGCGCTCATCTTCATCGCCCAGGGCCAGCCACACCGTGATCAGGTCGCTTTTGACGAACGACCAGTAGCGGGTATCGCGATGCCAGCCGGTCTGGCTGCCGTAGTGCGGATGCTTGGTCATCACGCAGTTGTGATGGGCCAGCGTGAGGCGGGCCGGCTCGCCGAGCAGTGCCTCGACGGTGGCCACCACAGCCGGATCGCTCGCCCAGCGGCGGAACACCTCGTCGCGACCATAGGCCTGACGCAAGCGTCGCACCGTATGCCCGCCTGCCGCTTCTCGCGTGGCCGGCGCCCCCGGATAACCCAGATCGGCCTCGAACTCGACCGGCGGCACCGCGGCAGCCAGTTGCTCTCGCGTCACCGCCTCCAGCGCCGCGCAAGTGGCTTCGCTCGCGAACTTGCGCAGCACGATATAGCCACCCGCGTGGAATTCGCGTGCCAGACTGGCCAGCGCGGCCTGATCGGCGAGCGGGGCGGAAGAATCGAAGTCGAGGGAAGCGGACGCGCCAGACGCGTGGTGTTGCGGGGCAGTCATTGCAGCGGAGGAGAAAAATCTGAAAGTGGCAAGTCGCCAACAAGGTCGATGATGCCAGAAGCCGCGAAATCCGGCGCGGGCTGGCGCCTGATTTCGAGAATTCGCCACGGGATCGCCATACTTTCAGACCCCCCTACGTGCGGAATCCCACTGTCCGATGCGACCCGTGCGCCGCTACAATGGCCGGACCCTTGCGCGGCCGACGGCAAGAATCCGGCCACTGCCTCCAACCCGACCCCAAAGAGCGCCATCGTGACTGCCCGACCCAAGATCGCCGCCTCGCTGACCGAGGTGCAAACCCAGTTGGGTCGTATCGTGCTGGGCAAACCGCGCCAGGTCAGGCTCGCCCTGGCCTGCATTCTGGCTGGCGGTCACCTGCTGCTGGAGGACGTGCCCGGGGTCGGCAAGACCACCCTGGCGCATGCGCTGGCCCGCACGCTCGGGCTGCAATATCAGCGGGTGCAGTTCACGAGCGACCTGCTGCCCGCCGATCTGGTCGGCGTGTCGATCTTCAAGCGCGAGACGGGGGAGTTCCATTTTCATCACGGCCCCGTGTTCGCGCAGGTCGTGCTGGCCGATGAGATCAACCGTGCGCCACCCAAGACCCAGAGCGCGCTGCTTGAAGCCATGGCCGAGCGGCAGGTCACACATGACGGCATCACCGAGACACTGTCGGCCCCATTCTTCGTCATCGCCACCCAGAATCCGCTCGAGCAGATCGGCACCCATCCGCTGCCGGAATCGCAGCTCGACCGCTTCACGATGCGGATATCGCTTGGCTATCCCGACGCCGCGTTCGAACGCGTGCTGTATCTCGGCGGCGCGATTAAGGACGAGGCGGAGGCGGTCATGGACGCCGATCAGGTCGTGGCCCTGCAGACCGCCGTGGAGAAAGTCTATGCCAGCCCGGCACTAGTGGACTACGTGCTTGCGCTGGTGCAGGCCACGCGTGTCGAATCGAGCTTCGTGACCGGGCTTTCCCCGCGTGCCGGACTCGCATTGCTGGCCTGCGCGCGCGCCTGGGCATTGCTTGATCAGCGCGAGATGGTCTTGCCGGAGGACGTCCAGGCAGTGTTCGAGCCAGTGGCCGCGCACCGGCTTCTGCCCGCGGGTCAGGTCGCGCTGAACCAGGGCGCCGATACACTGGCTCGCCTGCTGGCCAGCGTCGCAATTCCCTGAGGTCATCGGACACACCCCCGCCCCATGACCACGCGGCCAGCCCTTCCCGCGCCCGATCACCTTGGCCTGACGCCGGGACGCTTCTCCGCGTGGTTGCGCCGCAAGCGCGCGCCCGTCAACGGTGTTGTCACGCTCGACCGCCGGCATCTGTACATCCTGCCGACACGCGGCGGCATCGGGTTTTCGGTGCTGCTGGCCACCATGCTGCTGACATCGCTGAACTATGCGATCAGCCTCGGCTTCGCGCTGACATTCCTGCTGGCCGGCATCGGCATGGGCTGCATGTGGATGGCTTACCGCAATCTGCTCGATCTGCGCGTGTCAGCCGGACCTGTCACACCGGCATTCGTCGGTGAGTGCGCGATTTTCACCTTGCACGTCGATAACCAGGATGCCGCCGCGCGAATCGGGATCGAGGCCCGCACGCCGCTATCCGATGCCAGTACAGAAACGGCCGCCCTCACCCTCGACGGCGTTTCCAGTGGCACGTTACCGGTGCGACTCTCCGCCATCCGGCGCGGACGACTGGCGTTACCACGCGTCACGCTTTCCAGCCGGTTTCCGTTCGGCCTCTTCCGCGTCTGGAGCTATGCCGACCTGGGACTTGCCACCATTGTCTATCCCGCGCCGGAAGCCAGCCCGCCTCCGCTACCCCTGCACCCTCAATCCGACGATGCCGACGACGGCGCGGCCAGCTTCGCGGCTGACGACGGGATCGATCAGTTGCGCAGGTACCGGCCCGGCGATCCATTGCATCGCATCGCCTGGAAACACAGCGCGCGCACCGGAAAATGGCTGACCCGCTCGGGACACACACCGCAGCAGCCGAGTTGCTGGATCGACTGGAATACCCTGCCGCCGACCATGGACACGGAAGCGCGGCTGTCCCGCCTGTGTGCCTGGGTGCTGATGACGGGTGAGGTATCGGAAATCGGGTTACGCCTGCCGGGCGTCGAGATCAAGCCGGGTCGCGGTTCCGCCCACGTGCGTGCATGCCTGGAAGCCCTGGCACTCTGGCCGGAGCGGCGCGCGCGATGAGCAAGAAGGCAAAGACCGTCGCGGTCCGGCCCCTCGGCCATCAGGAACAGGGGATGCTGATCGGCCAGCTTGCGCTGGTGCTGGCGCCGCAGGCGCGCACCCTGCCTGTGTCGGTCAGCCTGCTGCTGGTGCTGCTGCTGGCATGGCGCTGGATGCTATGGAAGCGGCGCGCGCCGTTGCCTTCCAAATTGACAGTGGGCCTGGCCGCAATACTGGTGCTGGTAGTGGCTGGCGCGCTGGTCTGGCAGTCCGGCGGCAATCTGGGACGCGAACTCTGCATCGCGCTACTGGCGGCCTTCGTGGTGCTCAAGCTGATGGAAACCCGTGCGCTGGGCGATGCCACGCTCATCACACAGCTTTCGTTCTACCTGCTGCTCACGCTCTACCTTGCCGATCAGCCATTCTGGCTGGCGCTCTACAGCATGGCGATCGGTGCATGGGTCCTCCGCAACTGGCTGCTATTGCACCACCCCGAAGCGCGTGGCCGACTGGCGATCTGGCCGTTGCTCGGACGCATGGCGCTGTTCGGGCTACCGTGGGCGGTGTTCCTGTTCGTGCTGTTCCCGCGCCTAGACCATCCCTTGTGGCGCCTGCCGCAAACGGAGCCGATCGGTCGCACCGGTATCAGCGACACGATGAAACCCGGCAGTATCGGCAAATTGATCCGTTCGCCCGACGTCGCGTTCCGCGTCGACTTCGTCGGAGAGGCACCGTCACCCGCCTCGCTATACTGGCGCGCGTTCGTGCTCTGGGATTACGACGGCGAGACCTGGCGGCCGGCCCGGTCCCGATCGGTGCGTCCGGCCGACGGGCTGCCTGACGATATCGGCGACAGCGACTTTGCAGGTTCGGCGGCACCGGGCGCGCACGAGTACAACATCACGCTCGAGCCAACGCAGGCGTCGTGGCTGTACGTGCTCGATCGTGGTCAGGCCATTTCGGCGAACCTCAATGCGCAGATTTCCATCGATAACGAGTTCTTTACGAACCTCCCCGTCGACCGGCCGTTGCGCTATCGCGCCCGATCCGTATTTGGGGCGGTACCCGAGCCGCTGACCCAGCGCACGCTCCGACGGGCCCTGGCGCTGCCGGAGGGCAATCCGCGCAGCCGCGAACTGGCTGCGCGGTGGGCCAACGAATACCCGGAGCCGTGGCAGCGCGTGCAGGCGGCCCTCCGGCTCTTCGCTGCGGCACCGTTCGCCTACACGCTGTCTCCACCGCCCCTTGGCCAAGATCAGGTCGACAGCTTTCTGTTCGAAACGCACCGAGGCTTCTGCGAGCACTATGCCAGCAGCTTTGTGTTCCTGATGCGGGCAGCCGGCGTGCCGGCGCGTGTGGTGGCTGGCTATCAGGGCGGAGACTTGAACCCGGTCGGACGGCACTATGTGATTCGGCAATCCGATGCCCATGCCTGGGCGGAGGTCTGGATCGCACAGCGTGGTTGGGTTCGCGTTGACCCCACTGGTGCCGTCGCACCCAGCCGGGTCGAGCAGGGCGTCGACGCGGCGCTGGCTGGCGACGAAATCCCAGCATTGCGTGATCTGCGGGCACCGGGCTGGCTGCGTGATCTGCGCTGGGGTCTCGATGGTCTCAGCTATACGTGGCAGCGCTGGGTATTGCAGTACGACCGTGTCCAGCAAGGAAAACTGATGGAGCAGGCTGGGCTGGCTGGCAAGTTGCCGTCGGTGCTGGTCGGCGGGCTGGCCGCCTTGAGTCTGCTCGCACTGTTGCCGCTCTGGCTGCGGCGCCGGCGTGCCGATCCGGTCCAGACACTCTATGACCGCTTCTGTGGGCTGCTGGCGCGGCACGGCTGCGTACGTGATACCTCAGAAGGGCCGCGGGACTACAGCGCTCGCGCCTGTGCAGTGCTACCTCGCGCGGCGTCCGCGGTGCAGGCGTTCACCAACGGCTACGTGGCATGGCGCTACGGCGCCCCGACGACGCAGCAGCAGACCGAAGTCATTGGCCGGCTGCGCATATCACTGCGCGAACTGTCGAAGGCATTGCGGTAATCAGTCCTTTCACGCTTCACCTTGCCAAAGGTCCGCACGCCGCATATAGTTTCATCCGTAACTATTACAGATGAAATCATACAGTCATGTCATTCGAGCGTCGCATTGATCGCTTTTGCGCGGAGTATCCGGAAGCGCCCCGTGACCTGATCCTGGCATCGCGGCTATTGCTGAGGTCGGCAAGGCTGCTGCGCCAGCATATCGAACGGGCGCTTGCCGTACATGATCTCGACCTGAACCAGTACCTCGTCATCAGCATGTTGGGGATCGACGCCATGGAGCCGACCATACCGTCTGAACTGGGACTGACGATCGATGCCACACGCACTCAGATGACCCGCCTCATCGACGGGCTCGAGACGCGCGGACTGGTCCAGCGCAAGGCTTCGCAGCACGACCGGCGCAGCCTCGAGCTCATCCTCACCCCCGCCGCCCACGACTTGCTCAAACGTGCCGCACCGACAGTCCATGCCGCCTACGCCGAAGCTTGGGCCCCCATCGGCAAGACCGGTCTGGCAGCCGTCACACGCGATCTCGGTCGGCTACATCAGCATCTGGCCGCACTGGGAGCGAACGCATCGTGACCGCACAGGCAGACCCCTGGCATCGGCTGCGCGCCCGCATGAGGTGGTTGCGCCTGCTCAGCCACCAGCAGCGGCAGACGTTGCTCATGATCTTGCTGGGCCTGGCTACCGGCGTCGAGTTTCTCGAGAACATCATGTTCGTGTTCGCGTCGAGCCATATCATCGGCGGCATCGACGCGGACCCGCGCAGCTTCGCGCTGGTCCAGGCCGCCTATGCTGTCGGGAGCATGCTGATGATCCTGACGCAGCATTGGCTCGCGCGGCGATTCGGATATCGCTACTACCTGACCGGGTCACTCCTGCTGTTCATGGCGGGCACGCTCGCAGCCGCCACCAGCACCGGACTGACGCAAATGGTGGGGGCCCGCTTCGTGCAGGGCGTTGGGGGCGGCGCGCTGTTCACGAGCTGCCGGATCCTGGTGAACATGATGTTCAGCCAGACCGACCGTGTGAGGGCTTCGCGCATCTTCATGCTCGGCATCTTCAGCGCTTCGGCGCTGGGCCCCGCATTCGCCGCGGAGCTGGTCGATCGAGGTGTCTGGCAGGACGTCTTCTATGGCGTGCTGCCGTTTGCGGCACTCGCGACGATCGGCGCCTGGCTGTTGCTCCCGGACGCGGAAGCCCGCGATGACGTGGAAGGACCCGGGCTCGGTCCACTGCTGCTGTTCGGCGTCGCGATCGTCGCACTGCAGGCAACGTTGACGGAAGCCCGTTTCGACGTGTTCTCGCATCCGATACGCGTTGCGCTGATCGCCGCGCTCGCGCTGGCGCTGCTAACCGTATTCCTGTGGCAGCAGTGGCACCACGAAAAGCCCGTGCTGCACCTGCGTGCGCTGTACCAGCCCGTCTTCCTGACCGGCCTGACCATGTACTTCGTCTATTACATGATCAGCAACCTCGCCGCCTATGTGTTCCCGATCTACGCGGAGCAGGCGCTGCGGTTTCCGCTGGCCACCACCGGCTGGCTGAACACGTTCGCCGCGACGATCAGTCTGGTCGGCATCTGGGTGTATCAGCGCGTGGCACGCAAGCTGAAACACAAGAAGCCGCTGATGACGACGGGATTGCTGCTGATGGCTGGGGCGATGACATGGTTCTCCTTCATGCCGCCGGACGTCGGCCCCCCGGCGCTCATTGTCGGACTGATCGGCAAGGGGCTCTTCGGCGTGATGGTCATCATTCCGATCGCTGGCCTGACATTCGGCTCACTGGCCGGCGATGACTTCGCGCATGGGTATCGCAGCAAGAACCTGATCCGCCAGATCGCCAGCTCGTTTGCATCGGCGCTGGGTGCTGTCCTGCTGCAGAACCGGCAGTTCGCAGTGCATACGAGCCTGGTGCATGCTCTGGGGCAGCGACCAGCCGAAACGGAGCAATGGATGCACACTATGCAGGCTGCGCTGGCAGCACGCGGATTCGAGCCGGGCCAGGCCCATGCAGGCGCGCTCGCACAACTTGCGGCCCTGGTGGATCAACAGGCGCGCTTGATTGCCTGCGAGGATCTCTATCGATTGATTGCCGTGCTCGCCTTGGCGGCTGCGGTCTTCATGCTGGTACAGCGTCGGCTCGACTAGCCAGGGAATGTGCCTTGCTCAGGCAGGAAAGGCGGGAGGAGTACTGCATTTGCGCTGGCGACAGCGCGGCAATGGCGGCGGATCGCCATCACATCGATCAGGCGTGCGCAGGTTGCGCTCGCCCTTAGAACAGCGACAACTGGCGCATGCCAAAGCCTACCGTTTCTTCCACTCGGGCACGCGCATGGGCCAGCGAGCCTTCTGCACCGGAGTAGTTGCCGGCTGCCCAGTGGTAGACCACAGGGAGATCGCCACGGTCGGACAAGCGGACTTCACCGAGTTTGTCGCCGCGTTCGTTGCGATAGTAGTGTGAGCGATAGCCCCGTTCCCAGTGCGGCGGAGCTTCTTTCTTGCGCCGACGCGGTGTCGGCTTCGTGACGGCTGGCACAAGCCGCCGTGCCAGGTCAGTAGCCGGCGAGGTGGGGGCGCGGGCGAAATCCAACTGCATAGACTTCCTTCTTCTGTCGATTCAGCAAGAACCAGAAGTGGTGATCGCAATATCACCACACGCTTCATGCATCGCAGTCGAGATCATACCCGTTCAAACACGGTTTTGGTGTGTTTTGTCTCCCGGAAATCCGCTTCTGGCAAGGGTTTGCGGGACGTATACCCGTTTACGGTATACGTCCCGTATACGTCTTGCGAGGACCGTAAACCACTTCCTCGCACTCGCTCAGCCGAGGTCGAGCGGGATGAAAATCCGCGCATCGTCACGCTGTACCAGCAGTGCCACCTGCTTGCCAGACTTGGACACCAGCGCCCGCAATTGCTCGGCGGAAGAGATCGGCGTGCCGTTCAGCGAGAGGATGACATCGCCCGGCTGGATACCCACTCGCGCAGCGGGTCCCGTCACGTCTTCGACCACGAGGCCGCCGTCTATGCCGCTGTCGCGCTTCTCCGCGGGCGTCAGCTGACGAACCGCAAGACCCAGGCGCCCGCCGTCCTGACCACCGCTACCCTTCTGAGCCAGGGCGTCTTCCTTCACCGCCCCTACCTGGACCGTCAGCATCAGCGGTTGCCCCTTGCGGATGACCTTGAGCTTCGTCTCGGTGCCCGGCTTGAGGTCGGCCACATGCTCGGGCAGATCACCGGAATGGTCGATGACGTCATCGCCGAGCTGCACGATCACGTCGCCAGCCTTCACACCACCCTTCGCCGCAGGGCTGTCCGGCTCCACCGAATTGACCAGCGCACCCGCAGGCTTCGGCAAGTTGAACGACTGCGCGAGGGCCTGGTTCACTTCCTGGACCGAGATACCGAGACGGCCGCGCGTGACCTTGCCATGGGCTACGAGTTGCTCCTCGACCTTGGTCGCTACGTTGATCGGGATGGCAAACGAGAGGCCCTGATAGCCACCAGTCTGGCTGTAGATCTGCGAGTTGATGCCAATCACTTCGCCGCGCTGGTTAAACAGCGGACCGCCGGAATTGCCGGGGTTCACCGCAACGTCGGTCTGGATGAACGGCACATAGGTGTCATCGGGCAGCGAGCGCGATTTGGCACTGACGATACCGGCAGTGACCGTGTTCTCGAAGCCGTACGGGGACCCAATGGCAAGCACCGGCTCACCGACGCGGGTCTTCGACGGGTCGCCCAGCCGGACCGTGGGGAGGTTCTTTGCATCGATGCGAATCACCGCGATGTCAGTCTGCGGATCGCTGCCTAACACCTTGGCCTTGAATTCGCGCCGGTCCGTGAGCTTCACCGTGACTTCGGTAGCGTTGTCGACCACGTGCGCATTCGTCAGGATCAGACCGTCCTGGCTAACGATGAATCCCGAGCCTAGTCCACGCACCAGTTGCGGCTGCGCATTCTGCGGCCCCTGGAACTGCGGGCCGAATCGCTTGAAGAACTGGAACAGCGGGTCATCCGGATCGACGCCCTGTGGCACTTGTGCCGAAGTACGCTGCGCGCGCGCGGTCACGCTGATGTTCACGACCGCTGGGCCATACTGATCCACGATGCTCGAGAAATCCGTTGGCGTGGCGACTGCAATCGGTCCTGCGCTTGCGGTGACCGGGGTCTGTGCGGCGTATCCCGGGGTGATCGCATCCTTCTGCAGATACGCGTAGCCGCCGGCAAGGGCAGCCAAGGCAGCGACACCGACAGCAGAGCGGGCGAGAGTCTGACGAATCATGGTGCTTTCCTTTCTCGATGGTCCATGGCGCCGACGATTTTCTTGGCGCGACGGAATCATGGTAAGCAGCCACACTTAAGCCAGACTTAAAGAACACGGTCAGTTCACGGCCAGGTTAGCTTCAGGCCGCGAGTGCATTTTTGATTACTTTTTCTCGTTAGCTCTTGTGCGCGCACGGCGCGCAGCTAATCTCTATAGGTTCGATGCAAAGTTTATATTGCACACAATTTAATTGTGTATAAGATATGTTCATGCGCGATACGACAACTCCCTCCCGAACTGAAGCATCAAGCAACGACTGGCTCTTGCTGGACCAACAGTTGTGCTTTGCCCTGTATTCAACTTCGTTGGCGATGACCAAGATCTACAAGCCAATTTTAAGTGAGCTTGGACTTACATACCCACAGTACTTGGTCATGCTTGTGCTCTGGGAAAGCAACACGCTAACGGTCTCGGAGCTGGGCACACGGCTGACACTCGATTCAGGCACCTTGACTCCACTGCTCAAGCGGCTCGAGTCAGCAGGATTGGTAGCACGCGAACGAGACGCCAAGGATGAGCGTCGTGTCCTTGTGAACCTGACGGATGCAGGCCGGAGGCTTCGCGCCTCGGCGGTAGGCATTCCGGAGAAATTGCTGTGCGCGACGCAATGCTCGGTCTCCGAGATTCAGTCGTTGACGTCGCGTCTTCATGCACTGCGGTCCACGCTGGAAGGCGCACGGACTGATGATTGACCGGCAAAAGCCGGGACCTTTGACTAGCCCGCCCCCGCTGGGCAAAACCTGGAGTATTCAAATGAAACTCGAAAAAGTCCTCTACACCGCTCACGCATCCGCAACCGGTGGCCGCGATGGCCGAGCCGAAAGCTCGGATGGCCAGTTGAACGTCAAGCTGGCAGTGCCAAAGGAAATGGGTGGTAGTGGCAACGGCATGAATCCGGAGCAACTGTTCGCGGCTGGATACTCGGCCTGTTTCCTGGGTGCAATCCGCTTTGTGGCAGGGCAACAGAAAATTGCAATCTCGCCTGACGCGAAGATCGATGGCGCGGTCGGCATTGGCCAGATTCCCCAGGGGTTCGGCATTCAGGCCGAACTGAAGATCTCTCTGCCGGGCCTGGATAAGGAAGCCGCGCAGAAACTGGTGGAAGCGGCTCACCAAGTGTGCCCGTACTCGAATGCCACCCGCGGCAACATCGACGTGACGCTGATCGTGGTTTGACGCTCGATCACACGTGAAGAAAGAAAAAGCCGGCATATTGCCGGCTTTTCTTCTATGGATACGTTGTTCGGAGTTGGCTGCAGAAGTCGCGCTTCTGCGCCGCACTCATGCGTTTTGTTCGGATCTCGGCCTTTAGGGCCTCCGACTTCGTCGAAAACTCAAGCCATCCAAGCAGCCTCAGCGGCCGGCGAGAACGCGTGTACTTTGCGCCAATTCCAGCAAGATGCTGAGCATATCGACGCTGAACGTCGGTGGTAATACCTGTATAGATGGATTCGCCTTCGCACTCGAGCAAATAGAGAAACCAGGTTGTTTCTTCAGCAGGTGCGGGCTCAATCTCGGAAGTCATGGCGGCAAATCATACGTATGGGTGCCTGCCGTGGCAACGGTCTGGAGAGTTGCGGAGGGGGCTTTTACGGCCTGCGTTCGAACCGCGCGGCATAAAAGCAAAACCCCCAGCTTATAGGGCTGGGGGTTTTGGGTATAAGAGCCTGGCGATGACCTACTTTCACACGGGTAGTCCGCACTATCATCG
>Ga0310345_10001070_pt1 | contig 32707 bp, 30 predicted proteins | sample HC15DNA20500_MG_FD_204667 | JGI IMG/M metagenome (GOLD analysis project Ga0310345, IMG submission 204667) | Marine microbial communities from station ALOHA, North Pacific Subtropical Gyre - HC15-DNA-20-500_MG | ecosystem: Environmental > Aquatic > Marine > Oceanic | place: Pacific Ocean: North... | reverse complement strand
ATTCGGCCCGGCACGGTCGTCGGTGAGGGTGGGGCTGGTGGAGGCGGGCGAGATCATCACGAGATCCGCATCGCCATAGATCTGCGAGGCCGGGATCGACGAGCCGGAGCAGAAATGCCCCACCACGAGGGGCACGTCGTTGCCGACCATCTGCCCGGCGATGGCCACGGCCTGCTTCGGATCGCAGGCATCGTCGCCGTAATCGGCCTTGAGCTTCTTGCCCAGCACGCCGCCCGCCGCATTGATGTCGGCGATGGCGAGATCGGCGCCTTGCTTCATCTGCTCCCCGAACGAGGCGTATTGCAGGGTGAGGGGTCCGGCGACGCCGATGGGGATGACATCCTCGTCCGTGCCGTCGCCGCACCCTGCGAGTCCGGCCATCACGGCGAAGGTGGCGGCGAGCGCCGCGGTCCCAAGGACGCGTTTGACGCCAAGAATGCTTCTCATGTCATCCCTCCAAGCTCTTCGGCGAGTTTGAACGGCACTCTAGCGCAAAACCCGCAAACGCCAACGGCGGCTGAAGGAATACCGCTTCAGCGGGCCCGCCAGCTCAAGGGTCCCGACCGCTCGTAGAGCCAGGGATACTGCCGCACCATTTGTGTCGTTCGTGTGAGGCGGTAGGCGAGCCCGGCGATGGCGAGCAGCACCAGATAGGTGACAAGATAATAGTAGAGGGAGAGGAGCCGCCCATCGAACAGGGCGTAGTGGAAGAAGCGCACCGCGGCGGCGAGAAGCAGCATATAGGCGGCCACCCGCCAGAAAGGCCGCCAGGTCAGCGCCAGGCCCCGCGCGGCGAGCCAGGCCGCGCCGCCGCCGATCACGACTGTGAGCACGAGAAAGACGAGCGCGCCGTCATCGGAGAGCCAGATCATCGCTTCGCCCCCTTTCCGCCTCTCCGCTTGGCGCCCTTCGGAGAGGGGCTGGAGGCGCCGCCTTCCAGATAGGACCGGCGCACCTCGTCGCTCTCCAGAAGCTCCATTCCGCTGCCCGACAGCGTGATCCGCCCGTTCACCATCACGTAGCCGCAGGTGGCGAGCTTCAGGGCGTGATAGGCGTTCTGCTCCACCAGGAGCACCGTGAGCCCTTCCTCGTTCAGCGCCTTGATGGCGGCGAAGATCTGCCTTGTCACCAGCGGGGCCAGCCCCAGCGACGGTTCGTCCAGAAGCAGCAGGCGGGGCTGCCCCATCAGCGCCCGCGCGATGGCAAGCATCTGCTGCTCGCCGCCCGAAAGCGTGCCCGCCCGCTGGTCCTTGCGGGATTGCAGCACCGGGAACAGCTCGAAGACATGGGCCAGATCGTCCTCGTAGCGGTCTTTATCCCGCGCGATCAGCGTGCCCATCTGGAGGTTCTCCAGCACGGTCATGCGCGGGAAGATGTGCCGGCCTTCCGGCGATTGCGCGATCCGCTCCTGGGCCACCTCGTGGGCGGGCAGATCCGTGATGTCCCGGCCTTCGAACAGGATGCGGCCCGCAGACGGCTTCGGATTCCCGAAGATCGACATCATCAGCGTGGTCTTGCCGGCGCCGTTCGCCCCGATGATGGCGGCGATCTCGCCTTCGTTGATGCTCAGGTCGATGCCGTGCAGCACCGGGAGGTTGCCATAGCCGACGACGAGGCCGGAGATGTCGAGCAGCGCCTCGCTCATCCGCCGACCTCCTTCTCGACCGCTTCCACCTCTTCGTCGGGGACGCCGAGATAGGCGGCGATGACATGTTCGTCGTTCTGCACCTTCGACGGCGGCCCGTCGGCGATGACGCTGCCATGGTCCAGCACGACGACGTGGTCGGAGATCTGCATCACCACGCTCATGTCGTGCTCGATCAGAAGGATGGCGGTGTTCTCCTCGGCGCAGATCGAACGCAACAAGCCGTTCAGCTCATCGCTCTCCCGCGCGTTCAGACCCGCAGCCGGCTCGTCGAGGCAGAGAAGTTCCGGCCGCGTGCACATGGCCCGCGCGATTTCCAGCCGGCGCTGATCGCCGTAGGGCAGGTCGCCGGCAGCCTGATCGGCCCGCGCCGTCAGCCCGACCCGCTCCAGCCAGGAAGCAGCGAGGTCGACGGCGTTCTGCTCGGCGCGCCGATAGGCGGAAAGTCCAATCAGGGAGCCGAGCGCCCGGGCCGGCCCTTTCGTCAGCATCTGGTGCTGGGCCACCATCAGATTCTCCAGCACCGTCATGCCCGGAAACAGCCGGATGTTCTGGAAGGTGCGCGCCACGCCTGCCTTGGCATTGATCACGTGGTCGTCCAGCCGCTCCAGCAGATAGCGGCGCCCATTGGTCTGAGTGAGGGTGATCATGCCCTCGCTCGGCTTGTAGAAGCCGGTGATGCAGTTGAAGACGGTCGTCTTGCCGGCGCCGTTCGGCCCGATCAGCGCGGTGATCTCGCCGCGCCGGACCTCGAACGACACGTCGTCCACCGCCACGAGCCCGCCGAAGCGCATGGTGAGATGCTCCACCCGGAGCACCGGCATCTCTGCGGGCGCGGCGCTCATCCGCGCCCCTCGCTGACGAGATCGCCGGAGATGGCGCCGGCGTCCTTATGCAGCGTGACGGAAGGCTGCCGCGTCGAAACGAGCCCGCGCGGCCGCCAGACCATGATGGCCACCATGGCGAGGCCGAAGAACAGCATCCGGTAGAGGGTCGGGTCGAACCCAGCGCCGAAGATGAGCTGCAGGCTGTCCGTGTGGCGGAGCGCCTCGAAGCCGCCGATCATCACCACCGCCGCGATCGCCACGCCGAGCTGGGAGCCCATGCCGCCTAGCACGACGATGGACAGGATGATGGCCGATTCGATGAAGGTGAAGGATTCCGGGCTGATGAAGCTCTGCCTTGCAGCGAAGAACGAACCGGCGAACCCGCCGAACAGCGCGCCGGTCGCGAAGGCGGAAAGCTTGGTCAGGGTGGTGTTGATGCCGAGCGACCGGCAGGCGATCTCGTCCTCCCGCAAGGCCTCCCACGCCCGCCCGATGGGCAGGCGCCGCAGGCGCAGTGTCACCACGTTGGTGATCAGCGCCAGCATGAAGATGATGTAGTAGAGCCAGATGCTGCCGTAGACCGGGTCGTAGGGCAGGCCGAAGAATTGGTGGAACGTGTTGTCGCCGCGGAAGGCGAACTCGAGCCCGAAGAACGTGGGCTCGGGGATGTTGGAGATGCCGTTCGGCCCGCCGGTCAGCTCCGTCCAGTTCTGCAGGACCACCCGGATGATCTCGCCGAAGGCGAGCGTCACGATGGCGAGATAGTCGCCCCGGAGCCTTAAAACCGGAAAGCCGAGGATGATGCCCCAGAACGCCGCGAGGATTCCCGCCAGTGGCAGGCACATCCAGAAGCTCCAGCCGAAGGTGGTGGCGAGGATGCCGAACGTATAGGCGCCGACCGCATAGAAGGCGACGTAGCCGAGGTCGAGGAGGCCTGCGAGCCCCACCACGATATTCAGCCCCCAGCCCAGCATCACGTAGGTGAGCACCAGGATGGAGAGGTCGATCAGATAGAGCAGGGGCAGGTTGGCCCCGAAGACATTGTTGAGCACCAGCCCGAGCAGCGGGAAGACCGCCGCCAGCCCGATCAGGATGAGCCCGATCCTATAGATGTCGCCGGCGGCCCGAGCGCCTGTCGCCTTCTCCGACCGGCCGGTGAAGGGGAGCTTCGGAAAGCGCCAGTCGCGGTCCCACCAGAACAGGTTCAGAGCGAGCCGGCCGATGAAGACGATGCCGACCACGACCGCCAGCAAGACAGGACGCGGCTCCAGCGTGAGCCCGCGCACCCCGTCCACCGTGCGGACACCGAGAACGAGGCAGAAGAGAAGGAAGGCGAGTCCGGCAGCAAGTGCTGCGTCGATCAGGGCCGGCACCAGCCGAGGCTTTTCGCGTACCGGTGGCTCCAAGACTATACCTTCTCGACTTCCGGGCGGCCGAGCAGGCCGGACGGGAAGAAGATCAGCACCAGGGCCAGCATCGAAAAGGCGGCGACGTCCTTATACTCGATGGTGAAATAGGCCGACCAGAAGGTCTCGATCAGGCCGATGATCAGCCCGCCTAGCATGGCGCCTGGGAGTGATCCGATGCCGCCCAGCACCGCGGCGGTGAAGGCCTTGATGCCGGCGATGAAGCCGATGAAGAAGTCGATCACCCCATAATAGAGGAGGTAGAGCAGCCCCGCGACCGCCGCCAGCGCCGCCCCCATGACGAAGGTCAGCGAGATGGTGCGGTCGACATTCACCCCGCACAGCGCGGCCATCATCCGGTCCTGCTCGCACGCCCTAAGCGAACGGCCCAGCGGCGTCCGGTCGATGATCAGCCAGAACACTGCCATCAGGATGATGGTCGTGAGGACGATGAGGATCTGGATGTTGGAGAGGGTAACGGCGAAGTTGTCGCCTTCGAACATCTCGAACCCGCCGGTGATCACCGGCTGCAGCGGCTTCACCCGGGCTCCCTGCGCCACCTGCATGAAGTTCTGCAGCGCGATCGACATGCCGATCGCCGTGATCAGTGGGGCGAGGCGGAAGGACGAGCGCAAGGGCCGGTAGGCGACCCGCTCGATGGTCCAGCCCCAGGCCGAGGTGAGCAGCATCGCCACCACCAGCACCAGAATCAGCGCCAGGGGCACGAAGGTGACGCCGATGGCCATGAGACCGAGAAAGCTGATCAGCGCGATGAAGGCGCCCACCATGAACACGTCGCCATGGGCGAAGTTGATCATGCCGATGATCCCGTAGACCATCGTGTAGCCGATGGCGATCAGCCCATAGATGGACCCAAGCGCGATCCCGTTGATCAGCTGCTGTAGAAAATATTCCATCCGTCGTCCGTGTTTGCCTCCGCTCCCCCAAAACGGGAAGGCCAAGGGCGACGCAAATTTTTCTCCGATTGGGTGCAGAGCAGAACGGATTAAGCGGCGGAAGGCAAGAGGGTAGAATTTTTCGCCTCAAGCCGTCCGGCGCGTGTGTTCCTCTGATCAGAAGATCATCAGATGCGACCCGTCGCAGTAGGGCGGGTCGCCGGTATCCTTGCAGCCGCAGAGCAGCGCCGTCTCGGTGCGCTCGGCGGTGAACAGCAGAGGTTCGATCCCGGTGCCGGCGTGCTTGCCGTCGCAGAAAGGCTGCTTCTCGCTCCGCCCGCAGCGGCACCACGCATAGCGTTTCCCCTCTTCGAGCTCGACCTGGTAGGGGCTGAGCTGAGGGCGTTCTGGTTCTTCCATATCTCTTCCGTGCTTGCCTTATTCATTTCCCAGAGGCGGGCAAACGCTAGTCAATCTGCAAGTCCGATACAAGGAAGGTCGCGCGCCGCGCGTCTGGCAGGCAGGGAAGCCACGCGTCACCGGCGCGCCCGAAATGGCACGCGCGTTAATCGCTGGTTATCTGTTTTCAAGCAAAGCTTAACCATGAAGCCTTGGGCTCGCATGGCGCGGGCCGGGCAACCGGTGTCCGGGTCGTCCTCGGAAGCCCGGGTTCGCGAGAAAACAGGAGATTTGTCGTCAAGCCGTGTCACTGTGTATGCTCTGTTCCGGGCAGGGTGGTGCGGAAATTGAGACGTCTTCTTGAGAGGATCTGATGCTGCCCGGCTTGCTCATGTTCTTTATCGGCCTCGCCGGCCTGTTCGCGCTCGCGATGTATCGCGCGCCCCTCATTGCCTGGGCCGCCGCCATCGCGGGTTACACCCTGGCGCTCCAGCTCGGCCTGGGCGAAGGCACCCTCCACCCGCCGGTCTTCCCGTGGTGGGCCTGGGCAGGCTGGGCCTTCGCCGCCTTCCTCTTCGCGCTCACCTTCGATCCGGTCCGCCGCTCGCTGATTACCCAGCCGGCTTATAGGACGCTGCGCCGCGCGCTCCCGAAGATCTCCGACACCGAGCGCGAGGCGCTCGAAGCCGGCACCACCGGCTGGGACGCCGAACTCTTTTCCGGCACACCCGATTGGGACGGCTTGCGCGATCTCCCCGGCGTCGAGCTGACGGCGGAAGAGCGGGCCTTCATCGACGGCCCGACGGAAGAGCTCTGCCGCCGCATCGACGACTGGCAGATCCGCCGGGAACTTTGCGACCTTCCGGAAGACATCTGGCGCTTCATCGCCGAGCAGGGCTTCTTCGGCATGCTCATCTCGAAAGAGCATGGCGGCCTCGGCTTCTCGCCCCAGGCCCAGTCCCTGGTGATCGGCAAGATCTCCTCCCGCAGCGCCGACGCCGGCGTCGTGGTCATGGTGCCCAACTCCCTCGGACCCGGCGAGCTGGTGGAGAAGTTCGGCACCGACGAGCAGAAATCCCATTACCTGCCGCGCCTCGCCCGCGGCGACGAGTTGCCCTGCTTCGCGCTCACCGGCCCGTTCTCCGGCTCCGACGCCGCCGCCATGCGCGATGTGGGCGTCGTCACCATGGGCGAGCATGACGGGCAACAGACCCTCGGTATCCGCGTCACCTGGAACAAGCGCTACATCACGCTGGCGCCCAAGGCGACGCTGCTCGGTCTCGCCTTCCGTCTGGAAGATCCTGAGAACCTGCTCGGCAAGGGCAAGGATGTCGGCATTACGCTTGGCCTCATCCCGACCGGCCATCCGGGCGTCGAGATCGGCCGCCGCCATGCGCCGACCGGCTGCGCCTTTCCGAACGGCCCGACGAGCGGCAAGGACGTCTTCATCCCCATCGACTGGGTGATCGGCGGGGCCGATGGTGCCGGGCGCGGCTGGCCCATGCTCATGAGCTGCCTCGCCGCCGGCCGCTCCATCTCGCTCCCCGCCGTCAGTGCCGCGGCCGCGAAGTCCATGCTGCGCCACACGACCGCCTATGCGCGGGTGCGCCGCCAGTTTGGTCTCCCCATCGGCTATATGGAAGGCATCGAGGCGCCGCTCGCCGAGCTCACCGAGACCGCCTACACCCTGGAAGCCGCCCGCGGCGTGACCGCGGCCATGGTTTCCGCCGGCCAGAAGCCCGCGGTGATCTCCGCGCTCCTCAAATATGCCTCGACCGAGCGCATGCGCAGAGCCCTCGAAGCCGCCATGGACATCCACGGGGGCAGGGGCATTTGCGACGGTCCGACCAACTATCTCCAGAGCGCCTATCAGATGATGCCCATCGGCATCACGGTCGAGGGCGCCAACATCCTGACCCGCACCCTCATCGTCTTCGCCCAAGGCTCGATCCGCAGCCACCCTTATCTGCTGACCGAGATCGAGGCGGTGCAGGACGACGATCGCGAGGCTGGCTTCCGCCGCTTCGAGACGGCTTTCAACCGCCATATCTCCTTGATGCTGAGCAATGTCTTCGGCGCGGCCTTCCACAATCTCACCTTCGGCGTTTTCGCAGACTCGCCGGGCGATGCGGGGCTCACCAAGCGCTGGTACCGCCAGCTCGCCCGCGGCAGCCGCTCTTTTGCGCTTGTCGCCGACATGTCCGCCGCGCTCCTCGGCGGCGGGCTGAAGAAGCATCAGCGTACCTCCGGCCGCCTCGCCGACGCGCTGACCGAGCTCTACATGCTCTCCTGCCTCATCAAGCGCTATGAGGAGGACGGCTATCAGCCCGACGACCTGCCGCTCTTCGAATATGCGGCAACCGCGTCCCTCCAGCGCTTCGACGCGGCCCTCGACGCGGCCCTGTCGGACTTCCCCGTGGCAGGCGCCGGTCCGGTTCTGCGCCAGCTCGTCTTCCCCTTCGGCATCCGCCGTAAGGGCCCGAGCGACGCGAACGCGAAAGAGATCGTCCGCGCCGTGCTTCAGCCGGGCCGTCTGCGCGACCGGATCACTTCGGAGATCTTCCGGACCGACGATCCGGCCTATCCGACGGGGCTTCTGGAGAAGGCCTTCCTCTCCGTCGTCGCCAATGAGGGCGCTGAGCGCCGTCTTGAGGCTGCGATCCGCAAGGGCGAGATCACCCGCAATTACGAGACCGACTGGATCGGCGATGCGGAGGCCAAGGGCATCGTCAGCGCCGAGGAGGCCCAGCGCCTGCGGGAGACCGAGGACCTCGTCGCCCGCGCCATCGCCGTCGACCATTTCGAGGCCGCGCAGCTCTCGCCCGCCGCGCGCGGCCAGTCCGACCGTCAGAACGCCACCCACCAATACGCCGCCGAGTGAGCATGATCCACGACAAGACCCCGCTGCCGGACCTGAAGGACTGGCGCTTCTCCATCGATGTGGAGGACATCGCCTGGGCGGTGTTCGACCGCGAAGACGAGCCGGTGAACTCGCTTGGCCGCCGGCCGCTCGAGGAGCTCGACGCCATCGTCTCCAAGACCGAGGAACTCGCCCGTGAAGGCGCCGTGAAGGGCCTCGTGCTCATGAGCGGCAAGGACAACTTCATCGCCGGCGCCGATATCCGCGAGTTCGACAGCTTCGATACCGAAGCGAAGGTGAAGGAGGTGCTCGGGCCGCCCCTGGAGCTGCTCGACCGGATCGAGAAGCTGCGCGTGCCTGTGGTCGCCGCCATCCATGGCTATTGCCTCGGCGGCGGGCTGGAGCTGGTGCTCGCCTGCGATTACCGCATCGCCGACCGGGAGGAGGGCACGCGGCTCGGCTTCCCAGAGGTGAAGCTCGGCATCTTCCCCGGCCTAAACGGCACCATCCGCTCCATCCGCCAGGCCGGCGCGCTGAACGCCATGACCGCGATGCTGACGGCGAAGTTCTACCGGCCGTCCGCTGCCCGCGCCATCGGCCTCGTCGACCAGCTCGTGCCGACCCGCCACGGGCTCCGCTGGGCCGCCCGGAAGGCCGTGCTGAAGAAGCGCCGCTCCAAGGGCGCCGTCTGGTGGCAGCGCCTCATGCAGCTTGGCCCCGTCCGCAGCTATCTCGCCGGCCAGATGCGCAAGCAGACCAAGGCCAAGGTGCGCGAGGACCATTACCCCGCCCCCTTCCGGCTGATCGATCTGTTCGAAGAGCATGGCGGCGACCTGAAGGATATGAAGCGCGCCGAGACGGAAGCCTTCGCGCCGCTGATGGTCAGCGAGACCTCCCGCAACCTACGCCGCGTCTTCGCCCTGTCCGAGATGCTGAAGGGCGAAGCCCCGAAGCAGGAGAAGGGCATGCACGCATTCCGCCCGCTCCGCGTCCACGTCATCGGCGCCGGCACCATGGGCGCCGACATCGCCGCCTGGTGCGTGGTATCCGGCATGCAGGCGAGCCTGCAGGATCTGAGCGAGGAGCAGCTCCAGAAGGGCATTGCCCAAGGCCACAAGCTGTTCAAGAAGCGCCTCCGCGGCAAGCGCGATCAGGACGCCGCGAAGGCTCGTCTGATCGCTGATCCCAACGGCACCCATCTGCCCCGCGCCGACGTGGTGATCGAAGCCATCGTCGAGCGGCTCGACGTGAAGCAGGGTCTCTTCAGGGACATCGAGGAGAAGCTGAAGCCGGGCGCCGTACTGGCCACCAATACGTCGTCTCTCAAGCTTGAGGATATCGCCGAAGGCTTGAAGGACCCCGGCCGCCTCATCGGCCTCCACTTCTTCAACCCCGTGCCCCAGCTTCCCCTGGTGGAAGTGGTGCGCGGCGAGCAGAGCCGCGAGGAGGAGGTGCGCAAGGCCTGCCTCTTCGTCACCGCCATCAACAAGATGCCGCTGATCGTGCGCAGCGTGCCCGGCTTCCTCGTGAACCGGGTCCTCGCGCCGTACATGATGGAATCCGTGACCCAGCTGGAAAGCGGCCAGCCGCGCGAGAAGATCGACCAGGCGGCGGAGAAGTTCGGCATGCCCATGGGGCCGCTGGAGCTGATGGACATGGTCGGCCTCGACATCTGCGACCATGTCGGCAAGACGCTTGGCCTCGCGCCGGAAGGCGAGAACACGCTCTCGCGCCTGGTGAAGGAGGGCAAGCTCGGCAAGAAGACCGGCGAGGGCTTCTATGTCTGGAAGGACGGGAAGCCCCAGCGCGAAGAGGCGGAGTACGAGCCTGAGGAGTTGGACCGGCTGGCGGCGGAACTCATCAAGCCGCTCCTCGACGAGGCCGAACGCGCCCGCGACGAGCACGTGGTGGAGAATGGTGATCTCGTCGATGCCGGCGTGATCTTCGGCACCGGCTTCGCGCCGTTCCGTGGCGGGCCGCTCCATTATCGCCAGACACAGAACGCGCTGAACAGCGCCGCGGCCGCGTGAGGGAGGCGATCATGGACCAGACCAGCACCCAGCAAGGCTTGCGCAAGGTCGCCATCGTCGGCGGCAGCCGCATTCCGTTCTGCCGCTCCCACACGGCCTATGCGGACCTCACCAATCTCGACATGCTCGGCGCGGCCCTGGGCGGCCTGATCGACCGCTATGCGCTGCACGGCCTCCATATCGGCGAGGTGGTGGGCGGCGCCGTCGTCACCCATGCCAAGGACTGGAATCTCGCCCGCGAGGCGGTGATCGGCAGCGCACTTTCGCCGACCACGCCGGCGGTGACCATGATGCAGGCCTGCGGCACCAGTCTCCAGGCCGCCATGGGGCTGGCCGCGAAGATCGCCACCGGCCAGATCGAGTCGGGCATCGCCATCGGCTCCGACACCACCAGCGACGCGCCGATTGTTTTCCACCGGAAATTTGCCCAGCGCCTGATCGGCCTGTCGCGCGCCAAGAAGATGGGCGACAAGTTCGGCGCCTTCAAAGGCTTCAGCCCCGCCGAGCTCGCCCCGCAGCCGCCGAATACGGCCGAGCCGCGCACTGGCCTCACCATGGGCGAGCATGCCGAGCTGATGGCCAAACGCTGGGGAATCACCCGCGAGGCCCAGGATCTCCTGGCCTATGAAAGCCATAAGAAAGCGGCTGCGGCCTACGACGAAGGCTTCATGGACGATCTCGTCGTGCCCTGCGCCGGCGTCTTCCGGGACAACAACATCCGCGGGGATATCTCGCTGGAGAAGATCGCCGAGCTGAAGCCGGTCTTCGACAAGGAGCACGGCACCATCACGGCCGCCAACGCCACCCCGCTCACCGATGGCGCCTCCTCCGTGCTGTTGGCTTCCGAGGAATGGGCCGCGGAACACGATCTTCCCGTCCTGGGATATCTATCCACAAGCCGCACAACCGCCATCGACTTCGTGGCGGGTGAAGGGCTTTTGATGGCGCCGACCGTCGCCGTGAGCGAACTGCTCGCCGCCAACGGCCTCGCTCTGCAAGACTTTGATTATTATGAGATTCACGAGGCTTTCGCGGCGCAGGTCCTTGCCACGCTGGCGGCCTGGGAATCGGCGGAATACTGCCGCGAGCGGCTGGGGCGGGATGCTCCGCTGGGCGCGATCGACCGCGCAAAACTTAATGTAAAGGGCTCTAGTATCGCCTTTGGTCATCCTTTCGCCGCAACTGGAGGGCGTATTCTACCAGTGCTGGCCAAGCTGCTGAATCAGGGTGGCGGCCGGCGCGGACTGATTTCCGTCTGCACCGCAGGCGGTATGGGGGTTGCAGCGATCGTGGAGGGGGCACCTGCCGATCGCACGCTTCACGCAGAGCAGCCCGAAAAAGAGGCGGAACCGGAGATGTCCGGAGCTGAGGGTCTTGAGCCAGTTTCAGCCCCTGCCAATGGCGGGGGGCTAGACTCCGCCCTGGAGTCCGCTTCATGATGGCTATCCTACGCCGCGAAAAAAGCTTACGCTTTGTTAAGACCCGGAAACCGGGCATTAGGGAAACAGGGGGTACTGTGTTGTGGGGCTGGCACATATGCACGCTTGCCGCGCCCAATTCTAGGAGGTGCTTATGCAGCATCGATATGTAGCGACCACCCTGGGACTTTTCGCGCTGGGCTGGCTTGGTCTGGCAGGCGACGCGCTCGCTTCGCCGGTCGGGTACTGGCTCAAGGAAGACGGCGCAGCCAAGCTCCAGATCAGTCAGTGCGGGCGCAACCAGCTTTGCAGCAAGATCGTGTGGTTGCGCGATCCCGTAAACGACCAGGGCCAACCCCTGCGCGATGCGCGGAACGAGAATCCGTCCATGCGCAACCGGCCGATTATCGGTCTTCCCATTTTCCAGGGCCTCGCCCCCGCGGGCGGCAACACCTGGAAGGGTCAGATCTACAATCCCGAGGATGGCGGCACCTACAAGGCCACGCTCACCCTCGTCAGCTCCAATCAGATCGTTCTGAAGGGCTGTCTCGCCATGTTCCTCTGCGGCCAGAAGACCTGGACGCGGACCCAGTTCAATCCGGAGCCTGAGGAGCCGGAGCAGATTGAGGTCAAGGAGGAGGTCGAAGAGGAAGCTCAGCCGGAGCCCATCGAGGCCAAGGCGGAGAGCGCTCCTGAGAAGCCGCGCCAGATCGAGGCCAATGTCGGCGGAATGCCGTCGGCCCTCACCGGCGAACGCGAATCGGCGACGACCACCCAGGCGAGCGTCCGCGCGCTTCAGCCCGCGCTGCCGCCGTCCAATCGCGATGCGACGGCCGGCTATGGCTTCGTGCTGACCACCTCGAGCCCCGATGCGGCGCCCGAGCTCGGCACGGCGAGCCCGTCCCAGATGTATCTGGTAAGCCCGGTGAACACGCCTCAGCCCATCGAGGTGAGGGCGGCGTCCGCGGAGCCGACCGGATCGATCGCCAATCGCACGGTCTCCGCTGCTCCGGCCGCACCGAGCCAGCCCGCTCAGCAGACCGCTTCGGCCTCCGCGCCGTCGATGTCCCAGGCGGCCACTGCCGATGCGACCGGCATGGGCGCCATCGAGCCCGGCGAGACGGTGCCGATGCCCAATCAGCGGCCGCCGGAAATCGACGCTTATGCGGAAGCCGATGCGCTGGCCAACCAGGACGATCTCTCCTGGCGCGAGCGTCGCCGTCTCCGCAAGCTGCGTAAGGAACTGCCTTGGCTGAGCGCCGGGCAGGCTCAGGCCACCCAAGCGCCGGTTCAGCGCCTGGCGCCGCCGCAGCAGGCTCAGCAGAGCTACTCCTACCGCTAGGCCATTCGGCCTGGCGACAGCGAAGCCTCCGCCACGACGTGACTAAGCGTCGTGGCGGGCGCGCTGTCTCTCTTCCTCCACAAGCTCTTTCTTGGAAAGCTTGCCGATCATCGTCTTCGGCAGCTCGTCCCTGAACTCGATCTCCGACGGGATCTCGATCTTCGAGAGCTTCTCCCGCAGGAACGTCATGAGCTCGGCCTTGTCCGCCGTCTGGCCTTCCTTCAGCTTCACGAAAGCCTTCGGCGCCTCGCCCCGGTAGAGATCGGGAATGCCGATCACGGTGACCTCGTCGACCGCCGGGTGCTCGTAGAGCGCATCCTCGATTCGCCGCGGATAGACGTTGAAGCCGGAGCAGGTGATCATATCCTTGAGCCGGTCGACGATGAAGATGAAGCCTTCCTCGTCCATGGTGCCGACATCGCCGGTGCGGAAGAACCGGCCCGTGAAGGCCGCCTTGCTCTCCTCCGCCTTGTTCCAGTACTCCGCCATCACCTGAGGTCCGGCGATGCAGATCTCGCCGCGCTCGCCGAGCGCTACTTCCTGGGCCGGATCGTCCAGCGACCGAATCGATATCTCAGTCCCCGGCAGCGGCAGACCGATGGAGCCTTCCCGCGGCGCCCGGTCGAGCGGGTTGCAGGTGGCGACCGGCGAGGTCTCGCTCAAGCCGTAGCCCTCCACCAGATGGCAGCCGGCGATCGCCTCGAAGCCCTTCTTCGTCTCCAGCGGCAGCGCGGCGCCGCCCGAGATGCAGAACTGCAGGGACGTCAGGTCGAACTTGCCGATGTTGTGGAACCGCATCATGGCGCCGAACAGCGTCGGCACGCCCGGCATCATGCTGGGCTTCAGCTTGTCGATCAGCTTCAGCGTGCCGATCAGCTCGAAGCGCGGCACGAGGATGATCTCCATCCCCTCATGCACGCCGAAATTCATCACCGTCGTCATGGCGAAGACGTGGAAGAACGGCAGCACGCCGATGATTCGGTTGGAGCCCGGTTTCGATTCCAGCCACCAGGCCTTCACCTGCTGAATATTCACCGTGAGATTGGCGTGGGTCAGCACCGCGCCCTTCGGCGTGCCCGTCGTGCCGCCGGTATATTGCAGCACCGCGATATCCGACGGGACGAGGGCAGGGGGTTCATACGCCCCGTTGTTCTCCATCAGCGTCTTTTCCAGCAGGATCTTGTCCCGCATGGGCGAGGCCGCGACATTGGCAAGCTTCGTCCCGGGGCTGAATCGGAGCATTGCCGATTTCAGTTTTGGCAGCAGGCTCGAGAAGGGCGCGACGATGGCGCGGTCCAGCACGCCGCTTTCCAGCACCGCCTCCACCTTGTCGAAGGTCAGGCACAGATCGAGCGTGACCATGATCTCCGTGCCGCTGTCGCGGACCTGGAAGGCGATCTCGTCCACGCTATAGAGCGGATTGAAGTTCACCACCGTGCCACCGGCCTTCAGCACGGCGAAATAGTAGACGATGAAGCTCGGCGTGTTCGGAAGCAGGAGCCCGACCCGGGTGCCCTTGCCGACGCCCATCGCCTGCAGGCCCTTGGCGGCCCTGGCGGCGAGTTCCGAGATCTCCGAATAGGTGAGGCGTTTGCCAAGGAAATAGGTGCAAGCCTGCTCGCCGTATTGCGTCACCGCCCGATCGAACATATCTGTCAGGAGGCCTGGAGAAAGCGCCATCTCCCAGTCCAGCCCGGGGGGATAGGATTTCAGCCAGGGCCGTTCTACGCGCGGTGCGTCAGGACGCCCCTTGCCATCCTCCTCCCCCTGCGCTAAGGGCGGGCGGTTCGGAGTGCCGTTCTCGGCGTTTCTCCCCATAAGCGTCTTGGCTCTTTCTTTAAGACTTTTCGCTTAGGATGCTTTTCTGCATTGGCCATTGCAACAGCTTAAGGCGATGCAGGGCTCTTGTTGGGGCCGGTCTGGAGTTTTAATATATTTGGACCAGGGTGTCGGACGGGGCCAATAGCCTAAGCGGTTCGGAATTATGCTGAAACCGTGGCGTGGTTAGGCGTAAAAACGCCAATTTTGTTGGGGATGAGAACCCGAAGCTAGGGAGCGATTGCATTAGAGCCGGTAGACTGGAAGGGATTTTAAGTCTATTCCAAACGCCGACTTGCCCTTGCATTAGCTATGAATTAGCTCAGGGACCCATTCGATCGGACCCCGGTACACGGGGCAGGGAGAGTAATTATGGACGATGTGGCTGACAAAATCATCGAGATTTTGCGCAAGAACATGAAGGATCCATCGAAGACGGTAACGCTCGATACTCCGCTCAGCGAGCTTGAGATTGAGTCCCTCGATCTGGCGGTTATCGTGTTCGATATTGAAGATACCTTCGGTATTGAAATCCCGTATAATGCGAACGAAGAGGTCGAGGCGTTCGCGACGGTCGGATCTGTTGTCGATCGCGTGAAGAGCATCATGGCCGAGACGAAGTCTTCGGGCGCAGCGGCTTAGCCAGATTGTTCCGCCCGGGGCCGAAACTCGGGCGTCGAACAAGGCTGGAGTTACGGCTTAGCATTATATGACAAAATCGAACGGTCGCAGACGCGTTGTGATCACTGGTCACGGCGTCGTCACCCCTTTGGGTACAGGGGTCGAGAAATTCTGGTCTGGCTTGAAGGCCGGCAACGTTGGGATTCGCGAGGTGGAGAGCTTCCCCACCGAGGATCTCTACATCACCATTGCCGGTGAGGTGCCCGACTTCGATCCCAAGGTCCACCTGAAGAGCCGGTCGCTTATGCTGGCCGACAAGTATTCCCAGTATGCGGGATGCGCGGCCGCCGAGGCGGTCGAGATGTCCAAGATGGAGACGCCGATCTCCGACAAGGAGGCTTACAAGTCTGCTTGCGTGATCGGCTCCGGCGTGGGCGGTCTGACCACCCTCGAGTTCTCCTACAAGATGCTCTTCCAGGAGAACAAGCGGGCGACTCATCCGCTGACCCTGCTGAAGGCCATCGGCAGTTCAGCCTCCGCCCATGTCTCCATCGAATACGGCATCAAGGGCCCGACCTACGGCCTGGTGAGCGCATGCTCCACCGCCAGCCATTCGATCGGCAACGTGTATCGCATGATCCGCGAAGGCCTGGTCGATTTCGGTATCGGCGGCGCGGCCGAGGCTTCCCTGAACTGGGGCGCCACCCGGGCCTGGCAGGCCATGCGCGTGCTGAGCCCCGACGGTCTCTTCCCGTTCTCGAAGAATCGCAACGGCACCGTGCTGGCCGAAGGCGCCGGCATCCTGCTGCTCGAAGAGTACGAGCACGCCAAGGAGCGCGGCGCGCCGATCCTGGCCGAGCTCAAGGGCTACGGCATGACGGCCGATGCGGCCGACATGGTGAACCCCTCCATCGACGGCGCCTCCGCCGCCATGGAGATGGCGCTGGCCGACAGCGAGCTTTCGCCGAGCGATATCGACTACATCAACGCCCACGGCACGGCGACGGCGGTGAACGACCTGAACGAGACCCGCGCCATCAAGCGGGTGTTCGGCAACGCCGCCAATAACGTTTCGATCTCCTCCACCAAGTCCATGCATGGTCATTGCCTGGGCGCCGGTGGCGGCATCGAAGCCGTCGCGGCCATCAAGGCGATCGGCGAGAACTACGTGCCCCCGACCGCAGGTCTGACCGACCCGGATCCGGAGTGCGATCTCGACTACACGCCGCTTCAGGGCAAGGACCGCGAGGTCAACTACGCCATGTCGAACTCCTTCGCGTTCGGCGGCCTGAATGCGGTGCTGGTCTTCGGCCCGCCGCCGGCCTAGGACACGACCACCATTTCCATATAGGGGGTCACCCCCATGCGAACGCTGCCCGCCATTCTGCTGCTCTCTGCGGTCCTTGGATGTGCGGGCATCGTCGCATTTGCGGCCAGCAGCGGCGGCCGTCTCGACGAAGCCATCTCCGAGCACGCCGATGAGATCTATCGCGGCGACGATCCCGTCGTGGGCGATTCCGGCGCCGAGGTGCCCGTCGTCCTCTTCACCGACTTCAACTGCCCCGACTGCCGCAAGGCCGATCCCGCCATCGAGCGGCTGATCGAGGAGCAGAAGGGTGTGAAGCTCATCGTGAAGCAGCTTCCGATCCTCGGCGACGATTCTGAGATAGCCGCCCGGATCGCGCTCGCCGCGGACGCGCAAGGCAAATACTGGGCGCTGCATAAAGCCCTGTTCGAGACGCGAGGCCGCATCACCCAGACCCGCGCCCTCCGGATCGCCGAGGATCTCGGTCTCGACATGGACCGCCTGAAGCAGGAAGCGAACGGCGATGAGGTCAGCGAGACCCTGGCCAAGACCTTCCTCGTGGCCGATGCCCTGGACGTGCCGGGCGTGCCCTTCATGCTGGTCGGCGACAAACGTGTTCTGGAGAGCGGCGACCTCTACGGGGACCTGACCGAGGCCGTGGCCGAAATCCGTGCCGAGGGCTGTACCGCCCGCTGCTGAGAGCCGCGATTTTCACTCTCGGCGCCTTTCCCCAGGGAACGCCTTCGTCCGCGCACCGTTAGCTCTTGCACGTGTCTGAACGGACGGATGTCATGCCGTCCCCGGATGAAAGGCAGGAGCGATGCAACTTCTCGGCAAAATCACCGGAGCTGTGATGATCGCGCTCCTGGCGACGGGCTTCGCGATAGGCCTCCCGGGAACGGCTGATGCAGCGCCCTACGACTGGTCGCGCGGCCACGACGAGGTCACCGGCTATCGCTACCTGGTGCCTGAAGCGATCTTCGCGCCCATCGAGGGCGACGGAAAGCCGGCTTTCAATTATTTCGTCTCCGATGACGGCCAAGCCAAGCTCATGTATGGCGCTTGGGACAAGGAGGAGGGCGCGACGCCCGAAAGCCTCAAACGTTGGATGATCGAGAACGCCGGGGGCGAGCAGGACCTGATCTACGAGCCGCGCGGCAAGAGCTGGTTCGTCGTCAGCGGCTACAAGGACCACCTGATCTACTACGAGAAGGTGATGTTCTCCTGCGGGAGCCAGATCGTCAGCATCTTCGCCATCGCCTATCCGGAAAGCCAGCGCGCCATCTACGACTCCGCCGTCGAGCGGATGGAGGATGCCTTCCGCCCAGGGCGCGCCTGCAGGTAAGCCGCGCAGGTCAGTTATCAGACCAGCCATCCCTTGCTGGCGGGGCAGGCCGCGGTCATATATCTCTTGAGATATGGCCCCCAGAACCAAGAAATCGCTCTCCGATCGCGACTTCGAGCGCATTGCCCGCGCGCTCGCCGAACCGCGCCGCGTGCAGATCCTGCGCGAAATAAGCGCCAAGGACGGCCGGCTTCTCTGCGCCGATCTCAACCAATGCCAGCAGATCAGCGCCGCGACGCTCTCCCACCATATGAAGGAGCTGGAGACCGCCGGCCTGATCGAGATCGGCCGGGAAGGGCGCTTCGCGACGCTCACCCTCCAGCGCGACGTCCTCGAGGCCTATATGGCCCGCCTCGCCGAGATCTAGCCCGGCCACCCCCGCACGTTTCTTTTTCGCCATACCGGTCCGCAGGAGCCTTGTATCCGCGCCCGCATCTCCCATTTACGGTTCGATGTTCATCTAAATATCGAAACGTGGGAGACTGACATGAGCAAATTGAATAACAGGGTCGCGGTGGTGACCGGCGCTTCCAAGGGTATCGGTGCCGGCATCGCCAAGGAGCTGGCAGCGGGCGGCGCAGCCGTGGTCGTGAACTATTCCTCCGACAAGGCGGGCGCCGACAAGGTGGTGGATTCGATCACTGCAGCGGGCGGCAAGGCCATCGCGGTGCAGGCCAACGTCGCGAAGAAGCAGGATGTGGAGCGGCTGATAGGCACGACGGTCGATGCCTTCGGACCCATCGACATCCTGGTCAACAATGCAGGCATCTACAGCTTTGCATCTCTCGATGAGGTGACCGAAGAGCATTACCGGTCGATCTTCGATGTGAACGTGCTGGGGCTTCTCCTGGTGACCCAGGAGGCGGTGAAGCATTTCAATTCCGAAGGGGGCAGCATCATCAACATCGGCTCGATCGCCAGCGAGTGGGTGCCCCCGGGCGCGGTCGTCTATTCGGCCACCAAGGGCGCCGTCGACACCATCACGATTGGTCTGGCGAAGGAACTGGCCCCGCGGAAAATCCGGGTGAACTCGGTCAATCCGGGCGGCGTCGAGACCGAAGGCACCCACACGGCCGGCGTGATCGGCAGCGACTTCGAAAAAGAGATCGTCTCCCACACGCTGCTCGGCCGCATGGGGCAGCCGGAAGACATCGCTTCGGTCGTGGCCTTCTTCGCATCCCCCGCCTCGGGCTGGCTGACCGGAGAGGTGGTCGAGGCCGGCGGCGGCTACTTCTAGCAGGGTCGGAACGTGTGGAGGGGGGCGGCCGTAAGGATGCTTCGTGGCTCCAGCAGAGCGTCACAGAGGACGAAGCGCCGGACCGCCGCCCCCCTCCGAAGTCCGAAACACCATCATACGAAGCGCTGCGCAGCCCACTGGATGAACCTGTGCAGGCCCTGCCGGCGGCCGGCTTTCAATTCGGCTTGACGGTGAACCGGCGGAGGCAGAAAATTGCCGTGGATATAGAAGCCGCGTTCACTGTCGGTTTGGCTCTGGAGGGAGCCTTCGTCGGTCTTGCGCAAAAGATCCAACCCAACACCAAATCCATCGCCTTGCTGTGGATGCCCGATTTTCGCGGTGGCTTCCGTAGCACCGAGGTTGACGCTCGGCTCGGCGAGAAGCCCTGTTTGGTGGACGGTCAATCATCCGAAAGATCAAACAATGGGAGGTGTCCATGACACAGCTGCGCGTAATTCTGCTGGTTGCTTGTTCTGTCCTCGCGCTCACCGCCAGCGTGGCCCACGCGACGGGCAAGCGCGAATGCGCCGACGACTATCGCCGCTTCTGCAGCGAATGGGGCTTAGAAACCCGTGGCCTGCAGAACTGCATGCGCAGGCATGGCAATAACCTCTCGAACCGCTGCATCAAGGGTCTGATCCAGGCGGGTGCCGTTTCACAAGAGGAAGTGGATCGCCGCCGCGAGGAACTCGGCCGCTAGAGCCCGGCTGCGGTCTGGCCAGGCGGCCGGATGCGGGAGAAGCGATCATGACGACGAGACGAGAGTTTCTTGCATCTGTTCCGGCGGCACTCGCCGCCTTTGCAGTCGCAGATAGGCTGGTCCTGGACGCGCCGCCCGCTCGCGCACAGCAGATCGACCCGCTGCGCGGGCATTTCCATCCCAAAGGGAAGGCACCTTCCAGCCATACGCTGGAGGTTCTTCGCAAAGCGAAACAGACCTTGCCCCTCTCAGACACGAGGGACTTCGAAGAACAGAAGAGGGGCTTCATCGCGCCGATGAAGTCCCTCAAGATCATGGCGGACGCCGGGCACGTGGCCTGGGACATGGAGCGCTTCCAGTTCCTCGATGAACAGGAAGAGTTCGACAGCATCCATGCGTCGCTGCTGCGCCAATCCAAGCTGAACAACAATTACGGGCTCTACGAGGTCGTGCCGGGGATCTATCAGGTGCGCGGATTCGACCTCTCAGACCTGACCTTCGTTCGGGGAAAGACCGGTTGGATCGTGTTCGATCCTCTCGTCACGGGCGAGGTGGTCCGGGCGGCATGGGACCTGTTCCAGGAGCATGTCGGCGAGGGACTGCCGGTCTCGGCGGTAATCTATTCCCACACGCACGGCGACCACTGGGGCGGTGTGCGCGGCATCGTCGATGAGGCGGATGTGAGATCGGGAAAGATACCCATTATCGCGCCGGCCGATTTCATGGAGTTCACCGTCTCCGAAAACGTTTATGCCGGCAATGCCATGAACCGGCGCCTGTTCTATCAATACGGTCTCCTCTTGCCCGCGAGCCCCCACGGCTACGTGGGACAGGGGCTCGGACAAGCCGTCTCCGCGGGCGCCACGGGTCTGATCGCGCCGACGAAATACGTCGAGAAGGACATCGAGGAACTCGATGTCGACGGCGTTCGGATGATCTTCCAGAATACGCCGAACACTGAGGCGCCGCGGGAGATGAATACCTACATCCCCGATCTGAAGGCGCTATGGATGGCGGAGAACGTTATCGCCTCCCTGCACAACATCTATACGCTGCGCGGTGCCCAGGTTCGCGATCCGTTGCGGTGGTCGAAATATATCGGCGAGGCGCTCTATCGATTCGGCGTTGAGGCCGAGATCATGTTCGCTTCCCATCACTGGCCGCGGTGGGGCAACGAGCGCATCCAGGAAGTTCTTCGTGGCCAGCGCGACCTGTACGCCAACATGAACAACCAAGTTCTGCATCTGGCCAATCAGGGCGTGACCATCAGTGAGATTCACAACGTCTACCAGGTGCCGAAGGGACTGCAGGCAAAGTGGGACTGCCGCGGCTATCACGGCTCTCCGCAGCATAACAGCCGCGGTGTCATCCAGCGCTATCTCGGCTTTTGGGACTGCAACCCCACCTCCCTCATTCCCCTGTCACCGGCCGATTCCGCGCCGCTCTATGTCGAGATGATGGGCGGTGCGGAGAAGATCATGTCGCGCGGTCGCGAACTGCACGACGAGGGGCGCTATCTGCTTGCGTCGGAGATCCTGAACAAGCTGGTACAGGCCGAGCCCGACAATGAGGCTGCCAAGGATCTCCTCGCCGATGTATTCGAGCAGCTCGGCTACCAGCAGGAGAACCCGGGGCTTCGCAACAGCTTCCTTGCCGCGGCCTACGAGCTTCGTTCCGGCATTCCCGAAGGCGAGACCGCCGATTCGAGCAGTCCGGACGTGATCCGCGCCATGTCCACGGAACTCTTCCTGAACTTCCTCGGCATTCGCATGGACAGCCGCAAGGCCGAGGGCATGCGCTTCACGATGAATCTGATAACGCCGGACAATGGCGAGAAATTCGTCGTTGAACTCGACAATGCGACCCTCACGAACATCAAAGGCTTTCTTGCCGAAAAGCCGGACCTCACCCTGACGATCAATCGCGCGGATCTGGAGCAGACGATGATCGGTGCCAAGGCATTGGACGCGCAGATCGCGGATGGGACGGCCAATGTGGAGGGCGACCCGAGCATTCTCAAGAAGCTCGCTGCGACGATGGTCGATTTCGATCCGCGCTTCGAGATCATGCCAGGCACCAAGACCAGGCGCCCCGAGATGACGGGATATGTCGAGTCGGGTATCTCGGGGACGGCGAGCCCCTACGAAGCGGTGCCGCGCCAGACTATTGCCGAATAAGCGGGGCGACCGTTCTGCGCGTCCGCCGCCTCAGGCTGGCTGGGGTGCGAGTTCGCAGGCGATGGAGAATGTCTTTCGTCGCCCGCGCCATCGCAACGAAGCGGTGATAATCGGCTAGGTGACTAAATCAATCCCAGCCCCTTGAAGCTGGCGTGGCCCTGGCGCCCCACGATGATGTGGTCGTGCACCACGATGCCGAGATTCTTCGCCGCCTGATCGATCTGCTTGGTCATCTCGATATCGGCCCGCGACGGCGTCGGATCGCCGGAGGGGTGATTGTGCACCAGCACCATCGCCGTGGCGGAAAGCTCCAGCGCCCGCTTCACCACCTCCCGCACATAGACCGGCGTATGGTCTACCGTGCCCGTCTGCTGAACCTCATCGGCGATCACCTGATTGCGCTTGTCGAGGAACACGATGCGGAACTGCTCGCGTGCCTCGTAGCCCATGGCCGCCCGGCAATAGTCGAGAAGCTGCGACCAGGAGTTCAGCACAGGCTTGTTCAGGACCTCGGCGCGCATGACGCGGAGCGCCGCGGCCCGCACGAGCTTGATCTCCGTCACGGCCGCCTCTCCCAGCCCGGGCGTCTCGAGCAGCAGCTCCTCCGGCGCGTTGATCACTTCCGCGAAACTGCCGAACCGCGCCATCAGCGCCTTGGCAAGCGGCTTCGTGTCCTGCCGGGCCTTCGCCCGGAACAGGATCATCTCCAGGAGCTCGTAATCGGGGAGGGCATCGGGGGCTTCGCGAAAGCGCTGCCTCAGCCTCTCGCGGTGGCCGAGATAGTGTGGCTTGCCGGCATCCTCGTTGAAGCCCATGTGGCGCCCGTCAGCTGGTGTGCACGGGCGGCTGGAAAAGCCCCTTCGGCGAGAGGGTGAACACCTCGCAGCCCGTCTCCGTCACACCCACCGTATGCTCGAACTGGGCGGAGAGCGAGCGGTCTCGCGTCACCGCCGTCCAGCCGTCGGAGAGGATCTTCACATGCGGCTTGCCGAGGTTGATCATCGGCTCGATGGTGAAGAGCATGCCGGGCTGCAGCTGCAGGCCTTCGCCGGGCTGGCCGTAATGCAGGATGTTCGGCCGGTCGTGGAACACGCGTCCCAGACCGTGGCCGCAGAAATCCCGCACCACGCTGCAGCGCTGGCTTTCCGCATAGGACTGGATGGCATGGCCGATGTCGCCGGTGGTCGCGCCGGGCTTCACCGCCGCGATACCGCGCATCAAGGATTCATGGGTCACCTCGATCAGCCGCTGGGCGGCACGGCTGACGGCGCCTGCCGCATACATGCGGCTGGAATCGCCGTGCCAGCCATCGACGATCAGCGTGACGTCGATATTCAGCACGTCGCCGTCCTTCAGGGCGCGCGGCCCCGGAATGCCGTGGCAGACGACGTGGTTGAGCGAGATGCAGCTCGATTTCGTGTAGCCGCGATAGTTCAGCGTCGCCGGCACCGCGCCGTGGGCTTCCGCGAAGGCGAAGACCATGTCGTCCAGCTGCTCGGTGGTGACGCCCGGCTTCACCTCGTCGACCAGAAGATCAAGGCATTCGGCCACGAGCTTTCCTGCGCGGCGCATGCCCTCGAAGGCTTCCGCCCCGTGGAGCTCGATGCCCGGGTCGCGTATCGCTGCGAAATCGAGATTGCTCATGCCGCGCTCCTTCGGCGCTCCGCTATCCGCACTTGATCAAGCCCCCGCATCCGCGAAAGGGCCTTAGGTGACTTAAGGTGAAAGCGGCGCGGGCGCAACGGGGAGGGGCGCCACACCCGCCTTTTCGCCCCGATAGGCGATCCTTTCGACCCGCTCGTAGCCGGTCAGCGTCGGGGCGCAGCGATAGGCGAGAATCTCCACACCCGCCTCCTGAGCGGCTTTAAGGCCCGCCGCGTAGGCAGGGTCCATATCGCCCGCCACATCGAAAGTCCGCGCGTCGCTCCGCTGGATCAGATAGAGCATCACGGCCCGTCCGCCGTCCTCCGCGACCCGGGCGAGCTCAGAGAGATGCTTCGTGCCCCGTGCGGTCACCGAGTCCGGAAACTCCGCCAGGCCCGGTTCACGCATCAGATGCACGTTCTTCACCTCGACATGGCAGGTCGCGCCGTCCGCGTCCCGCAACAGGAAATCGATCCGGCTGTTGGTGCCGTAGCGCACCTCGCGGCGGATCTCGTCGTAGCCTGCGAGCTCAGGAAGCGCGCCTTCGGCCAGCGCCGCGCCGGCCAGCGTGTTGGGAAGTGCCGTATTGATGCCGACCAGGGCAGGGCCCTCGCCGAGATCGACCTCGATCAGCTCCCAGGAATAGCGCAGCTTCCGCTTCGGATTGTCGGAACGGGAGACCCAGACCGTCGCGCCTTCGGCATTCAGCCCCAGCATGGCGCCAGGATTGCAGCAATGGGCCGTCACGGTTTCGCCGGTCTGGAGTTCGATGTCGGCGAGGAAGCGCTTATAGCGGCGGATCAGCGTTCCCTGTATCAACGCGGAAGGATAGGCGTGCAGCATGAGCCGACCCTAGGCGGCAGGCCCGGAGGCGGCAAGCCGCAGGCGCCACGGATTTGACCGACGAGACGAGGAGGGGACGACTTTCGCCATGGCAGACACCGAGACCGGCTCCGAGATCGTCACCGCAGCCCTGCTCGTCATCGGCGAGGAGATCCTCTCCGGCCGCACCCAGGACGCCAATACCGGCTACATCGCCAAGCTGCTAGACGAGGCGGGCATCGCCCTGCGCGAGGTCCGCGTGGTGCCGGATATCGAAGACGAGATCGCCGATGCGGTGAACGCACTCCGCCGCCGCTTCCGCTATGTCCTCACCACGGGCGGCATCGGGCCGACCCATGACGACGTCACCACAGACGCAATCGGTAAGGCCTTCGGCGTCGGCGTCGCGGAGGACCCGCGCGCCATCCGCGTCTTCGAGGAGCGCTACCCCGGCGAGCCCCTGAGCCCGGGCCGCCGCCGCATGGCGCGTATCCCCGAAGGGGCGGAGCTCGTGGCGAATCCCGTTTCCGGCGCGCCCGGCTACATGATCGAGAACGTTATCGTCATGGCGGGCATTCCGCGCATCATGCAGGCCATGATGGAGGATGTGCTGCCGCGCCTCGAGAAAGGGCGTCCGGTCGCCTCGCGCTCCGTCCGCGTCGATGCGCCGGAGGGGAATGTCGCCGGCGGCCTTGCCGCGCTTCAGCAGCAGCACCCGAAGGTGCAGATCGGCAGCTATCCATTCTTCGAGGAGACTCGCGTGGGCACCTATGTCGTCTTGCGCAGCGCCGACACGCTCCTGATCGAAGCGGCGATTACGGAGCTTCGCGCGTTTCTCGTCCGCGAGGGCATGGAGCACGCCGAGGCGGAGAAGGAAGTCAGCAAGTCTGACTAGGCCGAGACGGTGTTCAGCGCTTGCTTCTCGGTCTGGCTCTTCACCATCTCACCCATGAGAGACAGCAGACAGCGGGCGGAGTCGCCGTCGACCGATTGTGGCAAATAGGTTCCGAGCTGCGCCACCTTCTCATCGACCGATTCGTTGCCGGCGATATGAGCCATGGCCCACCGGCCGAACTGGCGGCTGGGAATCTCCCCAGCGCAAAGAATGGTCAGCCGCTCATGGCGCGGGTCGCGGCAGATCTTCTGATAGATCGCCTTCACTTTCGCTTCCTCGCCTTCCAGCACCTGCGCGAAATAGGGCTGGGTGGAGAGCAGGGCGCCGGTCACATGCTGCTCCGCATTGTTGCGGCGCGCGCTGAGCAGGATCTGCTGCAGTTCCTTTTCCGGGTCACCGTCTCCCTTCTTCAGAAGAGAGCGGCTGAGATAGGCGAGCCGATAGAGCATTTGCGCATCCGTGCGAAGCGAAGTTGTTGCGGCGGGTCTGAACGCGCATAGGTTTAGCAGCAGAACGCTTAGGAAGTCTGAAGATCGCCAGAAACGAAAACGGCGCGAGAGGGGATGCCTCCGCGCCGTTTCGGTATCGCGATTGCGAAGCCCGCTACTTCTTTGCGGCGGGCTTCTTCGCAGCGCCGGTCTTGCGCGGCGTGGTCTTCTTGGCGGCGGCGGTGCGCGCGGCCGGCTTCTTGGCCGCAGGCTTCTTCGCCGTGGTCGCCTTCGCCGTCACCGGCTTCCGAGCGCTCGCGCTCTTCGTCGCGGTCTTGGCCGCAGGCTTTCTGGCTGTCGAAGCCTTGCGGGCCGTGGAGGTGCTCTTGGCGGCAGTCTTCTTTGCAGCCGGCTTCTTCGCCGTCGTCTTCTTGGCGGCCGTGGCCTTGGTCGCCGTGCCCGTCCGCTTGGCGGCGGCCGGCGACTTGCCCGTGGCGGCGTTGGCCGACGAACGCTTCTTCATCGCGTCGGGCTTCTTCGCAGCCGTGGTCTTCTTGGCGGTCGGCTTCTTCGCGGCAGCGGGCTTCTTGGCCGCAGACGTCTTGCGGGCCGTGCTCGTGCTCTTCGCAGCGGTCTTGGTGGCGGCCGGCTTCTTCGCGGCAGCGGGCTTCTTCGCCGCAGCCGGCTTGCGAGCCGAGGAGCGCGTTGCCGGCTTGGTCGCCGCGGCGGCCTTCGTCGTCGCCTTCTTCGGCGCGGTGGTCTTCGTGGCGGAGGTCGCGGAAGCCGGCGATTTCGCCGCCGGCTTCTTCTTCGGAGTCTTCAGTATGGCCATCGAATGGGCCCTCCTATAGGGGTCTCTGACTGGTTCTAAGAACAGCCACTCGTCCCGCCACAGGTATCGCATTTAAGACAGGTGCCGTTACGGACGAGTGTGAAGTTACCGCATTCAGAACACGCTTCACCTTCATACCCCTTAACGCGGGCTTCCGCGATGAGGTCCGTCTCGCCCCGCTCGGCGAGAGCTTCGACAGCTCGCGCCACATAATCGGAGTCCGGCGTTGAGGATGGAGTGTCGGATACGGGCGAGGAGGACGCGCCAGTGACAGATGTGCCAGTGACGGACGTGCCAGTAACCTGGGCGTCGGCCTCTTCTTCAGTGTCGCTCCTGAGTGCATGGGCAGGTTGCCCTTTTGCCTGGAGGCGGCCCCCACGACGGAACTCGCTAAGACGTCCGCGTGTGAAGCCTGGTGAGACGAGAGCTTCAGTTCTCGAATGCGCGTCGCCGTCCTCGTCACTCGAACCCAGCGTCGTGCTGCCGATCTCGGTGGGATCGACATGAGCCAACTCGTAGCGGCCCAGATAAGAGACCGCAAGCTCTCTGAACAAGTAATCAAGAATCGAAGTGGCATTCTTGATCGCTTCATTTCCGCGAACCAGTCCGGCAGGTTCGAAGCGTGTGAACGTGAAAGCATCGACGAACTCTTCCAACGGCACGCCATATTGCAAACCAACCGACACCGCGATCGCGAAGTTGTTCATGAGTGAGCGGAAGGCGGCGCCTTCCTTGTGCATGTCGATGAAGATCTCACCCAAACGTCCATCGGTGTACTCGCCAGTTCTTAAATAGACCTTATGACCGCCGACCACCGCTTTCTGGGTGTAGCCCTTGCGGCGGTGAGGCAGACGCTCACGCTCCGCACGGACCCGTGCACGCTCCACGATGCGTTCGATGACGCGCTCGGCCACGGCGTTCGCGCGCGCTGCCGCAGGCTGGTCGGATGCGATCTGCTGGATCGCTTCCTCCTGCTCGTCCTCGTCGTCGGCGAGGAGCTGCGCGTTGAGCGGCTGGGAGAGCTTCGAGCCGTCGCGATAGAGCGCGTTGGCCTTCAGCGCCAGACGCCAGGAGAGCATGTAGGCTTCCTTGCAGTCCGCGACGCTTGCGTCGTTCGGCATGTTGATCGTCTTGGAGATCGCGCCGGAGATGAAGGGCTGCGCCGCCGCCATCATGCGGATATGGCTCTCCGCCGTCAGATAGCGCTTGCCCTTGCGGCCGCACGGCGTGGCGCAGTCGAACACCGGCAGATGCTCGTCCTTGAGGCCGGGCGCGCCTTCCAGGGTCATCGCCCCGCAGACGAACTCGTTCGCCGCCTCGATCTCTTTCCGCGTGAAGCCGATCTCGGCGAGAAGATCGAAGTCCGGCGCGCTCAGGCGCTCCGTCTCGAGCCCCAGCACCTCGGTGCAGAAATCCTCGCCTAGCGTCCACTTGTTGAAGACGAACTTGATGTCGAAGGCGGTCGCGACGGCCTTCTCCACGATCTCCAGCTTCTCGGGCGTAAAGCCCTTCGCAGCCAGCGTCTCGTGATTGATGTGCGGCGCGCCCTTCAGCGTGCCGTAGCCGACCACGTAATCGATGATCTTCTTGGCCGTGGTCTCCTCGTAGCCGAGCACGCGGAGCGCTTCCGGGACCATCCGATTGATGATCTTGAAGTAGCCGCCGCCGGCGAGCTTCTTGAACTTCACCAGGGCGAAGTCCGGCTCGATGCCGGTGGTGTCGCAATCCATCACCAGACCGATCGTGCCGGTCGGCGCGATCACCGTGGCCTGCGCATTGCGATAGCCATGGGCCTCGCCGAGGGCGATCGCCGAATCCCAGGCGCGGACCGCTTCCTCCATCAGCGCCGGCTGCGGGCAGCTGGTGTGATCCAGCGGCACGGGCCGCGTGGTCAGCCCCTCATAGCCGTCGTAGTCGCCGCGCGCAGCGCGTGCGTGATTGCGCATGACCCGCAGCATGGCCTCCCGGTTCTCGTGGAAGCCGGGGAAGGGGCCGAGCTCGCCTGCCATCTCCGCGCTCGTCGCGTAGGAGACGCCGGTCATGATGGCGCTCAGCGCACCGCACAGCGCCCGGCCTTCTTGCGAGTCGTAGGGCACGCCCGACGCCATCAGCAGGCCGCCGATATTCGCGTAGCCGAGGCCGAGCGTCCGATACTCGTACGAGAGCTGGGCGATCTTGCGCGACGGGAACTGCGCCATGGTCACCGCGATCTCGAGCACCACCGTCCAGAGCCGGATGGCGTGGCGGTAGGCTTCGATGTTGAAGCTGCCGTCCTCCTTCCGGAACATCATGAGGTTCAGCGAGGCGAGATTGCAGGCCGTGTCGTCCAGGAACATGTATTCCGAGCACGGGTTGGACGCGCGGATCGGGCCCGCCGCCGGGCAGGTGTGCCAGTCGTTGATGGTGGAGTGGAACTGGATGCCGGGATCGGCGCAGGACCACGCGGCGTTGCCGATCTCCTCCCACAGCTCACGTGCCTTCACCGTCTTGGCGACCGCGTTGTCGCGGCGGCGGATCAGATCCCAATCGCCGTCGGCTTCCACCGCGTTGAGGAATTCGTCCGTCACGCGCACCGAGTTGTTCGAGTTCTGGCCGGAGACCGTGCGATAGGCTTCCGAATCCCAATCCGTGTCGTAGGTCTGGAACTCGATGGAGCTGTAGCCCTGGCGCGCGAACTCGATGACGCGGCGGATGTAGTTGTCCGGCACCTTCAGCTTGCGCGCAGCCTTCACCTCGCGCTTCAGCGCCGGGTTATGCTTCGGGTCGAAGCACTGGTCGCCGTCGCCCTCGCAATTCACGCAGGCCTTCAGGATGGCGTTGAGGCGCTCGGAGAGAACCTTCGAGCCGGTCACCAGCGCGGCCACCTTCTGCTCCTCGGTGACCTTCCACTTGATGAAGTCCTCTACGTCCGGATGGTCGATATCGACGACGACCATCTTGGCCGCGCGGCGCGTGGTGCCGCCGGACTTGATGGCGCCCGCCGCGCGGTCGCCGATCTTCAGGAAGCTCATCAGGCCGGAGGACTTGCCGCCGCCCGACAGAGGCTCATTCTCGCCGCGTAGCGCGGAGAAGTTGGAGCCGGTGCCGGAGCCGTATTTGAACAGGCGCGCCTCACGCACCCACAGATCCATGATGCCGCTCTCGTTCACCAGGTCGTCCTCGACGGACTGGATGAAGCAGGCATGGGGCTGGGGATGCTCGTAGGCCGACTCGGACTCTTTCAGCTCGCCCGTGCGGAAATCGACATAGTAGTGGCCCTGCGCCGGGCCATCGATGCCATAGGCCCAGTGCAGCCCGGTGTTGAACCATTGCGGGCTGTTCGGCGCGCCCATCTGCATGGCGAGCATGTGGCGGTGCTCGTCGAAGAAGGCGCGTGCATCCTCCTCGGAAGAGAAATAGCCGCCCTTCCAGCCCCAATAGGTCCAGGTGCCGGCCAGCCGGTCGAAGACCTGGCGCGCATCCGTCTCCGAACCGTAGCGCTCGTCCTCGGGCAGGGAGGCCAGCGCCTCCTCATCCGGCACCGACCGCCACAGCCAGGACGGAACGTCGTTCTCCTCGACGCGCTTCAGCCGCGCCGCAACGCCCGCCTTGCGGAAATACTTCTGCGCCAGGATATCGGCCGCCACCTGGCTCCAATGGGCCGGCACGGCGAACTTCTCCAGGGCGAACACAACGGAGCCATCCGGATTGCGGATCTCGCTCGCGCTATCCCTGAACGGGATCGCGTCGTAAGGCGATTGGCTGGCATCGGTAAAATGTCTGTCGATCCGCATTTTTGTCCCCCGGCTCCTTTGATCTAGCTTGGTTTCGCAGCCTGTTTCGATTCGCTGTCGCGGGCAACATCCAAACAAGATGTTGTATCCAAAACCCTAACGCGCCCTATTTCTTGTGGCTATTGAGCATCGCCGGCCGATCGGCCGCGAATCGGTGCTTGACCTCTCAACGACCTTGATATGTAGGAAACCACGCGCTCCGTTGCGAACCCGGGAGATGAGTTTTCCCGCTTATGCCCGGTGAAGTTTCGGCTTTGCACTGAAGGGACCGAGACAGCCTGCCACTGGACGCATTTCGCCTTTGCCGCCATAGTCCCGCAGGGACAATCAGCCTCTCAAGCGAGACAGCGACACGGATGGCTTTCTTCACGGAAATCTTCGCCTGGTGGACCGGCAATACGATCGGAACGCGGCTCTTCACGTGGCGCCACGGCAACAAGGTCGGGACCGACAGCCTCGGCAACACCTATTACGAGGATAAGACCGGCAACCGCCGCTGGGTGATCTACGGCAAGGTCGCCGACGCGAGCAGCGTGACGCCGGCCTGGCATGGCTGGCTGCACCACACCGTCGACGTGCCGCCCACCGAAGAGAGCTACGAGCCGCGGGCCTGGCAGATGCCGCCCCAGCCGAACCTCACTGGCACCCCCGCCGCCTATCGTCCGCCGGGCAGCACGCTTCGGCCCGTGGGCGAGGCGGGGCCGCCGACCCGCGCCTATGAACCGTGGCAGCCGGAATAGGGCAACGACCAATACGCGCCACGGCCTCGTCACTTTCATCGATCATCGGAATTGGAGCGTGTCAGGGAAGTGGACGGAAGCGCTCCCGTCCGTATAAGTGCCTTTTCATGATCCACCTTAAACGAATCGCCGCTCAACCCAGCCGTATGGCAGCCCTCCTGCTGTCGGCGCTCGCGCTCTTGCTGGTCTCGGGCGTGGCCGCGAAAGCCGACACGATCGAAAACAAGATCGCCGTCTTCGCCGCCCTCGATAAGGTGACCGGCCGAATCTCCCATCTGGAGATCCCGATCAACGATACGGTGCGCTTCGGGGCGCTCAGGGTGACGCCGCGCATCTGCCATACCCGCCCGCCGACCGAGCAGCCGAAGACCACTGCCTTCGTCGAGGTGGACGAGACCAAGCTATCGGGCGAGACCAGCCGCATCTTCACCGGCTGGATGTTCGCCGAAAGCCCCGGGCTTCACGCCGTGGAGCACCCGGTCTTCGATGTCTGGCTGACCAACTGCAAGATGCCCGAAGGCGACATGTCGCTGGACAGCGAAGAGAACTGACCTTCGCCGTCGGCAAGCGCATCCTCCAGCAATCTCTGAAACTCTTCACGGTCGACCTCCACCGTGCCGAAGCGCGCCAGATGGTCCGTGACGAACTGGGTGTCGAGCAGGGTGAAGCCGCCGTATTTCAGCCGCGCCACCAGATAGACCAGTGCGATCTTGCTCGCGTCCCGCGCCAGGCTGAACATGCTCTCGCCGAAGAACGCCCGGCCGAGGTGCACGCCGTAGAGCCCGCCGATCAGCTTGTCGTCCCGCCAAACCTCGATGGTGTGGCAATGGCCGAGATCGAACAGATCGGCGTAGAGATTGCGGATGCGCTGGTTGATCCAGGTGCTGCGGCGCCCGGCTCGCGGCGCGGCGCAGCCTTCGATCACGGCGGCGAAATCGTTGTCGACCTTGATCTCGAAACCGCCGCGCCGGATCGTCCGCGCCAGGCTGCGCGGCACATGCACCTGGTCGAGGGGCAGAATGCCCCGGTGCTCAGGCTCGATCCAATAGAGGGCGTTGTCCCGGGCGCTCTCCGCCATGGGGAAGATCCCGCACGCATAGGCCTTCAACAAGACCTGCGGCGTGATCTCGATCATGATGTCGTCGAGCGTGGCCATCGTCTCTCCACCAGCCCGAGGAATTACGAATCTTGCGCCAGATATTCCTCTAGCCAATGGATATCATACATTCCGTCGGCGATGGCGGGTTCTGCGAGAAGCGCGTTAAAGAGCGGTATCGTCGTGTCGATCCCGTCCACGACGAATTCGCCCAGCGCACGCTTCAGACGCATCAAGCATTCGTTGCGGTTGCGCGCATGCACGATCAGCTTGCCGATCATGCTGTCGTAATAGGGCGGGATGGTATAGCCCGCATAGGCGCCTGAATCGACGCGCACCCCGAGACCGCCCGGCGGGTGGAAATGGGTGATGGTGCCGGGGGAGGGGCGGAAGGTCCGTGCATTCTCCGCGTTGATCCGGCACTCGATGGCGTGGCCGTTGAAGGTCACG
>Ga0310345_10001069_pt1 | contig 32714 bp, 25 predicted proteins | sample HC15DNA20500_MG_FD_204667 | JGI IMG/M metagenome (GOLD analysis project Ga0310345, IMG submission 204667) | Marine microbial communities from station ALOHA, North Pacific Subtropical Gyre - HC15-DNA-20-500_MG | ecosystem: Environmental > Aquatic > Marine > Oceanic | place: Pacific Ocean: North... | reverse complement strand
ATCGATTTTTTCACCGGCCCGCTGAAGTTCCTGCATGATGACGGGAATGAGTTCCTGGATATCGGACTGGCCCGTGGCCGCATGAACGCCGAAAATGCCCGTGTCCGAGAAGCCCCAATGGAACGCGTAGACCGAATAGCAAAGACCGCGACGCTCACGCACTTCCTGGAAGAGGCGTGACGACATGCCACCGCCCAGGATCATGGACAGGACCTGCGAGAGATAGAAATCGCGCACATGATAGGCGCGCCCCTCGAAGCCCAGAATGATCTGCGCGTCCATAAGGTCGCGATGTTCGCGGTAGTCGCCACCCACATAATGCGCGTAACGCTGAGGTTCGACGGCGGCCTTGGCACGGAAACTGCCGAGACGCTGCTCGACCTCGCGTACGAAGTCTTCGTGCTTCACGCCACCGGCAGCAACAACGACCATGCGGTCTGCACCATATTGGCGCTCGAGAAACTTGTGGAGCTGATCGGAGGTGAAGCCTTCAACCGTCTCCGGCGTGCCGAGTATGGAACGGCCGAGCGCCTGATGGCGGAATGCCGTCTCGGTAAAACGGTCGAACACGACATCATCCGGCGTGTCATGGGCCGCACCGATTTCCTGCAGGATCACATGCTGCTCACGCTCAAGCTCCGCCGGATCGAATTTCGAATCCTGGAGAATGTCGGCAAGGATATCGATGGCGAGCGGCAGGTCGTCGTTCAGCACTCGCGCAAAGAAAGCGGTGGTCTCGACGCTGGTAGCCGCGTTGATCTCGCCGCCAACATCCTCGATGTCGGTCGCGATCTGCAGCGCGCTGCGCTTGGAGGTGCCCTTGAAGGCCATGTGCTCGAGCAGGTGAGCCATGCCGTGCTCATCCTCGCGCTCGTCACGGGAACCGGATTTCACCCAGATACCCAGCGCGACCGACTCCAGATGCGGCATGGTCTCGGTCGCGACGGTCAAGCCGTTTGAAAGACGGCTTACTTCTACACCCATATGGTACTAACTCCTCAGCCGGTCGCTCGTGAATGGCGATCGATATGATCTTCCATCATTTTCAGGTCCGATGGAAGGATTGTATAGGCTTCCTCTTTCTCCATCAGGCCGTCAAGCCATGCGGGAAGGGAAGGCGCCACGCCGCAGGCCTGTTCCACGGCGTCGGGAAATTTCGCCGGATGCGCGGTGGAAAGCACCACCATCATCTCACCCGGTTCTGCCAGTTCGCGCGCCACGTGAATAGCATTGGCCGTGTGCGGATCGGCAAGATAGTCCGCCGATTTAAGCACTTCGGCAATGGTCTTGGCAGTCTCGTCGATGCTTGCGCGCCCCGCGGCAAATTCCATGCGAATTGCATCAAGCGTCTTTTGCGCAATAGTGAAGGAGCCTGACTGCTTCAGGCTTTCCATCGCATTGCGCACTTCGCCCGCATCCCGCCCGGAAGCTTCGAACAACAGACGCTCGAAATTTGACGAAACTTGGATATCCATGCTCGGCGACGTGGTCGCCACGACACCTTGCGTGGAATATTCGCCCGTCGCCAGCGCGCGCGCCAGAATGTCGTTCTCGTTGGTAGCGATAACGAGGCGGCCGATGGGCAGGCCCATTTTCTTGGCTGCATAGGCCGCAAAGATGTCGCCGAAATTGCCCGTCGGCACGGTGAAGGAGATTTTCCGCTCCGGCGCGCCAAGTGCTACGGCTGATGTGAAATAATAAACGATCTGGGCCATGATGCGCGCCCAGTTGATAGAGTTCACTCCCGACAGACCCACGCGGTCGCGGAAGGCGTGGTCGTTGAACATGCCCTTCACGAGGCCTTGGCAGTCGTCGAAATTGCCTTCGATGGCGATGGCTTGAACATTTTCCGCGCCGGAGGTGGTCATCTGGCGCTGCTGCACCGGCGACACCTTGCCATGCGGGAAGAGGATGAAGAGATCAGCCCGGCTCGTGCCGGCAAAGGCGTGGATGGCCGCACCGCCGGTGTCGCCCGAGGTTGCCCCGGCAATGGTAACGCGCTCACCGCGCTCGGCCAGCACATGATCCATCAGGCGCGCCAGAAGCTGCATGGCCACATCCTTGAAGGCAAGCGTCGGCCCGTGGAACAGCTCCAGTATGAACTCGCTCGGCCCGCTCTGCACCAGCGGGCAGCGCGCGGGATGGCGGAAGGTGGCATAGGCGTCAGCGATGATCTGGCGCAGCTTGTCGTCGGCTATGGCATCGCCGATGAATGGCTTGAGGACCTTGAACGCGGTTTCCTCGTAGGAGAGGCCGCGCATGGCGCGTATATCTTCGCTGGAGAAGGTCGGCCATTCACGCGGAAGGTAAAGCCCGCCATCGCGCGCCAGCCCCTGCAGCATGACATCTGCAAATCCAAGTGCGGGTGCTTCGCCGCGCGTACTGATGAAGTCTGTTGCCATTGGTCCGGTCGGTGGTCCTTGCACATGCGCCGTTTTGACGGCAGAGAAGAAGATGACAGAAGCGGTCGAAGTTTTGCCGCGCGGCTGGTATAGACCACCAAACCGGTTTTGGGAAAGTAGAGTTGAAGGGGGCAGTCATTGTCTAGTTGGTCCAGGAAGGGCGCAATCGCGTCGGCTCTTCTCCTTTCCGCATTCGCATTGTCGGCCTGCCAGCAGGGTGGCGGCGCGGGCGGCGTCAATCTGGGGCTTGGCGGCAACACGTCTGCGCAGACCGCTGCAGCACCCGAAGGTGCCGTCCTGGAAAGCGAACTGCGCGCCTTTTGCCCGCCAGTGACCCTGCGCGAAGGCACAGCGTATTTCCGCACCTATGCGAAGGGTGCTGAGGGCGATGACGACAGCGTCATCTATCAGGCCTCGATTGCCGACGTGACGCGCAGTTGCCGCTATGAAGGCGACAATATCATCATGACAGTTGCTGTCGCCGGCAAGATCGTGCCCGGGCCGAAAGGCCGTGCCGGCACCATCAACATGCCCATCCGCGTCGCTTCGCTTCAGGGCCAGTCGGTTCTCGATTCAAACCTCTACCGTCACCAGGTCGCGATCAGCGACACGGCAGGCGCAACCCAGTTCGTCTTCACCGACAGCAATGTCGTCGTCCCCAAAAGCGCCGGCCAGGCTGCGCGCGTGCTGGTTGGCTATGACGAGGGCCCCTACGACACACCTTGATCAGGGGTGATTAAGAACAGGATAAGGCGGGGTGATGCACCCGCCTTTTACCGCTCAAATATCCGCCGCAAAGCTGCTTAGTGCTTCGATGGTTTTGTTGAGGTCCGCCATCCGGCTGATCGTGGTCTCCGCGCCCGCTTCCATCAACATGTCGGCGTGGAGCGGGTGGGTGTGGGAAGCGCCGGTGAAGCCGATGACACGCATGCCGGCGGCACGTGCGCCGGTTATGCCGTGAACCGAATCCTCGATGACGAAGCTGTTTGCAGGATCGGCACCCTTTTCCTTCGCGGCGTGCAGGAAGACGTCAGGTGCAGGTTTCGGCAGCTTTGTTGGTGTCTCGAGCGAGGAATAGATCACGCCCTCGAATAGCGGCAGGAGACGCGTGCGCGTCAGCATCGCCTCGATGCGCTGCGTGGACGAATTCGAGCAGATGCAGTGCGGAATGCCCAGCCCCTGAACGGCTTCCGCCGTGCCGGGAATGGCCTTCACCTCGGCGCGCAGACGCTTGTCCACCAGCGCCTCGCATTCCTCGATCATGTTCGCCTTGAACAGGATCTGGGCTTCCTTCTCGATCTTCATCAGAATGTCGCGGAAGGTGAGCCCCGCATAATGCTGCGCCAACTCTTCCGGCGTGATTTCATGCCCCGCCTCGCGCAGAAGCTCTGCTTCCACACGCGCTGCGACGATTTCGGAATCGACGAGCACGCCGTCACAGTCGAAAATGATGAGATCAGGCTTGGGCATTGAACTTCCATTGGCTGGATTGAACGATGAGTGTCCATCGGGCAAAGCCGAGGCGATAGGCGTGGTAGCGGGCCGTGAATGGGTGTGGGCCAAGCGAAGCCATGGCCCGCAGTGACTGTCCATCTAGTTGTTTGACACCGTAATATCAATGCAGCCGGTGCCGCCCGGGACGGCACCTCAATCGACCAAAACTTCGGCACGCTCGCCCGCAGCTACGGTCGCCCTGCGCCGCTCCTCGGCTCTGTCGCCTTCATACTTCACGACGACTTCGTATTCGCCGGGGTGAAGCGTCTCCTGCATTTCGTCACCGTAATTACCCGTTACGCGCTTCTGCCGCCCCTGAATATCCTTCTTGCCTTCCAAAATATCGATGCGATAGGCGCCAGCTGCCGAGATCGCGAGTACGCCCGCATTCAGAACCACGCTGGGTTCGACGCGCTCTCCCGCACTCACAGTGATAGGCATTTCGGCTTCAGCCTTGCCAAGACGCGCCACCAGAACATGATCGCCAGGAGGCACATCAATTGCGCCGCCCACCCCATAGGTGCCGGCAAGCTTCGCCCTGTTACCGTTTATGTCGGCCTTCGCCTCGAACACGTCGAAACGGATGCTCGATCCTTCCACCTGTGGTCCACCCGGTGCATAGACCGCTTGCGGCACGACCACACCCGAACCGATCACAAGGTCGCGTTCCAGTGTCTCGCCCGCCGCCAGACTGTGGGTTTCTTCCACATTTGCCTTGCCGATCCTGCCAATGATCCTGATCTCGCCGGCTGGCGCATAGACCGTGGTTTCACCGTATCCGCCATCGCGTGTGTCCGCGAAATGCACGTCCACACGGGCCGATGTATCCGCTTGCGCATCATCGGCAGTGCGCTTTGGTGTCACCTTCACGATGCCAGCATCCAGAACAATCTCGACCTCTTCCAGGGTGTCCGCGAAAGCCTCGAATTCCACTTCACGCTCAACCCTGCCAACCCGGGCGCGTGCAAGATAACTGCCGGAAGGAAGACTGGCCTCGAACACACCGCCATAACCGCCTTCCGTGGCTTTGCTTGCAGGACCTTCATCAAGAAGCGGATGGAAGTCCCAGCGCACCGCCCCTACGCCTTCCATGGCGGGGCTGTCCGGTGAGAGCCGGGCTACGGCGCGTATGTTCTTCTCAAGAGGTTCTGGCTCTTCAGCCTCCACCTCGACAGGCTTTGCTTCGGCCACAGTTGTCGTCAGGGCATCTGCAAGTTGGCCCGCATCGCCAGCAGCAAGATAGCGCCCTCCAGTGTTCTCCGCGAGGCAGGCCACCTGCCGCCCTTCTTCCTCTGAAAGGCCGAACCCGACAACATGAGCAGTGAAATCGATCCCTGCTTCCTCCAGTTCTTTGGCAAGCGCGCAAGGGTCGGCATCGCAGGTTTCCAGCCCGTCCGTCAGAAGCACGACGGTGGCTTTTTCTTCCGTGTAGCGCAGCTTTTCTGCAGCCATGCGAACCGAAGCACTCAACGGTGTTTTGCCTTTTGGATTGATGCCTTCGGCGAAACTTTGAATGGCGTTGCCCTGGCCTGCAGCGGGTTCGACGGCAAGTTCTATGTCGGAGCACTGACCTTTCTGCCTGTGTCCATAGACGATCAGGCCGAGTTCGCGATCCGGGGGGAGGGCGCCCAGCACCTCGTCGAGTGCCTGGCGTGCGATCGTAATCTTGGCCTCGCCGTCAATCTGACCCCACATCGAGCCCGATGCATCAAGCACGAGTATGGTCCGGGCATTATCCGCTTTCGCAAGATGGGCTCCGGGCAGAACTCCCAGAACCAGTGCAAGAATGGCACTGCGCAGCAGCCTGATCATGCTTTCCCTCCGCTAAGATCATGGGTTGTTTACATGCCGCTGCGTAAGGTTGCACATCATGGCTCGCCCAACAAATCTCACCCCGCCCTTACGCTTTCTTTACCATCCTCGGTAACCATAACAGCACGTTAACAGTATGAGTTGAGGTGTGCGTATGTCAGCGGTTCGCCGTCTAGAGGATCTGTCCTCACGTCCCCATCGCGCCGAATGGCTGGACACGATCTTGAAAGGCGACTGCATCGCGGTCCTTGACCGTCTTCCGGAAAAATCGGTCGATGTGATCTTCGCAGATCCACCCTACAACCTGCAGCTTGGTGGCGACCTTCATCGCCCCGACCAGTCCAAGGTGGACGCGGTTGATGATGCCTGGGACCAGTTCGAAAGCTTTCAGGCCTATGACGCCTTCACGCGTGCCTGGCTGCTTGCGGCGAAGCGGGTGCTCAAGCCCAATGGCACGATCTGGGTGATCGGCTCCTATCACAACATTTTCCGCGTTGGCGCGACCATGCAGGATCTGGGATACTGGCTCCTTAACGATGTTGTCTGGCGCAAGACCAACCCGATGCCCAATTTCCGCGGTCGTCGGTTCCAGAACGCGCATGAGACCATGATCTGGGCCTCGCGGGACAAGGATGCAAAGAACTACACCTTCAACTATGAATCCATGAAAGCGGCCAATGAGGATGTGCAGATGCGCTCCGATTGGTTGTTCCCGATCTGCACGGGTGCTGAACGCCTCAAGGACGAGAACGGCAAGAAGGTTCACCCGACACAGAAGCCCGAGGCGCTTCTGGCCCGCGTAATGCTGGCCTCCACCAAACCCGGCGACGTGGTGCTTGATCCCTTCTTCGGCTCCGGCACAACCGGTGCTGTTGCCAAGCGCCTGGGACGCCATTTCGTCGGTGTCGAGCGTGACCAGACCTATATCGATGCCGCCCATGAGCGCATCGCGGGCATCGAGCCGCTGGAACAGGCAGCCCTCAAGCTGATGACCGCAAAGCGGGCCGAACCGCGCGTCGCCTTTGTCAGCCTGATCGAATCCGGCCTTATCGCGCCAGGCACGCGCCTGACGGATTCCAAGAAGCGCTGGACTGCGAGCGTGCGAGCCGACGGCACGATCACGATCGGCCAGGAGGCTGGTTCCATCCATCGCATGGGCGCCCGCGTTCAGGGCCTTGATGCCTGCAACGGCTGGACCTTCTGGCATTACGAGGATGAGGGCGCGCTGAAGCCGATTGACGAATTGCGCAAGACGGCACGTCAGGCAATCGCGGCAGCAGGCGCCTGAATGCGCCTGCCTCGATAGGAATACCTCCGAGGGGGAGGGGGCTGCCGGAGTCAGACTTCGATACCGGCGGCCCGCAAATCCTGGCGCAGCTTTTCCGCGCCGGTGAACTGTACCGCCTGCCAGCCTGCAGCCCGTGCGCCTTCCACATTGGCGGCGCTATCGTCGATGAAGAGCGTGGATGCGGGATCAAGGCGGAAGCTTTTCGCGTGATGATCATAGATCGCCGTGTCCGGCTTGATCAGCTTGATCTCGCCTGAAACCGTCACCCCACGCGATTTCGTCAGGAAGGGATACATCTCCTGCGCATGTGAAAAAGTGTCCGCGGCAAAATTGGTGAGCATGGTCACATCGTATCCCTTGGCAATCAGGTCCTCCAATATGGCGACGCTGTCGTCATAGGAATGGCTCACCATCTCGTGCCAATGCTTGCGGAAATTGCGGATATTTTCCTCGTGCTCGGGATGGTCCGCGATCAGCAGAGCTTCGGCTTGCGCCCAGTCGCGCCCGCGATCCTGCTCCAGGTTCCATTCATGGGTACACACATTCTCGAAAAACCATCGCCGCTCCTCCTCGTCCGGGATGAGACGCGAATAGGGAATGTTCGGATCGTAGTGGATCAGAACCTTGCCGATATCGAAAACGATGTGGCGGATTTCGCTCATGATGTGGCTTTCCCTCTTGCCTTGGTTGCGCCGGGTATAGCCTTTTCAACGACCTTTTTCATGACAGAGGGAAGCGCTTCCCCAGCAATCTGTTCGCGCGGTGACCACCAATGTTCGTCGGGGGCTGGATGGGCATCGATATCGGCCCGGTAGACGGTGAGCGTCAGCGCGAAATGTGTGAAGACCTGGCGTATCTCGCCGCAGCGTTTCCAATCAGCGGCGAATGGGGCTGCTCCCACTTCCGTTTGCCCGTCCTGCCGAGCCGTCCAGGCCGTCCCCGGCACCTCGCTCATGCCGCCCAGAAGCCCGCTTTCAATGCGCTTGCGCAGGAGGACCGCGCCATAATCGCGCACCGCTACGAATGCGGCTCCCACTCGCTCTGGTTTCTGCGCCTTCGGCGCCTTGAGGGGAAAGCGCGTCTGCGTGCCCTCGCTGCGCGCCCGGCAGCCTTCCGACAGAGGGCACAATATGCAGGCGGGTGATTTCGGCGTGCAGACCGTGGCGCCCAGATCCATCATTGCCTGCGCGAAATCACCCGGACGATCCTTTGGTAGGACGGTAGAGAGGAAGTCACGGATTTCCGCCTTGGCCTGCGGCAAGGGTGTTTCGCAGGCAAGATAGCGTGTGACGACACGCTCGATATTGCCGTCCACGACCACAGCCGGTCGGTCGAATGCGATGGCCGCGATGGCTGCTGCGGTATAGTCGCCGATGCCCGGCAGGGCTTTCAATCCTGCTTCATCCTCCGGAAAGCGCCCATTTTGTTCGAAGGCAACGATTTCCGCGCATTTCTTGAGGTTGCGGGCGCGCGAATAATAGCCAAGCCCCGCCCAGGCCTTCATCACATCATCCGTCTCGGCATGGGCGAGTGCGACGACGTCCGGCCAGAGCCGCTCGAACTTCTCGAAATAGGCTTTAACCGCGGCAACGGTTGTCTGCTGCAGCATGATTTCCGAGAGCCAGATACGGTAGGGATCAGGCACAACACCATGCCGCCGATCTGCCGGGCTCACGCGCCAAGGCAGGCTGCGATGGTGGCAGTCATACCAGCCCAGAAGGGCGGGTGTGAAATCTCTCGATGTGTCGAAAACCTGTTCGTGGGCGCGTGTCATGAGGCGTGAGATAGGATACTGTGGCGTCAATCAAAAGCAGGAACTTGAAACCGATGGCTGGGAAATGGAACGGCGGCAATCCCGTGCCGGTGAGCGATCTGGCAACGGATCTGCTGGACCCGGTGTTGCGCAAACGCGCCGGCCTCTCGATAGATCTGGTGCAGAGCTGGGCTGAAATCGTGGGCGATCGTCTGGCGGGCCAGACGCGCCCGGAAAAGATTGCCTGGCCGCGTCGTGCCCATGAGGATGATCCCTTCGAGCCTGCAACGCTGGTGATTGCCTGTGACGGAATGGCCGCTATCCGGGTTCAGCATGAGGCACAGGAGATCATTGCACGCGCAAATGCCTTTCTGGGATTCAACGCGATCGGCAGAGTGAAGCTGGTGCAAAAGCCCATGACCGGGCCGGCAAGCCGCAAGCCCAAGGCTCCGCGTCCGCTTCGCGAGGCCGAACGCAGTCGTCTCGATGCGGTCACCTCAGGTATCGAGGATGACGCGCTGAGGGAAAGTCTGAAGCGCCTCGGCGAAAGCATCATGGGCAGCAAAAAATAGCCGCTCGCGCTATTGTGAGCGCCGTCTGCAATATTACAGTTTGGCAAGGCAGAGTTATGTGCCTTATTTCACGCCACATTCTTCGGTTTCTATCGCACCGCTAAATCACACACGAACGGGAACGACACAGATCATGGTTCAGCCGCTTTCTCGCCGCCGTCTACTTGGAACGCTCGCCGGGCTTCCCGCCATCGGCCTTCTCGCTGCTTGCAGCGACAACGCCGAAGCCGAGAGCACGGCCGAAAAGCTGCCGGAGAATGTTTCTGGTGAGACGACGGCCTCGGTTGATGCACCACCTGCGCAGGGTGAGGTGGATGTCAGCGAACTGATGAAGCCCGGCCCGCTGCCCGAAATGGCTCAGGGTGCTGAAGACGCACCGGTGACCATTGTCGAATACGCTTCCATGACCTGCAGTCACTGCGCGACCTTCCACGTCAATACCTATCCAAAGCTCAAGGAGAAGTATATCGACACGGGGAAGGTGCGCTTGATCTTGCGGGAGTTCCCGTTTGATCCCCGCGCCGAGGCCGGTTTCATGCTGGCACGCTGTGCCGACGACAAGTATTTCCCCATGGTCGATGCGCTCTTCAAGCAGCAGAGCAACTGGGCTCCGGTGCAGGATGCGCGCACTGCACTGCTCAATATTGCCAAACTCGCCGGTTTTACACAGCAATCCTTTGAGGCTTGCTTGACGAACCAGGAACTTCTCAATGATGTGAGAGCGGTACGTCAGCGCGCGGCCAATGACTTTGACGTTACGGCCACGCCCACCTTCTTCATCAATGGGAAGAAGTACGCGGGAGCAATGTCGATTGAGGAATTCTCGGCAATCATCGACCCGATGCTCTGACCTCAAAGGCAGGGCATATCCTGCCGTTTGCGCGCGCGGGAGACCGCGCGCATGAAGTTCACCAAGCTCAGGCTGCTCGGTTTCAAGTCCTTCGTCGAACCCGGCGAGTTCATGATCGAGCGTGGCCTGACTGGTGTTGTCGGCCCCAATGGCTGTGGAAAATCCAATCTGGTCGAGGCGCTGCGCTGGGTGATGGGCGAAAGCTCATACAAGAACATGCGCGCCTCCGGCATGGACGACGTCATCTTCTCCGGTTCGGGAACGCGCCCCGCGCGCAACACTGCAGAAGTCACGCTGTTCCTCGACAATTCCGACCGCACCGCGCCACCGAGCTTCAACGATTCCGACGAGCTGCAGGTCTCGCGCCGGATCGAACGTGAGGCCGGGTCCGTCTATCGCATAAATGGCAAGGAAGCGCGTGCGCGGGACGTGCAGCTGCTTTTTGCCGATCAGTCCACCGGCGCGCGTTCGCCTTCGATGGTGGGGCAGGGGCGCATCGGCGAACTGATCCAGGCCAAGCCACAGGCACGCCGCCAGCTTCTGGAAGAGGCTGCCGGCATTTCCGGCCTGCACACACGCCGCCACGAAGCCGAGCTTCGCCTGCGTGCCGCCGAGCAGAATCTCGAACGTCTCGATGATGTGGTGGGCGAGCTTGAAAGTCAGATCGAAAGCCTGAAACGACAGGCCCGTCAGGCAGCCCGCTTCAAGAACCTCTCTGCTGAAATCCGTAAAGCCGACGCAACGCTTTTGCATCTGCGCTGGGCAAGTGCAAAACAGGCCGAAGCCGATGCAAAGTCCGCCCATGCCAAGGCCACCGCTGCCGTGGCGGAAGCTGCCGCAGCACAGATGGAAGCTGCAAAGGCGCAAGCAATCTCCGCCAAGCGCCTGCCGGAGCTGCGCGAGGCAGAGGCTTCTGCCGCAGCCGCGCTCCAGCGCCTCACCATCGCGCGCACCCAGGTCGAGGAAGAGGCCAGGCGCATACGCAATCGCGCCGCCGAACTCGACAAGCGCGTTCAGCAGATGAATGCGGATATCGAGCGCGAAGAGCAGATGGTCCGCGACAATGCCGACATCCTGAAGCGATTGGCCGACGAGGCCGAGGCCTTGGGCGCGCAGGAGGCTGACAGCGGTACGCGTGAGGCAGAGACGCTGGCCGCCATGGAAGCTGCCGCCGCGACCCTCAGCGAGCGAGAAAATTCACTGGCCGCCGTGACCGCAAAAAAGGCGGAAGCGAGCGCCAGCCGCAACCAGGCGGAACGCGCGGTGCGCGAAACGGCAGACCGTGCAGAGCGCCTTTCGCGCCAGCTTGCCGAGCTTGATCACCAGGTCGAGGCACTCTCCGCCAGGATTGCGGAACTGCCGGACCCGGACCAGAAAAAGGCCGAGCTTGAGGCTGTTTTCGGTGAACAGGAAGCTGCCGAAAAGGGCGCGCTGGAAGCCGAACGGGCCGTGTCCGCCGCACGTGCCGCCGAGAGTGCTGCTCGTCAGCCGGTTTCCGAAGCGCGCGCGAAATTACAGGGGATCGAGACCGAGGCGCGAACGCTGGAGCGCATTCTTTCAGCCGGTTCCGACGATGCCTTTCCCGCAGTGCTTGAAAGCCTGTCCGTCTCGCCCGGTTTCGAGACGGCCCTTGGTGCCGCCCTTGGCGAAGATCTTGACGTCCCGCTTGACCCGGCTGCGCCCGTCCATTGGGGCGGTATGGTGTCAAGCTGGGATGATCCCGCTCTGCCCGCTGGCGTGATGCCGCTTGCCGATGTGGTGAAGGCGCCCGTGCAGCTTTCCCGCAAGCTTGCCCAGATCGGCGTGGTCGAAGCGGCTGACGGACCGCGCCTGCAGCAGGAGTTGAAGACAGGCCAGCGTCTTGTCACCCGCGATGGTGCGTTGTGGCGCTGGGACGGCTATTGCGCCAGTGCCGATGCGCCAACGGCCGCGGCCCAGAAACTGGCTCAGAAGAACCGTCTTGCCGAACTCGAACGCGAGGCTGCAGGCGCCCGCCAGGCCGTCGAGGCCGCGCAGGCCGCACTTGTTGCAGCCGAAGCCGCGTTGAAGGAGAAGGTCGAAGCCGAGCGCGGCTGGCGTGACCGCTTGCGCGAGGCGCAGCGTAAGGTTAGTGCGGCACGCGATGCCGTCGCTCAGGCCGAGCGTCAGTCCGGCGAACTCGCCACCCGCCGTTCCGCCCTTCAGGAGCAGCGCGAGCGTCTGGCCGGCGACGTGGAAGAGGCTGCGAAAGCTCAAGCCGAGGCGAAGGCCGCTTTCGAGGCCGCTCCCGATCTTTCCGCCTTGCAGGCGGAATTGGATCAGGCGCAGTCGGCGCTGGCAGAAGCCCGCGCGCGCGCGGCAGAAACACGCGCCGCCCATGAAGGGCTGAAGCGTGAGGCCGGTGCCCGCCGTCAGCGGCTTGAGAATATTGCCCGCGAACGCGAAAGCTGGACTGCGCGCGCCGCCAATGCTGACAAGCAGATCGCCGCTCTTGTCGAACGCCGCAAGGAAGCGGCGGGCGAGTTGCAGTCGCTGGCCGATGCGCCCGACGAGATAGAGGAGAAGGGCAGGGCGCTTCTGTCCGAAATCTCTCAGGCTGAAAAACTGCGCAAGGAAGCTGCCGACAAGCTCCAGCAGGCGGAAAACGAGCAGGCCCGTTTCGACAAGGGCGCAACCGACGCTATTCAGGCGCTGGCCACCTCGCGCGAGCAGCGCGCCCGCGCCGAAGAGCGCGAGGCTGCAGCCGAGGAGATGCGCCGTCAGGCCGAAGCGCGCATTCAGGAAACGCTCGGCGTGCTGCCGCATCTGGTAGCTCGTCAGGCCGAGCTTGATCCCGATGGTCCCATGCCTGAAGCGGCCGAGGTGGAGCGCAAGCTGGAGCGGCTGAAGATGGAGCGCGAGCGCCTGGGTGCCGTCAACCTGCGCGCCGAGGAAGAACAGCGCGAACTCGCCGAGCGGCTGGAGACGATCATTTCCGAGCGCGAGGACATCATCGAAGCCATTCGCAAGCTGCGCTCGGCGATCCAGAGCCTCAACCGGGAAGGCCGCGAGCGGCTGCTTGCCGCATTCGACGTTGTAAACGAGCAGTTCAAGCGGCTCTTCACCCATCTCTTCGGTGGAGGCACGGCGGAGCTTCAGCTTGTCGAAAGCGACGATCCGCTGGAAGCGGGTCTGGAAATCCTCGCCCGCCCGCCCGGCAAGCGTCCGCAGACCATGACGCTTCTGTCAGGCGGCGAGCAGGCACTGACCGCCATGGCGCTGATCTTCGCTGTGTTCCTCACCAATCCCGCACCCATCTGCGTGCTGGACGAGGTGGACGCACCACTCGACGATCACAATGTCGAGCGCTTCTGCAATCTGATGGACGAGATGGCGAACTCGACCGAAACCCGCTTCGTCATCATCACCCACAACCCCATCACCATGGCCCGCATGGACCGCCTGTTCGGCGTGACCATGGCAGAACAGGGTGTCAGCCAGCTCGTCAGTGTGGACTTGCAGACGGCAGAGCAGCTGCGCGAGGCTGGGTAGGTTCAGCTTTCGCTCCACACCGCCAGCTCGTTTCCCGCCGGATCGGTAAAGTGGAAGCGACGCCCGCCGGGAAAGGAGAAGATCGGCTTCACGATCTTACCGCCGGCGGCCTCGACCAAGCGCTGCGTTTCTTCCAGATTATCCGAAAAGAGCACGGGAAGCGGCTTCGGATTTTCCGGATTGCCGTCAAAGCCACCATCAAGCCCTTCATTGAACGCGGAATAGCCAGGGCCGTAGTCGGTGAAGCTCCAGGAAAAGGCCTTCTCGTAGAACTGCTTCACCTCCGGCAGGGAACCGTTGCCCGCTGGCATTTCGAGATAGTCCAGCTTGCCGGTCTTGCGCATTTTTCTGTCTCCAGATGTTCTTCAAATGTTCTAATGATACTGTACCAAGGGGGTGCGATGCGCAAGCTGCCAGCTGAACACTCCTGACAGTCTTTATTCTGCTGACTTGCAGCTTTGCCCATGCCTCCCATGCTCTGCCTGCACGCATCAGCCTCTTATATCGCAGGCGCTGGATCACCATATTGGTCCAGAGCGATCGGCACCCCGCCCTCCGCATCTCCCCAAAACCGAAAGGGCAGAGAAATGAGCAATGAACTGACCATGCGCGCCAGAAAGCTTTCCGGCGCACTTCAGGCATTTCACAAGGCACTCATCTCTGCCGAAGCGGGTGATGATCAGCGCCTGGCCAACCCCTACACGCTGCTGTTCGCCACCATCAACGACCCGCGCTTTGCGTGGGTGCGTCCGCTTGGGCAGCTGATTGTCGACTTGGATGAAAAGGCTGCCGATGAAGCTTTCACGGAAACCCATATGGAAGCCTTCGAGGAAAGGGCGGCGTCCTTCATAGGCCTTGGCGAAAATGAAGACCCGCATTTCCGCCTGAACTACCTCATGGCAGTGCAAAAACTGCCCGATGTTGGCCTTTCCGCCGGTCGTTTGCGCAAGATGCTGCCTGCAATGGGCAAGCAGGTCGCCGCCTGACGGGAGCATCTGCGTCAGGCGCTTTGTGCGAGGGGCCTTTCACCTTCAATCGATTCACCGGCGAATGAAGGTGAAAGGCCCCTTGCCACTGATGGTAGAGGTGCCTAACTCTGCGCCTTGTCCGGCATGTGCCGGTGCTTGGGTAGTGGAGGGTGTCGATGGCCAAGTGGGTCTATGCCTTTGGCGATGGCAAGGCGGAGGGGAGTGCTGACCAGCGCGATCTTCTGGGTGGCAAGGGCGCGAACCTTGCCGAAATGTGCAATCTGGGACTGCCGGTCCCGCCCGGTTTCACCGTCACCACCGAAGTCTGCACCTATTACTACGCCAACCAGCGCTCCTACCCGCCTGAACTGACCAGCCAGGTCGAACATGCGCTGGAAGAGGTGGGGCGCCTGACCGGTCGGCGCTTTGGCGACCCGGAGCGCTCGCTGCTCGTTTCCGTTCGCTCCGGTGCACGCGCCTCCATGCCCGGCATGATGGACACGGTTCTCAATCTCGGCCTCAACGACCGCACTGTGGAAGCGCTCGCCGCTGAATCGGGTGATCCGCGTTTCGCCTGGGATAGTTACCGGCGGTTCATCCAGATGTATTGCAATGTCGTGCTGCATCTGGACCACGAGGTCTTTGAAGAGATTCTTTCCGACGAGAAGGGCCGCCTCGGCTACGATCTGGATACCGAATTCTCAGCCGAGGAGTGGCGCCATATCGTCGACCTCTACAAGAAGCGCATCGAGGAGGAACTGGGCGAGCCCTTCCCGCAGGACCCGCATCTCCAGCTTTGGGGCGCGATTGGCGCGGTCTTTGCAAGCTGGATGAACGCCCGCGCCATCACCTATCGCACGCTGCACGACATCCCGGAAAGCTGGGGCACGGCGGTCAATGTCCAGGCGATGGTCTTCGGCAATATGGGGAATGATTCAGCCACGGGCGTCGCCTTCACGCGCAACCCCTCCACTGGCGAGAAGGAGCTTTACGGCGAGTTTCTTGTCAATGCGCAGGGCGAGGATGTTGTGGCCGGCATTCGCACGCCGCAAAACATCACGGAAGCCGCAAGGCTTGATGCCGGCTCCGACCAGCCGTCGCTTGAGAAGCTGATGCCGGAAGCTTTCTCCGCTTTTGTGGAAATTGCCGGTCGCCTCGAAAGTCACTACCGCGACATGCAGGACCTCGAGTTCACCATCGAGCGCGGAAAATTGTGGATGCTGCAGACCCGCTCGGGCAAGCGCACGACCAAGGCGGCGTTGCGGATCGCGGTCGAGATGGCCGATGAAGGGCTCATCAGCCGGGAAGAGGCCGTCTGCCGCATTGATCCCGCCTCGCTGGATCAGCTTCTGCATCCAACCATCGACCCTTCCGCCCATCGCGACGTGATCGGCATGGGCCTGCCAGCCTCACCCGGTGGGGCCACGGGGGAAATCGTGTTTTCCTCTGAAGATGCGGAAGAAGCAAAGGCCGCCGGTCGTCCTGTCATACTTGTGCGCGTCGAGACCAGCCCGGAAGACATTCACGGCATGCATGCGGCAGAAGGCATTTTGACCACGCGCGGCGGCATGACCAGCCATGCGGCGGTGGTGGCGCGCGGTATGGGCAAACCTTGTGTTTCGGGTGCAGGCACACTGCGCGTGGATTATCGCAACGGCACGATGATCAGCATGGGCCGCACTTTTCGCAAGGGCGACATCATCACCATTGACGGCTCGTCCGGTCAGGTTCTGGCGGGAACGGTCGCCATGCAGCAGCCTGCTCTGTCCGGGTCCTTCTCCACGCTCATGGAATGGGCGGATGAAGCACGGCGCATGACCGTGCGCGCCAACGCCGAAACTCCGGCTGACGCACGCACCGCACGCTCGTTCGGGGCTGAAGGCATCGGCCTTTGCCGCACCGAGCACATGTTCTTCGACGATGAGCGCATCCTGGCCATGCGCGAAATGATCCTGGCCGAAAATGCGGAAGGGCGCCGCAAGGCACTCGCGAAGCTGCTCCCCATGCAACGCGCGGATTTTGCCGAACTTTTCGAGATCATGGCCGGCCTGCCTGTCACGATCCGTCTGCTCGACCCGCCGCTTCACGAATTCCTGCCGAAGATGGAAGAGGAAATCACGGAAGTGGCGAACGCCATGGGCGTGGAGCCTGCGCTACTGCGCGAGCGTACGGAAGCACTTCATGAGTTCAACCCTATGCTTGGCCATCGCGGTTGCCGCCTTGCAATCTCCTATCCCGAAATCGCGGAAATGCAGGCCCGCGCGATCTTCGAGGCCGCAGCACAGGCTGCAGAAAAGACAGGCGCTCCCATCGTGCCGGAAATCATGGTGCCGCTGGTGGGCATCGCCAACGAACTGGCCTTTGTGAAGGAGCGTGTGGAAGCAGTTGCGGAGGAGGTGCTTTCAGAAAGCGGGCAGAAGATCGACTACCTGATCGGTACGATGATCGAACTGCCGCGCGCAGCACTCAATGCAGGTGAGATTGCCAGCGCTGCGGATTTCTTCTCATTCGGCACGAATGACCTGACGCAGACCACATTTGGCATTTCACGAGACGACGCGGCCGGATTCCTTGATACCTATCGCCAGAAGGGCATCATCGAGAAGGATCCTTTCGTGACGCTTGATCGTGGTGGCGTGGGGCAGCTTGTACGCATGGCAAGTGAGGCCGGGCGCAAAACGCGTGGTGATCTGAAGCTCGGTATTTGCGGCGAGCATGGTGGCGATCCCGCATCCATCACCTTCTGCGAGGAGGTAGGCCTCGACTACGTGTCCTGCTCGCCCTTCCGTGTGCCAATCGCGAGACTGGCAGCCGCGCAGGCTGCGTGTCGCTCAGGCATCTGAGGCAGGCGCAGGCTCGGTCTCGTCAGCCGGTTGCGGGACCGGAAAGAAACGCTCGAGGCTGGCAAAGCCGGTTGCGATGGCTGCAACCGGCAACGCGCTCGTGCGTGCATCTTCAACTTTCAGCGGGCCACCCTCGGTAGATTGGGAAATAATAGCCAGCGTGTCGTCGCCTTCGCTTTGGAGTTCGACTGCTGCCACCCAGTCGCAATCAGCATGGCCGCAAAGGCGCATCTTGAACAATATACGTCCGCCCACATGCTCCAAAGCCTCGTGAACGGCGCCTTCAAAACCCTTGTCGACGAGATCCTGATGGCGCAGGGCAAGATCCATTTCCACGATTTCAAGCGGCACGTCTGGCCTCGTGGGAGCTTCGGCTAATGTCATATCCATGCGGTTGGTCTTTCCTGCTGCGACTCCCCTGAACGCCCATGATCCCCATAAGTTCCCGATAATAATCATTAAAAGAAACGATTATGTCCGGTCTGAGGCACTGGACAATCCGCCTGTCGCTTCACAAGATGACGGCCCTTGAGGAGGAGGTTTTAAATGCAGGGTTTGATGCAGGACTGGCCGCTTCTGTGCCACAAGATCATCGATCACGCGGCACGGCAGCACGGCGAGCGCGAGGTTGTGACACGTACGGTCGAAGGCGCCATCGCCCGCACGACCTACAGGGCACTCGCCGACCGGTCACGCAAGGTTGCTTCGAAGCTGGTGCAGGAGGGTTTCGGCAAGGGAGACCGCGTGGCAACGCTTGGCTGGAACACTGCCCGTCATCTTGAGGTTTGGTACGGCGCGATGGGCATGGGCGGCGTCTATCACACGCTCAATCCGCGCCTGTTCCCCGACCAGATCGCCTGGATCATGAACCACGCGGAAGATGCCTGCCTGTTCGTCGATCTGACATTCGTGCAGCTTGCCGAAAAGATCTGCCCGCAGGTCAAGACGCTCAGGCGCATTGTCATCATGACCGACAGCGCGAACATGCCTGAAACATCGTTGGAGGGTGCGGTCGCCTATGAGGATTGGATTGCCGAAGGGGATGACGCCTTCGCCTGGGAAAGCTTCGAGGAAACGACGGCGGCGGGCATGTGCTACACATCCGGCACCACTGGAGACCCCAAGGGTGTGGTCTACAGCCATCGTTCCAACGTGCTTCACGCCATGATGGCGGTGCAGCCCGATGCGATGGGGCTTTCTGCGCGCGATGTGGTTCTTCCTGTCGTGCCCATGTTCCACGCAAATGCCTGGGGCCTTGCCCAAAGCGCGCCCATGGTGGGTGCCAAGCTGGTCATGCCCGGGCCAAGGCTGGATGGCGAGGGGCTCTACGAGATGCTCGACAGCGAGCGCGTAACCTTCACCGCGGCCGTGCCGACGGTCTGGCTCATGCTGCTGCAATATCTGGAAAAGACCGGCAAGAAGCTGCCACATCTCAAGCGCGTTGTTATTGGCGGCTCGGCCTGCCCGCGCTCCATGACGCAGAAGTTCCAGGACATCTATGATGTCGAGGTCATCCACGCCTGGGGCATGACGGAGATGTCGCCGCTGGGCTCGCTCTGCTCGCTCAAACCGGAATACGAGAACCTGGAAGGCGAGGCGCGGCTGGATATTCAGGACAAACAGGGCCATGCGCCCTTTGGCGTCGAAATGCGCATCGTCAACGACAATGGCGAGGAAATGCCCTGGGATGGCAAGACCTTCGGTCGATTGCAGGTGCGGGGGCCTTCGGTTTCGAGCAGCTATTACGGCGGCGCAGGCTCGGAGCAGTTCGATGAGGAAGGCTGGTTCGACACGGGCGATGTCGCGCATATCGACCGCTACGGCTATCTCAAGATCACCGATCGCGCCAAGGACGTCATCAAGTCGGGCGGGGAATGGATCTCGACAATCGAACTCGAGAACCTCGCTGTGGGCCATCCGCAAGTGGCTGAAGCCGCGGTAATCGGGGTGCATCATCCGAAATGGGACGAGCGTCCGCTTCTCGTGGTGGTGAAGAAGGAAGGCTGTGATCCGACCAAGGAGGAACTCATCAGCTATCTGTCCGACAAGGTTGCGAAATGGTGGCTTCCGGACGATGTGGTCTTCGTCGACGAATTGCCGCACACGGCCACCGGCAAGATCCAGAAGACGACATTGCGTCGCCAGATGGAAGGCTACACCCTTCCCGAGGCCGTGTGATATAAATGGTTCACCGGGCCAGCCCCGTCCGGTGAACATCCTTCGCAGCGCCCTTTGACCTGCCGTGAAGCGGGGTTTATAGCTCGCCCACTTCCCACGCAATCAAGCCGCGCAGGATATTAATGGTCGCCATCATAGAGCAGCGTTATGCGCCTGCAGCCTACAAGGCGAGGGGCGTTGCCTCCTTTGCCGTGGTGCTTGCCACGACCTCCGCGCTCTCGCATCGCTATGACCTGATCGAAACGCCGCCCTTCCTGTGGCTGATAGCGCTGTGCGGTCTGCTGGGCCTCATGGGGTTGATCCTGGCCATCAGCGGCTTCACGCAAATGTGGAAGCATGGATGGCATGGCTTGGGCGCGGCAACACTCGGCCTGTTCCTGTCGGTGCTGGTCCTCGTTCCCTACGGCGTGTCGCTTTTCAACATAATCGAGAACCCGCAACTGGTGGATATTTCCACCGATCTGCAAAATCCGCCGGAGTTTCAGGCAGCCATACGCCTGCGCGCTGATGGTGCCAATGCGGTGGAGCCCATTGATGAAACGCGGGCCGAGCTGATCGCCAAGTCCTATCCTGACATTACCGGCCGCCGCTATGAATTCGCGCGCGAAAGCGTGGAGGATGTTCTGGATACCCTTCTCGCCGACCGTGGCTGGGCAGTCACCTCGCGCAGGGGCGATACATCCACCACCACGATAGAGGCGGTCGCGAAATCCTATCTTCTGGGTTTCGACTCCGATGTGGTGATCCGCATTGAAGACCAGGACAACGCGACCTTCGTCGACATGAGGTCCGCCTCTCGCTATGGCAGCCACGACATGGGTGAGAATGCCGAGCGCATCCGCCGTTTTCTCGTCGAGCTCGACAAGCGGCTTCAGGAACTGACGGAAATCTGATTTTCAGGCCGGCAGGTAGATGGAATCGATTGCCGGTTCGCCTCCGCAGGTGACCAGACCCTTGCCCACCAGATCCTCAAGATGAGCCAGCACGGAAAGCGCTGCCGCCCCGTGCAGGCGCGGATCGGTATCCCGGTAGATCGCTGCCACGATCTCCGGAATGTTGCGGTCGCCATCGGTAATGCGCTGCAGGATGGCGCGCTCGCGCATGCGGCGATGGGTGCGCAACCCGCGCATGAACGCGCGCGGCCTTGTCACAGCGCCACCATGACCGGGAAAGAAGACGCGGTCCTCCCGCTCCAGAAGGCGGTCGAGACTGGTCATGAAATCGCTCATCGATCCATCGGGCGGCGCAACAATGGAAGTAGCCCAGGCCATCACATGATCAGCTGAGAAGAGAATGCCCGTGCCTTCAAGCGCGAAAACCGCATGATTTGCCGCATGGCCGGGCGTGTGCAAGGCGCGGATTGCCCAGCCATCCCCCTCAATGACCTCGCCGTCACCAAGCGCGTGGTCGGGCATGAAATCCACATCCGCGCTCTCCTGCAACGGATTGACCTCGCCCACATGCAAGGGGCGGGCAGGGCGGTGCGGACCTTCCGCGCAGATGATCGCGCCGGTCTCCTGAGCAAGCTTTCGCGCCAGTGGGGAGTGGTCCTTGTGGGTGTGACTGACAAGGATATGGCTGACCGGGCGCCCGTCCACGGCATTCATCAGCGCGGCGAGATGCATCTCGTCTTCCGGCCCCGGATCGATAATAGCCAGTGTCTCGCGCCCGACGACATAGCTGTTGGTGCCGTGAAAGGTGAAGGCGGACGGGTTCTGCACGGTCAGCCGCAGCACGTCTTCGGCAACAGGTACGGCCTCGCCATATCGGGGCTCGAAACGCATGTCGAAATCCATGAAGTGAAACTCCTGCGCAAAGCGGCTGAACAGGGGGAGAACTCTTGCTGATATGTTGCCGCTTAACATGGAAGCAATTATAGAGGAACGCGAATGCGCTCATTCTTTTCAGGAGGCACCATGTCTGAGGCGATTGCATCACGCCCGCTCGTTTCCCTCGCTCTGCCCGAATCCGGGGCTGCACGTTTGGCGGCACAGGTCGGCCTTGCGCTCACCGGTTCGCTGCTTCTGGCGCTCTCGGCAAAGACCAAGGTCGTGCTTGGCCCGGTCGACCTGTCGATGCAGAGCCTCGTCATCATGCTGATTGCCGCAAGCTTCGGCTTCCGACTGGGCGTCGCGACCCTGCTTCTCTACATTGCCGAAGGCGCGATGGGCCTTCCGGTCTTCCAGGGCACGCCTGAAAAGGGCATTGGCCTTGCCTATATGGTCGGCCCGACGGGCGGATATCTGCTCGGCTTCGTCGCCATGGCCGCCATTGTCGGCGCTGCCGCTGATCGCGGTTTCGACCGCAACCCGCTCAAGATGGGTGCTGCCACCGTTGCCGCAAGCGCGGTTCTGCTGGCTCTGGGCTTCGCCTGGCTTGCCGTTCTAATCGGCGCGGACAAGGCCTGGCAGTTCGGCGTAGCGCCATTCATCCTGCCGGATCTCGTCAAGGCCGCACTCGCCGCCTGCGTGACCTCTGCCGGCTGGGCAGCACTTCGCGGCTTTGGTCTCGGCGGTCGCTAACCGGCGAATACGCCAGACGCTAACGATTTGCGAAGAGGCCGCGGGTTAACATGCCCGCGGCCTTTTCTTTTGGCCCTTGCGCCAATGCGGCGGACAATGAGGGGGACGGTTCTTGGCGGTCTTGGTAACAGGCGGTGCCGGCTATATCGGCAGCCATATGGCATGGGAACTCATCGACCACGATGAGGAGGTGGTTGTCGTCGACCGTCTGTCCACCGGCTTCGACTGGGCCGTGCCAGAAGCTGCTCGTCTTGTCGTTCAGGACATCGGTGACCGCAAGGTGATGGAAGAGATCATCCGTCGCCACAGGGTCGAGGCGATCATCCATTTCGCCGGCTCGGTTATCGTGCCGGAGTCGCTCGATGATCCACTCACCTATTACCACAATAATACCGTCAAGACGCACAGCCTGCTCCAGGCTGCCGTCAATTGCGGTGTGCGCCACTTCGTCTTTTCCTCCACCGCTGCGGTCTATGGCATTCCCGACCGCGCGCCGGTGCGCGAGGAAGCGGCCCTTCGTCCCGAAACGCCTTACGGCGCTTCCAAGATGATGATCGAGCGCATGTTGCAGGATACGGCGGCCGCGCATGATCTGAGCTTCACGGCGCTGCGCTATTTCAACGTCTCGGGTGCCGACCCGCGCCTGCGTACCGGCCAGTCTACCAAGGGTGCGACCCATCTCATCAAGGTCGCCTGCGAGGCGGCGACCGGCAAGAGACCGCAGCTCGAGGTTTTTGGCACGGACTATCCTTCGCGCGATGGAACCTGCATCCGTGATTTCATCCATGTGAGCGATCTGGTCAGCGCGCATTATCTGGCGTTGCAACGCCTGCGGGCCGGTGGAGAGAGCCTGATCGCCAATGCCGGCTATGGCCGCGGTCATACGGTGTTCGAGGTGATCGAGACGGTAAAGCGCCTGTCGGGACGAGACTTTCCGGTCATTCACGCCCCCCGGCGCACGGGCGATGTGATGGCGGTTGTTGCCAGTTCCGACCGATGCCGACAGGAACTTGGCTGGGAGCCTCTTTATGATGATCTCGACACGATCATCGCGCATTCGCTGCAATGGGAAGAGGTATTGGCTCGCCGCAACAGGCTATGAGCCGCCCAACAATGTCTGCACCATGAGCTTGAGATCAAGCATGGCCGACATGCGCTGTACATATTGCTGATCTGCCTCAGCCAGGACATGCGGGCGGGACATGTCGATACCCTTCACCTGCGCGAATCCGGTGATACCGGGCCGGATGTCGAGCACCCCGCGGCTCTGCCTTGCCTCAATCAGTTCGCGCTGGCTTGGCAGACAGGGGCGGGGCCCGACCAGACTCATTTCTCCGCGCAGGACGTTCCAAAGCTGCGGCAGCTCGTCGATCTTGGTGCGGCGCAAAAAGCAACCGACAGGGGTGATGGTGGCCTGCGGCGCTTCGTGAGTGGGAACGGAAGGTGCATCCACATACATGCTGCGAAGCTTATAGCAGCGAAATACGCGGCCGTTTTGCCCCACGCGCTCCTGCGCGAAGATCGCCGGTCCGGGTGAATTTCTTCGAATGGCGATTGCTGCAATCCCGATAACGGGCAGCGTCACCAGCCCGCCGGGCACGGTCAGGCAAAGGTCTAGAAGCCGCTTGCCAAGCCGTGGGTAGAACCCTCGTGTTGCCTGAGGGTCCACGCTGCTGCGCGTGTGATCATTCATCTGACGGGTGGCCTCAGGAGTGACGCGGGAGTTCGGTTGTGTCCGGCTGCAGCTTGGCCTCGATGGTCAGGGGCTGCTGGTCGCGTCGCTTCTGCAATTCGCCAAAAAGTACATCGCGAACCACCTGCTCGTCGCCTGTCTCCAGCGCCTGGCGCAGCGCCTCAAGCATGGCTGGAACCTGTGCAGACATGCGGTTCTGGGGCTTGGCGCGCAGGATCTTCGGGTGCTGCGTTGGCGTCACGCCGACGGGATCGTAGAACAGTTCCTCGTGCAGCTTCTCGCCATTGCGCATGCCGATGGTCACGATTTCGATGTCACCGGTCGGGTTTTCCTCATCACGGACAGTCAGGCCCGCGAGCATGACCATATCGCGCGCAAGATCGCGGATACGCACCGGCTCGCCCATGTCCAGAAGCAGAATGTCACCGCAGGATGAAAGCGTGGAGGCCTGGATGATCAGTTCCGCTGCCTCGCGCACCGACATGAAATAGCGCGTCATCTCGCGGTCGGTGAGCGTTACCGGTCCGCCTGCCGCAATCTGCTCCTTAAAAAGCGGGACGACCGAGCCACTGGAGCCAATCACATTGCCAAAGCGTACGGAGGAATAGACGCCGCGGGCGGCCTTTTCCTCGATCTGACGCCCGTAATGGCGCACGATCAGCTCCGCCCAGCGCTTGGTTGCGCCCATGACGCTGGTTGGACGAACGGCCTTGTCAGAAGAGATAAGGACGAATTTCTCGATATTGGCAGCGTGCGCCTCCTGCACGAGCGCCAGGGTGCCGAAGACATTATTGTGCACGCCCTGCATGACGTTCTTTTCAACCAGCGAGACATGCTTGAAGGCCGCACAGTGATAGACGGTCTGAATTCGATGCTCGCGGAAGGTCCGTGCAAGCATGGCGGCGTCGGTGATGGTTCCAAGAACAGGCACGACAGGGAAGCCGTGGCGGCGCATCTCGCGCTCGATCTGGTAGAGGCCAAGTTCGTTGACCTCCAGAAGTACAAGCTTGCGCGGATTGGCCTGTGCAATGGCACGGCACACGGCAGAGCCGATCGATCCGGCAGCACCCGTGACCAGGATCGTGCGCCCCTCAACCGCCTCGCGCACGAGCTCGGGATCGGCCGGAACCGGTGATCGCCCAAGCAAATCGTCAATATCGATGTCGCGGATATGGCTGACGAGATAGCGTCCCGCCGCAAGGTCGGCTAGCGGTGGCAGCAGACGGATTTTCAGGCCGTGATGGCCAAGCTTTGACACCAGTTCGCGTCGCCGCCGGGGTCCTGCTGCACTTGATGCGATGATGACTTCCTTGATGCCAACATTGGCAACCAGATCATCGATGTTGCCTTCGGGATAGATGCGCAGGCCCATGATATCCATGCCGGCCATGCCCTTGTCATCGCTGATAAAGCCGACGACCTGCCGGTCTGGCGAATTGTGCAGCGCATCGGCCAGCTGAACGGCAGCATCACCAACACCGTAAATCAGCACCGGCGTCTTGTCCGCTCCTCTGCCCGAACGCCCGCGAAGAAGTGCCTTCACGGCAAAGCGGCTACCTGCGACGGCGCAAAAACCGCCAAGCCAGTAAAGAACGGCAATGGTACGCGGAATGCCGCTCGCGCCATAGGAAAGGGTGAGAAAGACCAGGCTCACCCAGATCAGCGACGAGATCGAAACTGCGATGAAGATCGTCCACAGCGCCCGCTCGCGCAAATAGCGCAGTACCGCACGATACAGCCCCATTTTCACGAAGATCGGGATCGCTATGACCGGACCCGCAACCATGAAGAGCGTCTGCTCCAGATTGGGGACAAACAGCTTGTCAAAGCGATAGCAGAAGGCGGCCCAGATGATGAAGATGAGGCTGAAAAAGTCGACCGTGACCAGCATGAGCCGCTTGGTGCGCCGGGGGCGAGAGATTATCCACTCGCGCATCTGGTTGATCGTCATCTTCTAAACCAAACTCTCATAACATCTCACAAGCCGCCAAAGCGCCGACCTGTCGGGGAACGCAGATACCCAATGCTGACCGGTTCTTCTACCAGTATTTGCCCGCAAGGTCGAATGTGTAAGCATTCCTTAACATCTTGGTTCCCCGCAGCTTCGAGGGCGTCAACACCAGAATGACCTTTTTGATGTCAAACTCATGTCAGAGAGATTGCACTTGGCGCGGCGAATCCTTATAGGGAGCACTGTTTCGCGTCCGGGAGCGATTTTCCGGAAAGTTGGGGCGTAGCCAAGTGGTAAGGCAGCGGTTTTTGGTACCGCCATGCGCAGGTTCGAATCCTGCCGCCCCAGCCAGAAACTGAAAATTTTATCCCCGCATCTCTCCGCGCTCTTACCCTTTCCGCAGCTTGATCTGCAGGAAGGATGCCTCCCATGGACGATACCGCTCTTCTGAAACTGCCTTTCATCATGCCCTCTCAGGCGCAGAAGCATGTGACGCATAACGAGGCGCTGTTGCGGCTCGATGCGCTGGTGCAGCTTTCGGTGAAAAGCCGGGTGTTGAACCAGCCGCCGGGCGCGGTGGCGGAAGGCGAGCGATATATTGTTGCTGCAGGCGCAAGCGGGCTTTGGGAAGGGCGCGCGGGGCAGGTGGCCGCATTTCAGGACGGCATCTGGGTTTTTTATGAGCCGCAGCCGGGCTGGCAGGCCTTCATCGAGGATGAAGCCTCTGTTGCCATCTGGCTGAATGGCGAATGGCGGATCGCCTCTGGCGGCAATGGAGAGCAGGTGGCGCGGCTTGGCATCGGCACGGCTCCGGACGACACGAACCGCTTCTCCGCGAAACTGAACAACGTACTCTTCGCGGCGGCAGAAAGCGGGGAGGGGGAAAGCGGCGATTTGCGCCTCGTCATGAACAAGGAGGCCGCGGGGAATCTCCTGTCGCTGATCTTCCAGTCCGGCTGGTCTGCGCGTGCGGAATTCGGTTTGGCTGGCAATGACGACCTGATCTTCAAGACGAGCGCGGATGGGGTGAGTTTTCGGGATGCGCTCGTATTGCGCGCTGCGGATGCAGTGGTAGATCAGCCCAATCTTCCCCGCTTCAAGGCCTTCACCAATTACGACAACTACGCCGCCCTCGACAGCTGGACGACCATCGGCATCAACAATGTCGACTATAATGATCAGTCGGTTTTCGATGCCGGTACAGGCGTGTTCACCGCGCCTGCCGATGGCACCTATCTTCTGGGTGCCAATCTGCTTTTCAAGGTGAATGCGTCGTTGGATGCACGCATGCGCGCGCGCTTTCTCCTCAATGATGTCGCACCGGTTCGAGGATCGACGCAGAGCCTTGGCGGTGCCCATGTCTCGGAACAGACCACGCTTCGCATCGAGGCATTCGCCTCACTGTCTGCCGGAGACACGGTGGCGCTGCAGGGCGGCTTCACGGATGCCGACGGCTATTTCGCCGCGGATGAGACCTGCTTCTGGGGCATGAAGATAGGCTGAAACGAAAAAGGGCGGCTCGATGGGCCGCCCTATTTGATTCTTATCGCTGGGTGTCTCAGGCCTGGATCAGGCCGCGCAACTCTTCGACCTTCTTTTCTAGAAGCGCCTTGTCGCCGCGCGTCTCGACATTCAGGCGCAGGAGAGGTTCGGTGTTGGAGGCACGCAGATTGAAGCGCCAGTCGTCGAAGACCATGCCGAGACCGTCAATGCTCTCCACTTCCGGATTGGCGGACTGGAAATGCTCCGCGACACGTTCCTGCACGGCCTTGGCGTCATCCACGGTAAAGTTCAGTTCACCCGAGCAGGGATAGGCGGCGATGCGCTCTTCCAGAACATCGGCCAACCGCGCGCCGGAGGCTGATAGCTCCGAGACGACGTCCAGCCAGGCCAGCATGCCCGAATCGCAATAGCTGAAATCGCGGAAATAGTGATGCGCGCTCATCTCGCCGCCATAGATGGCGTTTTCCTCGCGCATCATCTGCTTGAAATAGGCGTGTCCCGTGCGGCAGGGCTTGGCTACGCCGCCATTGCTTTCCACGATATCGATGGTGTTCCAGGTCAGGCGCGGATCGTAAAGGATCGTGCTGCCCGGCTCCTTCTCAAGCATGTGCTTGGCGATCATGCCAACCAGATAATAGCCTTCGACAAAGCGGCCCTTGTGGTCATAGAGGAAGCAGCGGTCGAAATCGCCATCCCAGGCGATGCCGAGATCCGCCCCGTGGTCGAGAACGGCCTGGCTCGCCTTCTGACGCTTTTCAGGCAATAGCGGGTTCGGAACGCCGTTGGGCAGCTTCGGGTCGGGCTCGTGGTCCACCTTGATGAAGGTGAAGGGCAGGTGACGCTCCAAAAGATCGATGATCGGCCCCGCACAACCATTGCCGGCATGGGTGACGATCTTGAGCGGCTTGAGCTGCTTGGATGTTACTTCCTGCAAAAGACGCGCGATATAGTCTTCCCGGTTGCAGTGGTCATGAAACACGCCGCGATCGGCATGGTCGGTGACCTGCGGAAGCCCCTTGTCGGAGCGAACCAGTTCTTCAATCGCATTGAATGCGTTCTCCGGCGTGGCGGCCGCCGCACCCTTAAGCACCATCTTGATGCCGTTGTAATCCGGCGGGTTGTGGCTGGCCGTTACCATCAGTCCCGCATCGGCACCGGAGTGGGCGGTGTGGAAATAGACTTCTTCCGTGCCGCAGCGTCCGACGGGAAGCACATCGACGCCGCTATCCATCAGCCCCTGCATCAGGGCCTGCGCGAGAGCGGGACTGTCGATGCGCATGTCGTGTCCAACCACCACGCGCTGGGGATTGAGAGAGGCTTTCACCGCCTGCGCAAAGCGATAGGCGAATGGCACATTGATCTGGGAGGGGATCTGTCCGCGAACGTCATACGCTTTGAACGGAGCACTCATTCCTGGCTGTTCTCCTGATTGCCGCCACACAACAGCGCGAATGCGCCATGCGGTTGTAGTTAGAGGGGATGAAGATTGAACGCAAATTCTAACAGATTGCCGCAGCTTCACCGCGTGTAACAATGCTCTCAACATGTTGAACGTTCCGCGATGTTGCGCAACCCACGCGCAACCCCTATCACGTGACAAATTGATCCGGGGTTCCGGCGGCGGCAGGTTAGATAATGCAATTCATCGATTTGGGCGCCCAGCGCGCACGCATAGAGACACGTCTTAACGAGCGGGTGGCAAAGGTTATAGCCGAAGGGCGCTATATCCTCGGCCCGGAAGTGGGCGAGCTGGAGCAGGCGCTGGCCGAATATGTTGGCGTGAAGCACGTGGTCGCCTGCGCCAACGGCACCGATGCGCTGCTGATCCCGCTGATGGCAAAGGGCATCGGCCCCGGCGACGCTGTTTTCGTGCCAAGCTTCACCTTTGCCGCGACGGCCGAAGTGGTGGCATTGGCCGGTGCCTCTCCCGTTTTCGTGGATATCGAGGCGGACAGCTACAATATCGACGTGGAGAGTCTTGAAGCGGCCATTGCGATGGTGCGCGAGAAGGGGGAGCTTGAGCCAAAAGCGATCATCCCCGTCGACCTTTTCGGTCTTGCCGCGAACTATCAGAAGATCGCGTCCATCGCCGAGCGTGAAGGCCTGTTCGTGATCGAGGACGCGGCGCAGTCCACGGGTGGGGCCAGCGGCAACACCATGTGTGGCGCCTTTGGCGATGTCGCCGGCACGAGTTTTTATCCCGCAAAGCCGCTTGGTTGCTATGGCGACGGCGGGGCCATGTTCACCAATGACGGCGATCTGGCAGAGGTGCTGCGCTCTGTTGCTTTCCATGGCAAGGGTGCAAGCCAGTATGACAATGTGCGGGTAGGGCTGAACTCACGCCTCGACACGATCCAGGCGGCAATCCTGCTGGAAAAGCTTTCCATTCTTCCCGAAGAGATGGAACTTCGCCAGAAGGTGGCGGATCGCTACAGGGATGGCCTCGGCGATGTCGTCACAGTGCCTGTGCTGCCGGAAGGTGAGCGCTCCGCATGGGCGCAATACGCCATCGAGACGCCGAAGCGCGATGCGGTACGCGCGCATCTCAAGGATGAAGGCATACCGTCGGTTATCTATTACGAGCGCCCGCTTCACGTGCAGGAAGCCTACAAGGATTTTCCGCGTTCGCCGATGGGGCTGGAAGTATCGGAGACCCTGCCTGACCGCATCCTCTGCCTGCCCATGCATCCCTATTTGAGCGAGGATGATCAGGATCGGGTGATTGCAGAAATCCGCAAGGCGGTCAGCGTCGCCTGACCCTTTTTTCGGAGCAGGCGGAAGAACATTCCGCCTATTCCCGAAGCCGCGCAAAACGCGCTCGCATTCTGCCGATACTATAGGGGCTGCTTCCTGTAGCCCCCATGCCCCCGGTGATACTTCCTAAAGCAGGCTCAGCCACGCCAGATGTGGCCGCACTGCTCGAAGGGTATCGGCATGAATGCACCAATTTCCCATCTCAGGCTCTCCCATCTCCAGCGTCTGGAGGCGGAATCTATACATATCATGCGTGAGGTGGCGGCAAGCTTCTCCAAGCCTGTGATGCTTTACTCGGTGGGTAAGGATTCTTCCGTCCTGCTGCATCTGGCGATGAAGGCGTTCTATCCCGCCAAGCCGCCATTTCCCTTCCTGCATGTGGACACGACCTGGAAATTCCAGGAGATGATCGAGTTCCGCGACCGCATGGCGCGCGAGAAGGGTTTTGATCTGCTGGTGCATATCAATGAGGAAGGCGTGCGTGAGGGGATCGGACCCTTCTCCCACGGCTCCAATGTGCATACCCATGTGATGAAGACGGTCGCGCTGCGCCAGGCGCTCGACAAATACGGTTTCGATGCTGCCTTCGGCGGCGCGCGACGCGACGAGGAAAAAAGCCGCGCCAAGGAGCGCATCTTTTCCTTCCGCACCAAGACCCATGGCTGGGACCCGAAGGACCAGCGTCCGGAAATGTGGAAGACCTACAACACCCGCGTGGCACCGGGTGAGTCGATCCGGGTCTTCCCGCTGTCCAACTGGACCGAGCTCGATATCTGGCAATATATCCTGCAGGAAGAGATCCCCATCGTGCCGCTCTATTACGCCGCCAAACGCCCCGTGGTGGAGCGCGACGGCATGCTCATCATGAAGGATGATGAGCGCATGGAGCTGCAGCCGGGCGAGAGCCTGCAGGAGCGCATGGTGCGCTTCCGCACCCTTGGCTGCTACCCGCTGACGGGTGCGATTGAATCCTCCGCCGACACGCTTGAAGCCATCGTGGCCGAGATGCTGACTGCCCGCACCTCCGAGCGACAAGGCCGCGCCATCGACAAGGACGAGGCCGGCTCCATGGAGAAGAAGAAGCGCGAGGGATATTTCTGATGCTGGACGCAAACCTGAACCCCGCCACTGAAGCTGCCGTTGAAGGCATCCGTGATTATCTCGCCGCCCAGGAAAACAAGACGCTTCTGCGTTTCCTGACCTGTGGCTCGGTCGATGACGGCAAGTCGACCCTGATCGGCCGTCTGCTCTACGACACCAAGCTGATCTTCGAGGATCAGCTGGCAGCGCTGGAGAAGGATTCGAAGAAACACGGCACAACAGGCGAGGATATCGATCTGGCCCTTCTGGTGGACGGTCTTGAGGCCGAGCGCGAGCAGGGCATCACCATCGATGTCGCCTATCGCTTTTTCTCCACCCCGAAGCGCAAATTCATCGTCGCCGACACGCCGGGCCACGAGCAATATACCCGCAACATGGCAACAGGTGCTTCCACCGCCGATCTGGCCGTGGTGCTGGTCGATGCGCGCCAGGGTGTGCTGCCGCAAACGCGCCGTCACTCGATCATTGCCTCGCTTCTTGGCATCCGCAACATTGTGCTGGCGGTCAACAAGATCGATCTCGTCGGCTTCTCGAAAGAGCGTTTCGGCGAGATCGTCGAGGAATACCGCGCCTTCGCCAGGGATCTGGGTTTTGCCAGCGTCATGCCGATCCCCATGTCGGCACGTTTCGGCGACAATGTCTCGCGCCCGTCGGAGAATATGAGCTGGTATGACGGCCCGACCCTGATCGGCCATCTGGAAACGGTGGATATCGAGCGGGGCTTGAGCGCCAAGCCGTTCCGCTTTCCAGTTCAATATGTGAACCGCCCCAATCTCGACTTCCGGGGCTTCGCAGGCACGGTTGCTTCCGGCTCTGTTGCGGTGGGCGATCAGGTGGTGGTCGCCAAATCAGGCAAGCCCTCCCGCGTCAAGCGCATCGTCACCTATGATGGCGACTTGAGCCGTGCGGCGGAAGGCGAGGCGGTGACTTTGGTGCTGGAAGACGAGATCGAGGTCTCGCGCGGCAACATGCTCGTCGCCCCCGATGCGCGCCCGCATGTGGCCGATCAGCTGGCGGCAACACTGGTCTGGTTCGACGAGCAGGCGATGATGCCCGGACGTCCTTACGTGCTGCGCACCGAAACCGACGAGGTGAGTGCCACGGTCTCGGCGCTGAAGCACCGCACCAATATCAACAATTTCGCCCATGAGGCCGCCAAGCATCTGGAGATGAACGAGGTTGGCGAGTGCAATCTGTCGCTACAGGCCCCGATTGCTTTTGACAGTTTTGCCGACAACCGCACCACGGGCTCCTTCATCCTGATCGACCGCATTACCAATCGCACGGTTGGCGCAGGCATGATCCTTCATCCGCTGCGCCGGGCAGCCAACATTCACTGGCAGGCTCTGGATGTGACGAAGCAGTCGCGCGCAGAGCAGAAGCACCAGAAGCCGGCGGTCCTGTGGTTCACCGGGCTTTCGGGTTCGGGCAAGTCGACCATCGCCAATCTTCTGGAGAAGAAGCTTCATGCCGATGGCCGCCATACCTATATTCTGGATGGCGACAATGTGCGCCACGGC
>Ga0310345_10001068_pt1 | contig 32714 bp, 27 predicted proteins | sample HC15DNA20500_MG_FD_204667 | JGI IMG/M metagenome (GOLD analysis project Ga0310345, IMG submission 204667) | Marine microbial communities from station ALOHA, North Pacific Subtropical Gyre - HC15-DNA-20-500_MG | ecosystem: Environmental > Aquatic > Marine > Oceanic | place: Pacific Ocean: North... | reverse complement strand
TCCTTCTTTTTCGTCGGTTCGGAGGCGCCCGTGAAAGGTATCCAACCTACGTATTGGAATCGCTTCGATGCCTCGATTCCTAACGACGCGCGTGTTGATCAGGTACTCACGTGGCTCGGCATGCCGCTCGAGAATCGGCCGCACATGATCACCCTGTACTTCGAAGATGTCGACAACGCAGGTCATAATTTCGGCCCGGGTAGCGCGGGCGTAGGAGACGCAGTCGCGACCGTTGACCAGAATCTGGGTCGCCTACTCGATGGCATCGCGGCTCTGCCCCATGGCGACGACGTCTTCGTAGTTCTGGTCTCGGACCATGGCATGATGAGCGAACCAGCGGACGGTGCCGATGTGCTCGACATCGCTCAATATCAGGGAGTTCGGCTGGGCGCATCGGGTCCGTATGCGAGCCTGTATGTCGATCAGGGTGGCGCGGAACGCGCCGCCGCGGTGCGTGACTCGATTACTGCGATGATGCCCCAGAACGGGGTCTATCTGCGGGCGGACGTGCCGGAGCGGCTTCACTACAGCGCGGATCCGCGCGCGGGCGATATCGTGATCGTGGCGGCCGAAGGCAGGACCATCGTGGCTCCTGACCGTGCGCCCGACAACGATGGCTTCAACCACGGATGGGACAATGCTTTCCTGGGCATGGGCTCGATCTTCCTGGTCCAGGGTCCGGGCATCGCTGGTGGGCAAACCATCGACGTCTTCGAGTCGATTCACATCTATCCCCTGCTCGTCCATGTGCTCGGATTGACGCCGAACCCGGATGTGGACGGCCGGCTCGAAGTCCTGCAACCGATCTTGGGGAACTAGGCTGGCCGTACTCGGCGGGTGACGGCCGCTGCTACCAACCCCCCCCCGCCACCTCCGCCGAATCCGCCGCCTCTGAAGCCACCGCCCCCGCTGAAGCCGGATCCGCCGCTCGAGCACGGGGGCCGCTACTCATCGTGGTGGCCGCTGCCGAGGACATCGAACTCATGCTGTTCACGAGGTAGAGCGGGCGGAAGTGACCGTGCCAGGTACCGGCGTACCAATCGGAAGACTCGGGATAGAGGTCCTCGAACGCGGCGGCCCACTTCTTCTCGACCCCGAAGGCCATCGCGTAGGGCAAGAATTTCTCGAACATCTCGGGGGTCTTCACCATGTGCTCGAAACGGTCCGACTCCACACGCTCGAGAAACTCTTCGAAACCAAGCAACCGCTCGAGCACCCGCGCACCCTTCACGCTGCGCGCCGGCATGAAGAAGGCGAAGACGAACACCGGCAACGCAGAGCCGACTGGCGCTATGACCAACGTCGTCACAGGGAGCTGAAGCCATTTGGCTAACGCGATCCCGCCTGCGAGACCTGCCGCCAGCACGACCCCCGCGAGGGCGAGATGTGCCTGCCAAATCTTGTCGGGCCGGTGGTGGTAGTACTTACGGTCCATCAACTCGGTGTAGAGATCCGTCCTGATCTGCGGCAGGTGTGTGTAGAAGTCGTGCGCGAGACTCGACAGAAGCGTGGAGCCGGTCACAGCGAAGAGCCCCCGCAGGATCTCCTTCTCATGATCCTTGAGTTCGCCCCACTCGTCGGCCTCCTTGAGGTGAACGATGCGGAAATCGTCGCTCCCGAGCACCTTGGAGAGGCCCTTCTTCTCGACCTCTGTGATCCTCACATACCCCCGGATCGCGAGATCGACGAGTCCAGCCGTGATGTCACGCATGTCCGGGCCATTGTCGATGAGCGTTCCTGCTTCAGCCGGGGTGAGCCCGTCGGGTATCGTATGGCGGTGAAATCGACAGCCTCATCGGGTCCCTTCTACGCTTGGCCCACACCCGCCACATGATGCCCAGATTGAGGAACGGGAGCCGGAGGAGCCAATTGGCCTTGAAGAACAGGCGAACCTTGATGAATACGCCCGGGCGGGACACGACGCCGGGGTTCCAGGCCACAGCAACCGTAAGTCCCTCGCGGAAAGTCAAGGGTCTCGTCGACTAAAAATAGAAGTTGTCTTCTATTTCTGTAACCCTTGCGGCGTCTTCCGATGCGCCGTACCGCCCGGTCTAGGAGGCTGTTCACAGGCCACGGACGCCCTCCGGCAATAGGACAGTCGCGGTCGCCCTGTTGACGGGCATTTCCCACTCGTCGCCCGTGACGTTCGGATAGAGGTCCTCGTACTCTTCCAGAATTTGAGGCCGCTCGGGACGCGATATTTGATGATTACGGTTCTGACCGCCCCACTGGCTCCGGGTACCCGGATCTTCAGCTTGCGGTAGTGCCGCTCCCGCGAGTCCCAATAGTCTTAGGGTTCACCGCTGGGGTCGGTGACGGATACCTCGTCCAACCACAGATGGTATGCGAAGCCTTGTGGCGTCTCGTATTGCACCGGACCGGGCAGCGACAACGCTCTCCAGGGCCTCCCTCTCGTGGCTCGCGTAGCCCTTTACGGTTTCCACGATGTTGGGGATCAAGTCGTATCGCCGCTTCAGCTGCATGTCGATGTCCGCCCAGGCCGTGTCCCCCGATTCCCGGAGTCGCACGAGCGAGCTGTACGACATGACGGCTGCGACGACGACCACGCCGATAATCACTAGTTGCCACATTATGCATCTCCCACCAGAGGGTCCCCGGTAGCTCTGAAGTCGAGCCGATCTTAGGTCCACGCCCCGGGCGAGGGCAAAGCTTCACTCCCGACGCCGTATTGAATTACGACCTCAGCGGCGGCTGCCTTCACCAGGTCGGTCGCTGGGCAGCTCACTGGGCTGCTAGCTCGCCTTTACCCCCCTACCCGGCTGTTCTACCTTCGTTATCCCCACGATTTCCGCCCGTCAGGGCCCACTTCAGGCCCTTTTCATACAGAGAGGCACCACTTGGCCGGCGACAACAGCGGACCCTTCGACCTCATCGTCATCGGGAGTGGCCCGGGCGGCTATGTAGCTGTGATTCGGGCCGCTCAACTCGGTATGAACGTTGCCTGCGTCGAGGCGGCGGAGCTAGGCGGCGTCTGCCTGAATATTGGATGTATTCCGACCAAGGCGATGCTCGCCAGCGCGGCCCTGGTGAATGAGATGAAGGATGCGGAGAAGCACGGCATCCTGGCCAAGGACATCACCTTCGACCTCGGCCCCGCGCAGGAGCGGAGCCGTAGTGTCGCGAAGCAGATGGCGAAGGGCATCGGCCATCTTTTCAAAAAGAACAAGGTCACGCATCTGCCTGGCCATGGCCGCCTGAAAGGCGCCGGAAAGGTCGAGGTCGAGGCGGAGGAAGGGTCCAAGACCGTGTACGAGGCCGCCCACGTGATCATCGCGACCGGTTCGCGTCCGCGGGACCTGCCTGTGCTCAAGATCGACGAGGACCGAATCTGGTCGTCGACCGGAGCGCTCATACAGAAGAAGGCACCCGAGTCGTTGTTCATCGTGGGGGCCGGCGCGATCGGAATGGAATTCGCCGACGTGTACGCCTCCTACGGCACCAAGGTCACGGTCGTCGAGGCGCTAGATCGAATTCTGCCGCTCGAAGACGCCGAGATCTCCAAGTTCATGGAGCGGACCTACAAGAAGCGCGGTGTGGACGTACACACCAGCTCATTCTTCCAAAAGGCAGAGATCGCTGCCGACGGTGTCACGGTCACGTTTAAGGACAAGAAGGGTGAAGACCAGACGCTCAAGGTCGACTACGTGCTGTCCGCGGTTGGGCGCATGCCGAATTCAGAGGACGTCGGCCTCGACTCCGTCGGCGTCCAAGTCGACCAGGGCGGCTTCATCGTGGTCGACGAGCAACTCAGAACCAGCGCTCCGGGCGTCTACGCGCTTGGCGACGTGGCCGGGCACCAACTTCTCGCCCATAAGGCGATGCACGAAGGCGTCGTCTGCGTCGAGCACATCGCCGGCCAGGGTCATGGCACCGTCGACTACGGAAACGTGCCCAACTGCACGTACTGTCATCCGGAGGTTGCGTCAGTGGGACTCACGGAGGAGCAGGCGAAGGCTGAGGGGTACGATGTCGCTGTGGGAAAATTCCCATGGGCCGGCAACGGGCGTGCGGTAGCGGGGGGGCACGCGGAGGGCTTCGTAAAGGTCGTCCGAGACAAAAAGTATTCGGAGATCTTGGGAGCCCATATCGTCGGGCCGCACGCCACCGAGCTGATTGCCGAGTTCGTGGTGGGACGTCACCTCGAGTCGACCGTTGAGGAGCTCGAGACAGCGATGCACCCACACCCGACTCTGTCGGAAGCCGTAGCCGAGGGAGCACTCGCCGCACTCGGAAGGCCCATTCATATCTAATCGTCCCAATATCCGACCTCAATGAACCGTGGCGACCCCTCTGCCCTGACGAGCGAGCACGCACCGGCCGAACGAGATTGGAGCACCGACGAAGAGCGGGCTCTCCGGCTCTGGATTGCGCTCGCGCGCTGTTATGCGACGTTCGCCAAGGCGATCGCAGTGAAAGTGCAAGAGTACGATCTCACGACGCCGCAGTTTGGCGTGCTCGAGGCGCTCTACCACTTGGGCCCCCTCTCGCTGGGCGAACTCGCCGATAAACTGCTAGTCACTGGCGGAAATGTGACCTACGTGATGGATCGGCTCGAGGAACAGGGGTTGGTGGACCGTGAGCGCTCGCCCGAAGATCGGCGGGTCATCCAGGCGAAGCTCACTTCTGCAGGCCGGGCAAGAATTATCGAGGTCTTCCCTGGTCATGCCGAGTACGTTGCCGCGGTGGCGGGTCAGCTCGACGGAGAGGAGCAGGAGCAGCTCCGGACTCTTCTGAAGACGCTCGGCATGGGCATACGGGAGAGCGATCTAGGGTCTGGGTGAGGTTACCCTATCTGGGCGTCGGCGCTCAGGTCGACCTCGATGCCGCGACTGGTCAGAATTCGTAACAGCGCTTCCCCGATCTTGTTGTTGGGGGTGGATGCACCTGCGGTGATACCCAGTGTGAACGGTCCCTCGGGTAGCCAACTCGGGTCCAGGATCTGCCGTGCGTCGGGACTCAATCCCACCTTGTGTCGAATCGTCCCGGTCTCGGTGTCGATACACGAGGCGTCTTCGACGTGGAACGTGCGCGTGTGCTGCTCGCAGAGGTGCGCGAGGTGGTTCGTATTCGAGGAGTTGTAACCACCGATGACCAGCATCACGTCGGGCGCGTCCTGCATCATCTCAGCGACCGAGTCCTGGCGCTCTTGAGTTGCCGAGCAGATCGTGCCGAACGAGCGAAAATGCGTGGATGCGTGCTCGTCACCGAAATGCTCGACCATCGTCTCGTGGATCTTCCACCCGATCGCCAATGACTCATTGGCGAGCATCGTAGTCTGGTTGGCCACGCCGATGAACTCGAGATCGACGTCGGGATCGAAACCGGGCGACGCCTTCTTCTCGAAATGCTTCATGAACTGCTCGCGCGACATTCGACCGGGCTTGTCGACGATGTAGTCGCGAATGAACTCTGATTCATCCATGTCACGGATGATGATGAACCTGCCGCCGTCGTACTTGTTCACTTGCGAAGCGGTTGCGTGGCACTCCTCGTGCGTGTCCTTGCCGTGGATGACGGCCGTGAAGCCGTCCTTGGCATAGCTTTCCACGCGCTTCCAGACATGCAACACCGAGCCGCACGTGGTATCGACCAGAATGCAGCCGATCTGGCTCAGTTCGTCGAAATCGTGAATCGTCACACCGAAAGCCGGCATGACCGCGACGTCGTTCGCCGTGATCTGAGAGAAGTCGAAAGCGCCTGACCCGTCGGGGTAGATGAAGAGGATGCCCATCTCCGTCATCCGCTGGTTCACGTAGGGATTGTGGATGATCTCTCCGACCAGGTAGATCTGCTTCTCGGGAAAGTTGTGCACGGTTTCGTACGCATAGTCGACGGCGCGATCGACGCCGTAGCAGAAGCCGAACTCCTTCGCGAGCGTGACGGAGACGTCTCCGAACTGGCCCTTGTTCCCGTTAGAGCGGATCCACTCTACCAACGCCGACTCGAATTCGGCGTCGATGACGGGCCGGAGCTCTTTCCTGAGCCCGAAGCCTTTGCGGAAGTAGGTCTGCTCTGTCACACCGGGGCGTACCCCTCGTCCTGGCACCCGGTCCCGAGTGATACATCAGATGTTTCCAGGGTCTTGAACCCCGCCGGTGCTTACGCGGGTAGTGATCTATATGACCACACTTGGCCGACTGGCTTTGCTCTTCGTTGTCGTCCCCATCGTCGAGTTGATGTTGCTCATCGAGCTCGGGCAGCTCGTTGGTATAGTGCCGACTCTGGCGCTGGTCGTCGCGACCGGCATCGGCGGAGCCGCAATGGCGCGAGCCGAAGGCCTGCGTGTGCTCTTTCAGTTTCAACAGGAGCTGGCGCAGGGTCGACTGCCGGGCCAGGCGATGCTCGACGGTGCGTCGGTCCTAGTAGGTGGTGCGTTTCTGCTCACGCCAGGAGTACTGACCGATCTGCTGGGGTTTTCGCTGCTCTTCCCTCTGAGCCGACGATGGATTCAAAGGCGGCTGAAGGAACGACTCGAGCGGCAGATCGCAGACGGCTCTATCCGGGTCGTGGCGATGGGGCCCGGGATGGGCTTCGGAGGTGCTACTCCTGAGCAGGGGCCCGGCCTGGATCCGTCGAAGGGCATTGTCGTCGAGCCGGAGGAATAACGGCGCCAGCCGGTGGTCCCCCATTGCGCCGCTGAGCTACGCGTTCCGCAGGTCCAGTGTCGGCAACATCCTCGCGGGCCTCCTGTGTCTGGTCGCCTGCTCGTAGGAATACGCGAGCTGGATCAGCCGGCCCTCGCTCCAGGCGCTACCGAAGAAGAGCATCCCGATCGGGAGCCCGCGTACCGACCCCATGGGCACCGTGATGCTCGGGTATCCCGAGATCGCCGCGGGGCTGGATGAACCCAGGCTCGACATTCCGCCATTGATCAGGTCCGTCTTCCAGGCGGCACGCGTGGTCGGCGCCACGATCGCGTCCAGTCGGTGCTGCTCCATGAGCCGGTCGATGCCTTCGTCTTGGGATAATCGTCGAGCGGTCTCCTTGAAGCGCAGATACTCCGGGTCCGTGAGCGGTCCCATCTCGTTGGCGGCAATGAGAATCTCCTGACCGAAATAGGGCATCTCCCGGTCGGCGTTTGCCTCATTGAATGCGATCAGGTCCTCAAGCGAGCGCATGCCGAGCTCCGGCGAGACGGTCGAGAAGTACGCTCGCAAGTCCGCCTTGAATTCATAGAGCATCAACTGGTACGCGGGGGCGTTGTACTGGCGGCGGTTGTCGAGGGTGGCGGGGTCGATGATGCTCGCGCCCGCCGCCGCCATGTCGACGATCGCTTGCTCCATCAGGTCGTCGCGGTGCCTGTCCTGCCCGAAGTAGCTCCGTTCGACGCCGATGCGCGCTCCCCGCAGGGCGTCTGCGTCGAGGAATGACGTGTAGTCCGTGCCGGCGAACCCGGCGGCCGCTTGGCTCAGGGCGTCGCGCGGGTCGGGCCCAGCCAAAGCGCTCAGCATCGTCGCCGCGTCGGCCACCGTGCGCACCATCGGGCCCGCAGTGTCCTGGGTGTGGGAGATGGGGATGATGCCGGATCGGCCGACGAGGCCGACGGTGGGCTTCAGCCCGATAACGCCATTGATTGAGGATGGGCACACGATCGAGCCATTGGTCTCAGTACCGATCGATCCGGCGCACAGATTTGCTGACGTAGCCACGGCCGACCCTGCGGACGAACCGCAAGGGTTTCGGTCGACTGCGAAAGCGTTTCCGCACTGACCGCCACGACCGCTCCACCCCGACGTCGACTCCGTTGAGCGGAAGTTTGCCCACTCGGAGAGGTTGGCCTTGGCCAGAATGATGGCGCCGGCTCCCCGCAACTGGGCCGCGACGTGGCTGTCCTGGGCCGCGATATGGCCCTCGAGCGCGTAGGAGCCAGCGGTGGTCGTCATGCCGTCCGCGGTGTCGATGTTGTCCTTCACGACGATCGGGATGCCATGCAGCGGACCACGTAGGTTGCCGCCCGCTCGTTCCTCGTCGAGTTGCCGCGCGATGTCGAGCGCATCGGGATTCGTCTCGATGATCGAGCGAAGCTTCGGACCCTCTCGGTCCACTGCGGCGATGCGGTCTAGATAGAGTTGCGTGATCTCGACCACCGAGCGCCGGCCAGACGCCATGTCGTTCAGAAGGCCTGCTAAGGTGGCCTCCTCCAACTCGAAGGTCTCCGTCGTCCACCACGGTGCATCGTCGGCAGAGCCACCAACGGTGCCGGTGTCAGGCGCGCAAGCGGCGGTCCCCGCCGTGACCGCAGCGGCGGCGCCAAGTCCCCCGAGCTTCACGAACTCACGGCGGCCCAATGCCATCGCGTGGCGGCCTCGCTTCTCGTGCATTGTCGTCTCCTCATGGTCGCAGAGCGCTCAACCTTGGCCATTCGGGCGGGTGCGAGCAAGCGTCAGACACACTCACAACGTGTGGCTGCTTTGGTGCTTTCCGCGTAGGTTGCACCCCCCCTGGAACTCCTTTCGTCTGGATCCCATGAGTCACGACATCTCCTTTCTCGAGCGGCTTCTCGACGCCGCCGGGCCTTCCGGCTTCGAAGTTCGCGCGGCCCGTATTTGGCGTGAGCAGGCCGAGACCTTCGCCGGCATCGTGGAAACCGACGTTACGGGCAATTCGTTCGCAGTGGTGAATCCATCTGGAAGTCCCAGAGTCATGCTCGCGGGACACATCGATGAAATCGGCCTGCAGATCACCCATATCGACGATGATGGCTTCGTGTACATCGCGGCGATTGGTGGGTGGGACCCACAGGTTCTGGTAGGTCAGCGTGTCACGATCTTGAGCAGGGATGGAGACGTTGTCGGCGTGATCGGCAAGAAAGCGATCCACCTCATGGACCTCGAGGACCGCACGAAGGCTTCGGAGACCAAGAAGCTGTGGGTCGACGTGGGCGCATCTTCCAAGGACGAAGTCGGCCAACTGGGCATCCGAGTCGGTGACCCCATGGTCGTGTCCCAGGGCATGGTGCGCCTGGCGGGAGACAGAGTCGCGAGTCGCGCCATCGATGACCGCGTTGGCGCGTTCGTCGTGCTGGAGGCGATCCGCATGCTTGCCGGCGATCCGCCCGCTGCGTGTGCGACCGCGGTGGCCACCGTGCAGGAGGAAATCGGGTACACGGGTGGTGGCGCGATGTCCAGTGCTTATGCTCTCGAGCCCGACGTCGCCATCGTGGTCGACGTCACATTCAGCACCGACGTGCCGGACGTGGAAAAGAAGGAGCTAGGAGACCACCAGCTCGGTGGGGGTCCCGTGCTCAGCCGCGGCTCCGCTGCCCACGACGGCGTCTTCGAGATGCTGGCTGAGGTAGCCGAGGAAGAAGGGATCCCTTACACGATCCAGGCGTCGCCCAGAGCGACGCGCACCGACGCGGACGGGATCTTCCTCACCCGCGCAGGCGTGCCCACCGGCCTGGTCTCGATCCCGAACCGCTACATGCATTCACCGAACGAGATCATCAGCATTGAAGATCTCTTCAACTCGGCGCGCCTCATCGCGGCGTTCATCCGTCGACTGACGCCGGAGACCGACTTCACGCCGCGCTGATTGACGCTCCGATCCCCCTTCTCTACCCTTCGTTCCCCCGTCGCTGGGACCGCGGAATCCTCTCGCCCTGAGAGGCGCCGACTATGGGGTCCTTGCAGGAAGCCCACGCGGGACCGCGCTGCAGTGGGTGTGACGTTCTCACGGATGCGAAAGAATGGCTTTGGATAGTGGAGAAGTGGTGCTGGCTCTACAGGAGATGCGAGACGAGGGTCATCTCTCGGATGCGCTGCTGCGCAAAGCAGTGCGCTCGATCGACGAGGCCGATGACCGCTTCAACTGGGTTGGTGTGTATCTGCTCAACGAGGCCGAGCAGGAGCTGTGGCTTCACAACTACATGGGTCCCGGCACGGACCACCCGAAGATTCCCGTGGGCACGGGTGTTTGTGGGCGCGCGGTCGCCGAGCGCACAAACCTCAACATTGCCGACGTGAGCGCCGAGGAGAACTACCTCGTGTGTTCGCCCGATACTCGGTCTGAACTGGTAATTCTGATCCGAGCGGGTGAAGAGATCTTCGGACAGATCGATGTCGATTCGGACGACGAGGCCGCGTTCACCGAGGAAGACGAGATGGCGCTCATCAGCATTGCGGACAAGCTCGCGGAGCAGCTCGCCGCGGAGCGTCGGTAGGAGTCACTCCGACGGAGCAGGCGACCTACCTGATCGCGGGTAACCCGAGCGCATTCACGCTCGACGGGACTCGTACCTTCCTGGTGGGGAAGGACAAGGTTGCAGTGATCGACCCGGGCCCGGACGTGGCAGACCACGTCCGGGCTTTGGTTTCGGCGGTGCGTGACGCGTCCGAGCGAATGATCGTGCTGACACACGGGCACAGGGACCATGCCGGAGCGACGTGCGAGTTGGCGGATGCGATCGGTGCCGCGGTGTGGGGTCCTGAGGGGGTCGAGCACGTCGACCACCTTCTGGTTGATGGCGACGCGGTCGAGACCGACGAGGGGCAACTCGTGGCGGTTCACACGCCCGGTCACACCTCGAATCACTTGTGCTTTTACTGGCCCGAGCGGCGCGCGCTGTTTGCGGGGGACATGCTTCTGGGACGGGGTGATACCACGTGGGTCGCCGAATACCCTGGGTGTGTCGCGGACTACTTCGAGTCGATCGACCGGCTGCGGGAGTTCGACATCTCCGTCGCGTATCCTGCTCATGGGCCGCCGTTGGAGAACGTCGCCAAGGTGCTCGACCGCTTCGCCAGACACCGACGAATAAGGGTCCGGCAGGTCGAGCACGCGTTGATCGGACATGAGGACGCGACTCCGGAGCAGTTGTTCGAGATCGTCTATGGGGAGTCACTGCCCAAAAGCATGGAGAAGCCCGCCAGGCGCAGTTTGGCGGCTCTTATGGAGTACGTGAGGGGCCGCGATCAGACCTGAGCCCGCCGTATTGCACGCACCGTTACGAGCGGGGTATGCTCGGGCATGAGCCAGCCACCAACCCCCGGGTCCCTCGTGTTACCCTTGCCCCCCACGATCGTGAAGCGGCTGTCCGGCATCGTCGGTGGGACGCACGTCATCACCGACCCGGATCGCCTACTCGTATACGAATCCGATGGTCTTACGGCGTATCGGGTCACGCCCCGGGCGGTGGTGCTGCCAGGCTCGACGGACGAGGTGGCCCGCGTCGTCGAGATTCTACATGCCGAGGGCATCGAGGTCGTTCCCCGCGGTGCGGGCACGGGACTGTCAGGCGGTGCACTCGCGACCGAGAACGGCGTAGTCGTTGGCATGGCACGCATGAACCGGATCTTGGAGATCGATCCGGAGAACCGGCTTGCGCGACTCCAGCCCGGGGTGGTCAACGCGCATCTCACGGAAGCGACCAGGTCTCACGGCTTGTACTACGCCCCCGATCCATCGTCGCAGAGCACGTGCACCTTGGGTGGCAACGTGGCCGAGAACTCCGGTGGACCACACTGTCTCAAGTATGGCGTCACGTCCCGCTACGTCACGGGCCTCACCGTGGTACTGGCCGGAGGTCGGGTCGTTCAGCTCGCGGGCGCCGGTGGAGTTCGCCATGCGTCACTTGATCTAGTCGGGCTTTTCGTCGGTTCCGAGGGCTGCTTCGGGATCGCTACCGAGATAGAAGTGCGTCTACTGCCCTTAGCCGAGGGCGTCCGCACCTTGCTCGGCATCTTCGAGACCATGGAGGACGCGGGGCGTGCGGTGACCGCGATCATGGCATCGGGTCTCATGCCCGCCGCGATCGAGATCGTGGACCAAGCCACGATCCGCGCACTGGAGGCGAGCGTCTTTGCCGCTGGCTACCCCGTCGACGCGGGCGCCGCGTTGGTCGTGGAGTTCGACGGGACCGAAGCTGGCCTCGACGCGGACGCGGACAGGGCGGAGGAGTGCTGCCTCGCCGAGGGTGCTCGCGAGGTGCAGAGGGCCACCGAGCCCGGGCACCGGGCAGCGCTTTGGACGGCCCGCAAGAAAGCGTTCGGAGCCATGGGCCGCATCGCGCCAGATCTGCTGGTTCAGGACGCGACCGTGCCGCGCACCAAGCTTCCGGAGGTGCTCGTGCGCATCGCGCAGATCGGCGAGAGCTACGACATCAAGATCGCTAACGTCTTTCACGCTGGAGACGGCAATCTGCATCCCAACCTGCTCTTCGATCGGCAGAACGCATCAGAGCTCGAGCGCGTGGAGCGCGCATCCAAGGAAATCATGAAGCTGTGCGTCGAGGTGGGCGGCACGATTACCGGCGAACACGGCGTCGGCATCGACAAGCGCGACTACATGCCACTCGTGCACAACGAGACGGAACTGGAGATGCTTCGTTCCGTGAAGGAGCTCTTCGATCCAGATGGGCTCTTCAACCCGGGCAAGGTGCTTCCGAGTCGTGCGGCGCCCGGCAGCGAGTCACCGGCTGGGATGACTTCATGACTGTGGGCAGCGCTACCCCTTTGTCCGACGTGGTGTCCGCCGAGGCACTCGAACCTGCGTCGGGTGGCTCGGCACGCCTCGCGCTGGGTCGGGAACCGGATGCATATGTGTCCCCCGGCTCGGCCCAAGAGGTCGTAGAGGTTCTGGAGTGGGCACGCGCCACCTCAAGCGCGGTGATCCCGGTCGGCACGGGCGCGCACGTTGGAGACCGACGAGCCGAACGTCCCTACGTCGCGCTCTCCACCGCACGAATGACGGGAATCGAAATTTACGAGCCTGCGGACCTCACGCTCACGGCCAAGGCCGGGACCGGCCTCGCGGAGCTCAACGGCATGACGGGCGACCACCGCCAGTGGCTTCCGTTCGACCCCATGGACGCAGCAAAGCGCACGTTGGGTGGACTCGCAGCCTCCGGGGTGACCGGACCCTTGTGGGCAGGGTACGGACACGTGCGCAATCACGTGCTCGGAATGACGGTCGTTTGCGGTGACGGCCGCACGCTGCGACTCGGTGGCCGTGTCGTGAAGAATGTCGCGGGCTTTGATCTGATCAAGCCGATGGTGGGCAGCCGTGGTCGCCTCGCGGTCATTACCGCGGTCACGGTGCGCCTCTTCCCGGTGCCAACACTCGACAGGGTGCTCGTGCTCGAGGCCGCGGACCTCACTTCGATAGTGCCTACTGCTCGGGCGGTCGCGACCGCACCGACGCTCCCTGCTTCGATCGTGCTCTCTCTTTTGACGGGCGCCGCGAGCTTCCTCGTGCGCCTGCATGGCGCCGACGAAACAGTCGATGCGGACCAGCGGATGCTCGAGGCGCATGCAGGGGTCTCCTTCGCCGCGAAAGAGGGGACCGAAGCGGAGGCGTTGCTCGCTGCCACGCGGGATGCGGGCGCCGCCGCGGAGGTGTTGCTGTACGCCAGTACGCTGCCCTCGCAGCTGGGGGCATTGCTCGACTCGATACAAGGCGCGCTCCGGGGCGTGGACTGCGTAGTCGTGGCGGACGTCGCCGAAGGCTGTGCCCGCGTCGCGTTCAGCGGCGCTGGTTACAGCGATGCCGTACTGGAGATGCGCGCCGGGGTAGAAGCGTTGGGCGGTACCGTCGCTGTGCATCGTTGCCCGATCGATGCGAGTCCTGCGGCTCTTTCTACCCCACTCTCGCCGGACGCCCATGAGATCGGCGAGGGCGTGAAGCGGATCTTCGATCCGAGCGGGGTACTGCTGTGAGCGACACGTTGTCGACGCTCTCCGAGGCACTGGAGAAACAGCACGAGCGCTTGCTGCCGTGCGTGCACTGCGGGTTTTGTCTGCCGGCGTGCCCCACGTACAACCGCCTTGGCGACGAGGCAGATTCTCCACGAGGGCGCCTGCACCTCATGCGGGCCGTTGTCGAAGGACGGCTCGACCCCGGCTCTGACGCGTTCGGCACGCACATCGATCGATGCCTCGGGTGTCGGGCGTGTGAGCCGGTGTGTCCCTCGGGGGTGGAGTATGGCACGCTGCTCGAGTTGGCCCGCGAGACCGTTGCTGAGCACCGGCCCTCGGGATTCCTCACGCGCGCCTTGCTCTGGGTCTTCTCGTCCTCACTGCGACGAAAGCTCTTCTTCGTGCAGAGTCGCTTGATCAGGGGCCTCGGCTTCGCGTCGCTCGGCACCGCACTGATGCCGGCTGTGGGCCCCTTCAAGACCGTGAAAATCGCGCTCGCGATGCTCGCTTCAACTGCTGGGTGGATCCGCCTGCGCACCTTGGGCCTTGCGAAGGCCGGCTCAGCCGACTCTACCGGCGTGGCCGACTCCGCTGCCGCGCCGTCCCACCGCGTTGCGGCGGGTTCGCGTGGACGGGTCGCGGTCTTGATCGGATGCGTGCAGGAGGGACTCTTCACGCGCCTGAACCGCGCCACCGTTCGCACCCTCGAGGCCAACGGCTACGAAGTGGTCTCGGTCAGCGGTCAGGACTGCTGCGGTGCGCTGCACGCACACGGAGGGGATCTCGAACAGGCGCGGACCCTCGCTCGTGTGAACATTGCCACGTTCGAGTCCGTCGAAGCCGATGCCATCGCGGTGAATACCGCTGGGTGCGGCTCCGCCATGAAGGACTATGGCGTGCTGTTGGAGAACGATTCTTCGATGTCTGAGCGCGCGCGGGCACTTGCCGCGAAGGTGAAGGACGTCACCGAACTGCTCTCCGCCGCGGGGCCATTGGGTGGAGCGGAAGTGATCTGCACGGTAGCGTACGATCACCCCTGCCACCTGCTGCACGCCCAGCGCGTCGAGCAGCCACCGCTCGCGGTGCTCGCCGCTGTTCCGGGCACCGAGGTTCGCATCGTCGAGAAGGCGGATGAGTGCTGCGGCGGCGCAGGCATCTACGGCATCACCCACCCGGAGCTGGGCGGAGAGATCGGACGGGACAAGGTGGCGGCCGTACGTGCCTGCGCAGCGGACGCGGTCGTAACCCCCAACCCGGGCTGCATGATGCAGATCGGGGCGGGGCTGCGCATGGAGGGGGCTCTAGAAGGCGTGTTACACCCGGTCGAGCTGCTGGACGAGAGCTATCGGCGGGCCGGTTACTACCAAAGAGGCAGCGATGCATGAGTGAAGAGCACGCTCAAGCGCAGTCGATCCTCGAGTACCTGGCCGGACAACGCGACGCCATGGTGGAGATGTTGGTCTCGCTAGCTGAGAAAGAGTCGCCGACCGATGTAGTGGCCTCGCAGGCGGCGGTGCAGTCGCAGCTATCGGACGCCCTCTGTGAGCTTGGCTTCGGGGTGCGGCACGTGCCGGGCAGGGAGACGGGTGGGCACCTTTTTGCGGTGCCTGAGCATCGTGAGCGAGGCAAGCCCGCACAGCTGTTGATCGGGCACTCGGACACGGTTTGGCCGCTGGGTACGCTGGAGACGATGCCGGTCGTCGTCGAGAACGGCCACGTGCGCGGGCCCGGCACGTTCGACATGAAGGCCGGTATTGTGCAGGGCATCTTCGCGCTTCGTGCACTGCGCGAGCTCGGTCATCAGCCGCCCGCAACGCCGGTGTGGTTCATCAACTCCGACGAGGAGACCGGAAGCCCCGAATCGAAGCGGTACGTTCGTCTGATCGCCAAGCACGTTGCGCGCGCGTTCGTGCTCGAGCCGGCGCTGGGCCCGGTCGGGCACCTCAAGACGGCACGCAAGGGCGTCGGGCGCTTCGTCGTGAGGGTCCATGGCAAAGCCGCGCACTCGGGGCTCGACCCGACCGGAGGGGCATCGGCGATTCACGAGCTGATGCACGTCGTGCAACGACTCCACGCAATCACTGATCTCGAGCGCGGAGTAACTGTGAACGTCGGCGTCGTTCGAGGTGGCTCGCGAGTGAACGTGATCGCTGCAGAGGCCGAGGCTGAAGTCGATGTGCGCATCCTTTCCGCCTCCGATGGCGAGGCCATCGCAGAGACCATCCATGCCATGAGGGCCCTCACTCCTGGCACGTCACTAGAGATCGAAGGCGGCATCCAGATACCGCCGCTCGAGCGAACTGCCCGAAATCGGCTACTCTGGCAGGCAGCCACAGAAGCGGGGGGCCGCCTGGGTATGGACCTGACGGAAGACATAGCGGGCGGCGGCTCGGACGGGAATACGACCAGCCTGTATACCGCGACGCTCGACGGCCTCGGTGCCCGCGGGGACGGCGCCCACGCGAACCACGAGCACGTCGAGATCGAGAGCTTGGTCGAACGCGCAGCGCTGGTGGCGGAACTGCTCATGAGTCCGGTGGAGTCGGGCTAGTGACCGGTAGGACAGGGCCTTGGAAATGAGCTCGCTTGTCGGCTCGACCGATTTTGAAATCCGACCGCTCACCACGATCGAGCAATATCAGGCTTGTGTGGAGCTCCAGGACGAGACTTGGGGAGCGGGGTTCAGCGAGCGAGTGCCTCTCGCAATTCTGAAGGTTTCTCAAATCCTGGGCGGTGTCTGCGCTGGCGCCTACGACGCGGACCAACGCCTGGCCGGTTTCGTGTTCGGCATGACCGGTCCCCGGGACGGCCGGCTCGTGCACTGGTCCGACATGCTCGCGGTGCGCACCGAAGTGCGCGACGCCGGGCTCGGGACCCGCTTGAAAGCTTACCAGCGCGAACAGCTCTTGGAACGTGGCGTCGAGACCATGCACTGGACGTTCGACCCGCTGCAATCGCGCAACGCTTATCTGAACTTCAGCAAGCTGGGCATCGTGGTCCGCGAGTATGAGCGCGACATGTACGGCGATACCGACTCGCCGCTACACCTGGGTGTGGGAACCGACCGCTTCGTCGCGCACTGGTTGATGACTAGCGAGCGAGTTGTCGCCCGCCTTGCCGGCGAGTTGTGTGCACCGCGCCACGGCGCGTTGCCCGACGCCCAGCGAGTGTTGGACGCTGATGAAGTGGAGGGGATCCTTCACCCGGGCACCCCCGACCTCGGGAACCGGAACGACCAGCTATTCGTTTCGATTCCGGCGGACATCGCCGAGATCATGCGTCACTCAATGGACGTAGCTGTCCAGTGGCGGAACGCCACTCGGGCGGTCTTCACGCACTATTTGAACGAAGGCTACGAGGTGTGTGAACTCCTTCGTGCGGGGACTACCTCCGACTACCTGCTCGTGCGCGGGGAGGATGCGTGAGTCGTACACGAATTGCGATTCTGGGGAGCAGACCCACGGGTCTGGAGGCCTCGTTGGCCGCAGCCGAGGCGGGGCTCGATTTCACGGTTTTGGAGATGGCGAGCGGGTCTGCCGGCAACGTGGGGTCGTGGGGGCACGTGCGTCTCTTCACGCCGTGGTCGCTGAACGCGTCTGCGAGGGCTAGAGCGCGGCTCGCAGCCGCAGGACAGTCGGTGCCCGACAACGACGACTGTCCGACGGGCGTGGAGTTGGTGCGCGACCTGCTGGAGCCGATCGCGGGGCTCGCCGACATCGCCCCACGGATTCGGTATGGAACGCGCGTGCTCGAGATCGCTCGTGACGGGCTGCTGAAGAGCGACGAGATCGGCACCGCGCAGCGCTCGGAGCCGCCCTTTCGCATCCTGATCGAGCAGGCGAGCGACGAGCGGATCGTGTTCGTGGACGTAGTTCTCGATTGCACCCGTACCTACCACAACCCTAACGCTCTGGGCCGCAGCGGAATTCGCGCCCTAGGCGAACGGTCTGTAGCAGACTCGATCGTTCGCCATCTGCCGGACGTCGCCGCGGACGAAGCGGGCTGGGCAGGGCAGAGGGTCCTGCTGGTGGGTGAGGTCCACTCCGGTCAGACCGCCGCCCGAGCCTTGTCGAAGCTTTGCTCTCGACACCCTGACACCGCGGTCGCGTGGGCGATCCAAAGTGAGCGTCCGACGTTCAAGGCCATCGATGATGATCCATTGCCGCAGCGTGCCGCGCTAGCGGAACACGCCCGGGCCATGTTTTCGGCGGGACGCGGCGGTACCCAGCAGGAGGGAGTCGTCGTGCGCCTCGGACGTTCCGTCGAGACCCTGCTGCGACGCTCCGACGGAATCGAAGTGACGCTGCGCTCCGCACCGGACGGCACGATGGGAAAGCTCGTGGTCGATCGCATCATCGCGCTGACGGGCTCAGTGGGAGACCACACGCTGTACCGGCAGTTGCAGGTGCACGAGTGCTGGGCCACATCGGGCCCCACGAAGCTCGCTGCTGCCTTGCTAGCATCTTCGGCGGTGGACTGTCTCGCGCAGACCAGTCACGGATCGGATACCCTCAGAAACCCCGGGCCGGGTTTCTTCATCCTGGGAGAGAAGTCCTACGGTCGGAACTCGACCTACCTGATGCGTGTGGGCTGGCAGCAGGTGGACGAGGTCTTTCCGCTCTTGCCTGTCATGCCCGCCCTAGTGGGAGAGACTCAATGAGGATCGAACGTGCCGTTCTGCGGCAGATTCCGCTGCGCCTGAAGGAGTACTTCGAGATCAGCAGCGGTGGCATGCAGGATCGCCGGATTCTCCTGCTGACGCTGTACTCGGAAGGACTCGAGGGATGGAGCGAATGTGTGGTGGGCGAGGACCCGGCCTATTCCTACGAGTTCACCAACACCGCGTGGCACGTACTCACAGAATTCATACTTCCAGGCATCGTCGGGCGGGATGCCGAAGGGCCGGAGGACATCCTGGCTCCCGTCCGCTGGGTGCGCGGCCACAACATGGCGAAGGCCGCCGTCGAGATGGCGGGCTGGGATCTCGCGGCGCGAGCCAAGGGTGTCTCGCTCTCCCAGAAGCTGGGCGGTGATCGCGACGTCGTGCCGGTCGGCGTGAGCATCGGGCTCAAGGCTACGGACGAAGAGTTGCACGAGAGCGTCGGCGGCTACCTCGACGACGGCTATGCCCGAGTAAAGATCAAGATCAAACCGGGCCGCGACATTGAGATGCTTGTGGGTCTACGTGAGCGCTTCCCGGACGTCGCGTTCATGGCCGACGCGAATTCGGCCTATACGCTTGACGACGTGGACCGACTAAAGGAACTGGATGCGCTCAATCTGATGATGATCGAGCAGCCGTTCTCCTACGATGACTTTCTCGACCATGCACGTCTGCAAGAGCAGTTCAGCACGCCGGTCTGCCTCGACGAGTCGATCAAGTCCGAGGGCGATCTGGCGCTCGCGCTCGAACTGGGAAGCTGCCAAATCGTGAACATCAAGCCTGGTCGGGTGGGAGGCTTCGGCGTCAGCCGAAGACTGCACGACACGGCGCGAGATCGCGGCATGCCTGTCTGGTGCGGCGGCATGCTCGAATCCGGCGTCGGGAGGGCGTATAACGTGGCATTGGCCTCACTACCCGGTTTCAGTCTTCCGGGGGATATCTCGGCGAGCCAGCGCTATTGGGAGCAGGACATCGTCACGCCGGAGTTCGAGGTCGAAGACGGAGTCATGCGTGTACCGAGCGGCGTCGGGCTGGGCGTCGAGCTCGATCTCGACCGCATCCACGGCCTCACGACGCGGGAGGCGTCGTTCGGCTAGGCGCGAGCCTCACGCCGCGGTATGACGAACGCACCACGGACAGAAGCGCCACGAACGCTCTAGAATGCGGCCGCAGCCACACAGGCGCTGGGGCGGCACGATGGCGATCGGGGACTACGTACCCACTCCCAAGCAATCGAGGATGAAGGGAGTGACGTGGCGCAGGTCGGTGAGCTCCCGAGCGCGGTCCGCGCCTGGCCCGGATACAATGCCGAGCACGGGGTTCCGAGTGTGTCCGGCGCGTGCGTCCTCGATGTTGCCGTGGTCGCTGACGACGAGCAGGAGCGTGTCCGACGTCATCTCCTGCAGCAGGCCTTCGAAGAACCCGTCGACCCTCTTGAGCGCAGAGACTGCGGTGCCCATGGATTGCGCGTGCCCCGCGTCGTCAGTCGCATAGTGGGCGAATAAAGTCAGATCGACTTCGCTGCTGATCGCGGCGAGGTTGGCGCCCGCCTCCTGAGGCGAGACCTTGGGCAGCCAATCGTGTCCGAGGTGCCCTCGCCAGCCGTCGTTCACGATCTCGCTCGATACGGCCCGGCCCTCGCCGAGCGCTTCCTCGTGACGGTCCATCAGGCCCGCGGCCTTGGCCGCGAGCGGCGGCGCGGCAATGAAGCGGCTCTTCCGGCCACTTCCGGGCCAACCGCGCGGGTAGGCGTTCGCGAACGCGGCTGAGCGGCCGCTGTCGAGCGCCCGCCGCAAGACGCTGCGGTGCTCGACAAGGGGTCGAAGAGCAACGGGGACCCACGGTCCGAAGTGTCGCCCGTGCAGGTTTGCGGCATCCTCACCCGTGAGCAGCGCGGTCTGCCCGGTGCCGCTCTGCGGCAGTCCTTCGACGCCGAGCGTTGCGTCGAGCGGTATCGCGAATCCCAGAGGGCCACTGGTTCGTGGGGCCTTGAGGGTAGGCAGGGTGCCGCCCATCAACTCCAGGAACGTTGGAAGAAGTGCTCGCGCGTGCGCGAACGGGTTGACCTCAGAGTCGTCCTTGCCGATGCCTACCCCGTCGAGAAATACGAGCAGGACCCGGTCAGGCCTCGCTGTCTCTATCGACGGTTGAGGACGCGATCGGCTGCCCGTTCGATCCGATTTGCGGATGGGGTCCGGCTGTCTGAGAAGAAGTCGACGATCACCGAGTTGCTGCCAAGGATGTCGAACAGGGCCAGAATAATGAGGACAAAGAACAACGCCCAGAGTACACCCTCACCATCGATCCTAGAGGCCATAGCCAGCTCCTGAGGGCTACTCGGCGGGGCGTAGATCCACAGTCACCTGTACCTGAACATGGCCCATGTCGGCGCGGTCGCGAATGGCGTCACGAATGCGCGGCTCGAGCTTGGCGTACGCCGCCTTGACGCCTTGGCGCAACTGTCTACGCAGCACCTTGAGCGCATTGACGTCCGCTCGGCTCGTCTTGGTCTCCTTTTTCGCGTCCGCGATCTCGGAGGGGCGAAGCTCGAACGGTGCCACCCCGACGTCATCGAAACGCTCGTGATCCATATACTGGACCGAAATGCTGACGTCACCGCGGGCGTGGTGATGATGGATGTCCCCCACGGCCTGGAAACGGGACGCGAGGCGGCCTAGCTCGGTTCGTTGAGCCGCCTTGGTGTAGGCACGCTCCAGGCTGGCGAAGATTCTCTTCAGGCGCTCTGTGTTCGTCGCGTCGAGATCCGGAATGTCGGTACTGAGGTCCCGGGCCATGGCCTGCCGCTCGACTTGAAAGCGCACGCTTTCGGCGTCGCGGTTCCGCGCTCGATCGATGTTGTCGAGAATTCGGTCAGGGTTGGTCCGATAGCTCATGCGGCGCTCGATAATCTGGTCGTGTCGGTGGTCCAGGGACCCGCCCTGATCCTAGGGTCAATGAGGATATAGACTCCCCCACGAGCGGCCAAGGGTGACGGCCCCCCCGGTTCTCCGCACCGAACGCTAAGTTGTGTTAGTAAATGTAAGTCGACTGAGCACGACCCTGTCGTTTGAAGCGGTTGACGTTCAAGACTTGTATGGGCTGGAATGCGACATGAAGGTACTTATCGTCGAAGACGACGAACTCGTCTCGGCATTCATCGCCAATACGCTCGTTGAGCATGGTCACGACTTCGACGTCGCTCGCAGCGGTACGGGGGGGGTTAGCGGCGGCCGACGCGGAAGACCACGATGTGATCGTGCTCGACCTCAACCTCCCGGACATCACGGGATTCGCGGTAGCGGAGCGCCTCCGGGAGCGAGGGAACCAAACCCCGATCCTGATGCTCACAGCGCGTAGGGCCGAAAGCGAAGTCATTCGAGGTCTGAACGTCGGAGCCGATGACTATGTCACGAAGCCGTGTAAGCGCGGTGAATTGCTTGCGCGGCTGCGCGCCCTCGCGCGCCGTCGGTCCCCGACCGGCAACGCCATGCTTCAGTATGACGACCTCGGCGTGGATCGTATCAACAACAGGGTGCGTCGAGCTGGGCAGGAGATCGACCTAACCCTGTGGAATTCAAATTGCTGACCGCATTGGTGGTGCTCGATGGTCGCATTGCGTCTCGCGATTTCCTGAACGAGCAACTGTGGGGCACAAGCGCAGGGACCTCGAGCTCGTTGCTATCGGTCCACGTCACCTATCTCAGGAGCAAGTTGAGCGTCGTCGGCGAGGTTGATCTGATAGAAACCGTTCGTGGCGTGGGGTACCGGCTGCGCGCCAGAGCGTAGCGCGGCGAGGTTCAGTCCCGGGTCCAATTCGCTCCCCGCCCTGGCAACTCCGGCCCCGGCCGGGAATATTCTCCACACCAGTTTCGTGGGCACGATGCCGATCACCAGAACGGAGAAGCCAAGAATGGACGAGTTCGAAAGCGGCGGCGTCCCTGAAGAAGCTGAAAAGGACCTCGAGGCTGAGCAGGCTGAAGTGGCCGTAGAGGCCTCCGAAGCCGAAGATGCCCTAGGCTCGGAGCTCCCGTCTCTGCCCAACCGGGTCCTCAACGTCTTTCTGAGCCCTGGCGAGTTGATGGATGCGATCGCGCAGACTCCGGCAGTTGCCGGGGCACTGGGCACGGCCGCTTTCTTGACCGCGGTGTCGACTTTGCTGATCCCGGCAGAGATGATGGCGGAGACGATGCGCCAGGCGGCGCTCGATGCGGGTGGACAGGCACCTCCCGAGGCGTTCATGAACGCCATGCGCTACATCACACCGGTTATGGCGATGATTTCGATCGTCGTGGTCACCTTCATCTCCGCCGGGCTCTACTGGCTGGTCTTCTCGTTCGTGCTCGGAGACGACGGACGTTATCGCCAATACCTCGCGGTCGGCGCACACGCGCTACTCGTGCCTGCGATCATTGGCCTCGCGCTGGTGCCGCTCAAGGTCATGACGGAGGACCCTGCTGCGACGCTCAATCTGGGCCTTTTCGCGCCCTTCCTTGAAGACGGGTACTTGGGCAACGTGCTCAGGATCCTGGACATAACGGGGATCTGGTCCGCGCTCATCGTCGCCCAAGGGGCACACTCGATCGACCCCAAACGCAGCTTCGGCAGTGCGGCGGTAGTCACGCTCGGCATCACGTTGGTCTTCGCTCTGATCTTCGCGAGCTTCGTGCCCTAAAGGCAATGCATTCCCAGACGAGATCGTTATAGAAACGATGGGTTGGCAGCCGGGTTGAAGCCGGATCGAGGTAAGATGATCGGCCGGACCGTCGCGGTGGCTTCGACCATCGCGGCGATTTTCCATCTCTATGCGGCCGGGATATCTCCGTTCACGGCGCTGATCCAACGGCCGGTCCACTTGGCGCTCATGGCGACTCTGGGCTTCCTAGGCGTGGGGGTGCAGCGAAAAATCCGGCGCCAAAAAGCGGACCGAGTCGCTGAGGACCCAGCCGAGCAAGGGGAGGCGGAGGAGCAAGACGAGGCGGCCGACAGCGCCGGAGCGCTCGAGGCACCGCGCGTCAACTGGCTCAACTGGCTGCTTGCTGGGATGATGGTGGCCGTATGCCTCTATCTTGCGTCCGAGAGCCAAGAGTTGGTGGCACGGTCGGGGACTCCCACCCGTATGGATCTCATCGCAGGCGCGATCGCGATCCTGCTGGTACTCGAGCTAGCGCGGCGCACGACCGGATGGGGACTCGTCGCCGTCTGTCTACTGTCGCTCGCATATGCGTTTTCGGGACCATACCTGCCCGGTTTCTTGGCGCACCGCGGCTACGGCGTGAAAAGGCTCGTCGAGCACATCTTCTTGTCGACTGAAGGGTTGTGGGGTGTGCCGCTCGGCGTTTCGGCCGACTTCGTATACCTATTCGTTCTCTTCGGCGCAGTGCTCGAAACGGCGGGCGGCGGCGCACTGCTGATCGCACTGGCGAACAAGGTTGCGGGTCGCACGCGAGGGGGCCCGGCGAAGACCGCCGCAATGGCGAGCGCTTTCATGGGATCACTATCTGGAAGCGCGGTCGCGAACGTCGTCACGACGGGTGCCTTCACGATCCCCTTGATGAAGCGCGCCGGCTTCCGCCCGTTTTTTGCGGGGGCCATCGAGGCCGCCGCGAGCACCGGTGGCCAGCTCATGCCGCCCGTCATGGGCGCCGGCGCCTTCATACTCGCGACGTGGACCAACATCCCCTACTTGGAGGTGGCCACCGCGGCCATCATTCCCGCCATCCTGTACTACGTGTCTCTGGTGGCGGCGATCCACTTCCGGGCGGGGCGAATGGGCATCGAGCCTTCCCGAGAGGCGTCCATTGAGCGTGTCCTGGACCGGCTGCACCTGCTGCTTCCGCTGGTTGCGATCGTGGTGCTACTGGCCATGGGCCGTTCCCCGATGCGTGCTGCCTTCTGGGGAGTGACCTCGGCACTGATCATGGCGTATCTGCGGCCGGCGACTCGACCATCGCTCCCAGATTTGAGCCTCATTCTGGAGGGTGCGGGTCGCGGAGCGGTTCAAGTTGCGGCCGCCTGTGCCGCGGCAGGGATCGTCGTCGGCGTCGCCTCACTTACGGGCATCGGGCTCCGAATGTCGGAGCTCATCATCACGTTGTCCGGCGGAAGTCTGCTGATCGCGCTGATGCTGACTGCCATGGGTTCGATCGTTCTCGGCATGGGCCTGCCCACTACCGCCGCGTACGTAGTCCTGGCGGCGCTGGGCGCACCCGCACTGGTCCAACTCGGTGTGCCACTGCTGTCGGCGCACCTTTTCATCTTCTACTTCGGATGTATCTCCAACGTCACGCCACCAGTGTCGCTGGCTGCGTTCGCCGCCGCGGGTATCGCAGGCTCGCCACCGGTCCGCACGGCGCTTTCCGCGGCGCTTTTGGCCAGCGCCGGCTTTATCGTGCCGTTCATGTTCGTATACGGACCGGCGTTGTTGCTCGACGGCACGATTCCGGAGATCGCCCTCTCGTTCACGACCGCTATCGCGGGCGTCACCGCCTTCGCTGCCGCCGCCATCGGATATACACGTCGGCCCCTGCCCGCGTGGGAACGTGTGCTGCTCGGCGCAGGTGCCCTCGCGCTGGTTTTCCCGGGCCTGATGTCCGATGGGGCTGGGCTATTGGTGCTCTCTGTTGTTTTCTTTAGGGCTGAGTAGCGACCCTGCGGGAGGATCACGATGAAGAGAGTCCGAATCCGATGGGCGGCTCTAGCCGTAGCCGGCTGGATGGCAGCGTGTGGGGTGGAGGGGGGACGGGTCTTCCTCTCGTTGGGTACCGGCGGAACCGGTGGCATTTACTACCCGCTGGGCGGTGCACTTGCGAGCCGCCTGTCCATCGCGGACGAAGGCCGCCAGTACACGGCTGAGGTGAGCGGTGGCTCGGTGGAGAACATCAACCGGCTCGCGACCGGTCAGATCGACCTCGCGTTCGTGCTGGGGGTGACAGCCTTCCAAGCACAAGACGGCCAGGGAGACTGGGAGGTACCTGTTTCCGGGCTGCGCGTCCTCGCTCCGCTGTATCCCAACCTCACGCACGTGCTGGTGCCGGCGGGTTCGGAAGCGGCCGGGATTGCTGACCTTGCAGGACAGCGCGTCTCCGTGGGTGCCGCAGGCAGTGGCACCGAGCAGGTAGCTCGGCACCTGCTTGATGCGTACGGCCTCAGTTATGATGACATCGACCCGCAGTACTTGTCGTTTACCGAGTCCTCATCCGCGCTGCGGGACGGTGCGATCGACGCGGCTGTGATGTCTGTGGGTTATCCCGCCGCCGCGGTGCTCGAGGCGACGACCACCGCGGGCGTGCGTCTGCTCCCGGTCGATCCCGATGTGATCGCAGCCATGAGGGACGAGCATCCCTATTACACCACCACGATGTTGCCCGAACTCGCGTACCCCGGGGTGGAAGTGGCCATTCCAATGCTGACGGTCCACAACTGGATGGTCGGCATGGACTCTCTGGACGACGAGGTGGTGACGATACTGCTGAACATCTTGGCCGAAGACCGTGTCTCTTTGGAGCAGGTCCACGGCATGGCGAAGCAGATCGACCTGGATCGCCTCGGCGACGCGCCAATCCCACTTCATGCTGCGACTCAAAGCTGGATTTCACAGAGATAGATGATCGAGAATAAATACGAGGCAGGCTGCGATCTCATGATCGCGGCGCTGCTCACGCTGTGTGTGCCCGTGGGCATTGCAGCTCAATCCGACCCCGGGGGCTCCGAGTCCGCCCCTCCGACCCTGAAGGCTCTCCGGACCCCCGCGGTCGGGCTCGACGCGCTCGATGCCGACGCGCCACTGCTACCGATCGTGGTCGATGGCGTGCTCGATGACGCCGAGTGGGCAACCGCGAAGGTCTTCACAAACTTCACCCAGGCCCAGCCTGTGGAGGGCGCGCCGGTCGAACACGACACCGAGGTGCGCATGATCATCGGTGACGAAGCCGTATGGATCGCTGCCCGCATGTACGATTCCGAACCGGATGGCATCGTCAGGCGCCTCACGAGGCGGGACACGTACGGGTCCTTCGACCTCTTCGCGGTTACGCTGGATCCCAACCTCGACGGTCTCACCGGCTACATGTTCGGAGTCAGCGCGGCCAACGTGCAGGCCGACATGTATCTGTACGACGACGAGAAGATGGACCGGGCGTGGGACGCCATATGGTCCTCAGCGGTGAACGTCGACGCCGAGGGGTGGACCGTGGAGCTTCGCATTCCACTCTCCCAAATTCGCTACCAAGCGTCCGACGACGAGCAGACCTGGGGCGTGAACTTCTTTCGCTCGCGCATCTCGAACAACGAGCAGTCGTACTACTCATTGGTGTCACGGCTGAAGCGGGGCATGGTCAGTCAGATGGGGCGTGTCGAAGGCGTGCACGTGTCGCGTCCCTCGAGGAGGCTCGAGGCACTGCCGTACGTCGTGAGCAACCTGCACAATGGTCCCTCCGTCGATGGTGATCCGTTTTTCGACGGCTCCTCCGCGGGTGGTCGTTTTGGCGTGGACCTCAGCTACGGCCTCGGGTCGGCATTCACGCTGGACGCTACGATCAACCCCGACTTCGGGCAGGTCGAGGCGGACCCTGCGGTCATTAACCTGTCGGCATTCGAGACGTTCTTCGACGAGCGCCGCCCGTTCTTCGTGGAGGACGCGCGCGTCTTCGACTTCAACCTTTCGGGCGGCCGGAACCAGCTGTTCTACAGCCGACGCGTCGGACGCTCACCCCACGGACGCGGTCCGTCGGATGCGGAGTACAAGGACATCCCGTCAAACTCCACGATCTTGGGGGCGGCCAAGCTTTCGGGTCGGACGGCTAGCGGGCTGTCGATCGGTGTGCTCGCGGCGGTCACGGGCAACGAGTTCGGGCAGGGGCTCTTCGAGGACGGTTCGCGAGACGACTTCCTCGTGGAGCCACGCTCGGAGTTCGGCGTCCTGTCTCTGGCACAGGATCTTAACGACGGCGCGACGACTTTCTCAGCTATAGCGACCGGCATGCGTCGGGAGTTGCCAGGCGACGCATCGTTCGATTGGCTCCCCTCTTCGGCATTCAGCGGCGGGGCCCGCTTCGAGCATCAGTGGGCCGACCGGACCTGGGGCATTTATGGCGTGGTCGGCCTGAGCCAGGTTCGAGGTTCCGAAGCCGCGATTACCCGCATTCAACGGGCGTCCAATCACTACTTCCAGCGTCCGGACGCAACGCGGTTCGCGGTGGACGAAACGGCTACGTCGATTGCCGGGTTGAACTGGCGTGTCCAGTTGGACAAGCGTGGCGGAGAGCACTGGACGGGTGGCATTTGGGCAGCCGAGGTCACCAACGGCTTCGAGATCAACGACCTCGGCTTCTCGGCGACGGCGGAGCGGTTGGACGGAGGTGTGCGAATAAGCTACCGAGACATTCAGCCCGGATCGGTGTTCCGCAACTACAACGTCACCGCGATGACGTACCACAACTGGAGCCACGAGGCGCTCGACGACACGTGGTCGCTCGATTCATGGCAGAACGCCCGCATGCGTGGCTCGTTCCGCATGAACACGAACTTCCAGTTCCTGAACTACTGGAATCTGCGGATGAACGCCTCGTACAGCCCGCAGGCGATGAGCCGCTCCTCGACGCGGGGTGGTCCGATCATGGTCAACCCGGCATCGACCGACTTCGACATCAACGTTAGCAGCGATCGCAGGAAAGCCGTGAGCTTCGGTTCGAACTTCAAGGTCACAGACGATCGTATCGGCGCGGGGGGCTCGACCGATATCCGTGCCGATATCCGTGTTCAGCCGTCCGACCGCCTGTCGGTGTCGGTGAGCCCCAACTGGTCGACGGCGACCTCCGACGCGCAGTACGTGACGTCGACGTCGACACTTGCGTACGATCCGACCTACAGTCGGCGCTACCTCTTTGCCGAGCTCGACCGGCAGTCCTTCTCGATGGTAACGCGACTCGACTGGACGTTCTCACCGACGCTGACGTTGCAGCTCTATGCTCAACCGCTGTTGTCCTCGGGTGACTACGTCGAGTACAAGCAGCTCGCGGGTGCCGAATCGTACGAGTTCCTCGGCTTCGAGCCGGGTTCGGCCCAAGCGCTCGAGAACGGGATCAGCTGCAGCTCGAACATCTGCAACGTCGATGGCAGGCAGCATGTGGACTTCGACGGCGATGGGTTCACGGACTATTCGTTCTCGGACAGGGACTTCAACGTGCGGTCCCTGATCGGTAACGCTGTCCTGCGCTGGGAGTACCGGCCGGGCTCGACGATCTTCTTGGTCTGGCAGCGTCAGCAGGTGGACCGCGCCTTGATCGGTGACTTCGACTTGAGTCGGGACGCGGGGGCGTTGTTCGATGCGCCGGCGGACAACCGGTTCATCATCAAGATGAACTACTGGTTGGGGTTGTAGGCGGGGAGCGTAGTTAACTTTTCCGGTCCAGCCGAACTCGACGAGTCCGCAACCGCCAGTCCACCCCCCGCACGTCCAGCATGCCCGACACGTATACGACCGACGAAAAGGCTGATACCAGCGAAAGTACCACTAGCCAGCCTGTGACCGGCTCTCGCACGGACCGTCTTCAGGAATTCCTGGACGCGCCCAGGCGCGCGCTCTGGATCATGGCGCTGCCGATGATCGCCGGCATGGCGGTCCACACGATGTACATCGTGGCCGATACCGCTTTCATCGGGTCGCTCGGGACAGACGAACTCGCGGCGGCGACCTTCGTGGCTCCGCTGTTTTTCTTGATGATCGCCCTGACGATGGGACTCGGTACCGCGGTCACGGCGGTGGTAGCTCAGTCGGTAGGTCGAGGCGACAGCGACGGCGCCGATGCGGCCGCAGGTACGGCCATCAGTTCGGGCCTCTTTTTGGGAGTGCTATTCGGTGGTGTTGGGCTCGCTAGCGGCCGATGGATGCTGGCGGCTCTGGGCGCAGAGGGCCGCGTCGTGGACTTGGGGTGGGAGTACTTCCAGGTCCTCGCGGCCTTCATACCGCTGTTCTTCGTGTCCTCAGTCCTGCGCTCGATTCTCGCCGGCGAGGGCGACGCGAAGACGCCCATGATCGTGCTGACGATCTCGACGTTGGCCAACATCGCGCTCGACGCACTCTTCATTCTGGTACTGGGCATGGGGCTTCGCGGTGCCGCGATCGCGACCACGCTGGCGGTCGTGATCTCAGTCACCGTGTTTGCCGTACTCCTGTTGCGCCGAAAGACCGCGTTCGTGCGGCTCCGCGTATCTGCATTGATCCCGTCGCGAGAGGTGCTGCTGAAACTGTACGGGCTGGCGATCCCGATCGCGGCGAGCATGGTTGTGATGTCGGCCGGAAGCATTCTGTTCAATCTGATCCTGGCTGATTTTGGCTCCGTGGCAGTTGCTGCGTACGGTGCGGCGTCCAAGGTCGACATGATCGTCGTGCTCCCGATCTTCGGGCTATCCGGAGCCGCGGTCACCGTTGTCGGCATGTTCGCGGGAGCCGGCCGAAGCGACTTGGTACGCTCGACAGCTCTCTACACCTATCGGTGGGCGATCACGCTGGCGGCTGTCATCGGTGGCACGGCCTTTCTGACGTCTGGAAGCATCCTAAGAATATTCACCTCCGACTCCACGGCGCTCGCCATTGGGTCGACCTATCTGGGCTTCATGGTCTTCTCGTACCCCTTGATGGCCGTGGGCATGACGACGGGGCGATTGCTGCAGGGACTCGGGCACGGCTTCCCTGCACTCTTCATTACCACGCTCCGTGTGTTGTTGGTCGGCGTGCCGGTTGCTTGGCTGGCGGTGAGCGTCTTCGACCAGTCCATCAAAGGCGTGTGGATCGGCATCCTCACGGGTGGAGTGTGCGCGACGATCTGTTCGGTCCTAATGGTCCGGCAACTGATGTGGCAGTCGGACCCGACGCTGAAGGCTGTGGCGGCCGGCGTGTAGGGCGTTCCCCGACTCCTAAGCCCGGGGTCCTTTTAGAAACCGAGCTGAGCCACCGATGCTAGAAGATGACCAAAGAAATCTTCGAGTTCGGACAGCCGCGTGCAGAGGCACTCCCAATCCACGTCTGTCGCCCCCCAAGCGGGTGTGCCCCTAGCCGAGCCGACGGCACGCTGTTGGGCAGTGGACCTTCATCGCGCTCTGCGTGCAACTGGTCACGGCATCGGCTTCCCAGGCGCAGATTCTGAATCTTCAGCACTACTCGAACCGGGATGGGCTGCCGCAGACTCAGGGTCTGGCACTTCTCCAAGACTCGGCCGGATACCTGTGGATCGGTACTTACGGCGGACTGAGCCGATTCAACGGCCGGGCATTCAAGACCTACACGAGTAACGACGGTCTTCCCTTCAACGCCGTACATTCGCTCCATGCGGATGCGCTCGGACGTCTGGTCGTCGGAACGGCTGCCGGTGTCTGTCTCAAAGTAGAAGACGCCTTCGAGTGCACGGGGGTAGAAGAAGGCCTCCCGCACAGCCGCGTGCGGGATGTCCACTTCGATGCCGATGGCCGCGCGTGGATATCGACGGACGGGGGGATCGCGGTTGGCGATCGCATCGGCGGCTCGGGTTCATGGCCGGCGCAGGGCGCTGCCACGATCAGCGAGTGCGTCAAGATCGCAAAGAAGTACGAAACGCCTCTGGCCTCGCGCCGCCCAGATCGATGTGACGTCATGGCGCAGCCCGGGTACCGCCAGTTCCTAACCCGGGAACCCCGCGCTTCCCTAACCCGGGAACCCCGCTGTAGGCATGTTGGGGATGATCCTCAGCGCGTTCCCGTAGTACAGCGCCTGCAGCACGTCGTCGGGCAGGCCCATGCCGTACAACTGCCAAAAGGCGTGGTAGTTCCGGTAGTAGTCGAAGTATTCGTCTTCGGTCTCGAAGACCCGCCAGTAGTACGGGTACTCGTCGGGCTGGAACGAGTCTTTCCCGAACAGGATGCGGTCCTTGTACTTCTCGAAGAACGCTCGCGCGAAGCGGGGTTGGCGACCCAGGTCGTAGAGGACCGCGCCCACCTCTCCGTGCACGTTGGGGAAGCGATCGAAGAGCTCGCCCAGCTTGCCCAAATCTTGCGTATACCAGCTCATGTGGGCGAGCACCCAGGTCGTGTTGGTGTGCTTCGCCAGCAGGCGATCGCGCTCCGCCATGAGGTCCTCGAAGGTCGGGAACCGCGAACGGTCGTTGAACTGACGATTCGGGAAGAGCGCCATCTCGAGCCAGCGCTCGTTTTCGAGGTCGAGCGGCCGGAAGAATTCCGACGGATCGCCGGTGTGGATGAATACTGGAATGCCGAGGCGTCCGGCGGTCTCCCAAACGATATCGAGCTCGGGATCGTCCAACTGCAGTCGGGTTCCGTCCGCTTTGCGCGTGCCCAGCCCGAAGCTCTTGCCGATCTCACCGATGCCCACGGCACCCCCCGCGACGTCCGCCTCGAGTTGCGCCGCGATGCGCGCGCCCGAGCCCGGCCCAACGTTCCTGAGGTTCAGCGTGGTGAAGAAGACGAACCGGTCTTCGTAACCCGCCGCGCGAACGGCTTCGATCTGACTCGTTAGGCGCTCGCCTGAGCTGCCACGGGCCTGCACCATCACCTGCAGGTTGAGCTCGTCCATCGCCGAGATCACCAGGTTGATGGCCTCGGGGTTGTTCAGGGTGGGCGGATGTCCGTGCAGGTCCACGGCTGGGAATTTCGCGCGCGGCACTTCGTGCTCGGGCACGACCAGCGTGGAACGAGGGTTGTATTCCGTGATTGTCGGCGGCGGAATCGTAGGCACGGTGTTCCGTCGGAACTGTGCCTCGCTATGTGTGGGCAGTAGGAGCGCCAGGGCGGAGAGAAGGAACAGTACGCGAGTGACACGCATCGCAGGACTCCGATAAGATGGGTCGCCAAATTTGAGGGCTTCGTCGGGCGCTGTACAGCCGATTACGCGATGAGCGTGAACCTTGCCTTCGTAGTTCAGCTCCCCGCCTGAATCTCGGCAGCGACCGCCTGCACCTCGTCCAGCACGCGGAGCAGGTTGCCGCTCCACAGCATTCCGATCTGCTGCTCCGTGTAGCCACGGCGCACGAGCTCGAGCGTCACGTTGAAAGTCTCGGCGGCGTCGTTCCACCCCTCGACACCGCCGCCCCCGTCGAAGTCGGAGCTGATGCCCACGTGCTCCAGGCCGATGAGGTTCACCAGATAGTCGATGTGGTCGGCGAGGTCTGACACATCGACAGGTGGCGCGATGGAGTTGACCTCTGCGTCCACGCGAGCATCGATGGCCTCCTGCACGGGCCGGACCGCGATGTCGTATGCCTCGCGGTCCGAATCGCTCAGCCCGAAGAGCGCGCGTCGGCCCATGAGTTCGAAGCCCATTTCCTCAGATACACGCTTTTCCAACTTGTCGAGTGCGTCTCGATGCGCCTGGTTCTTCTCCGGATTCACGTAGCTCCGGAACGCAACGG
>Ga0310345_10001066_pt1 | contig 32798 bp, 31 predicted proteins | sample HC15DNA20500_MG_FD_204667 | JGI IMG/M metagenome (GOLD analysis project Ga0310345, IMG submission 204667) | Marine microbial communities from station ALOHA, North Pacific Subtropical Gyre - HC15-DNA-20-500_MG | ecosystem: Environmental > Aquatic > Marine > Oceanic | place: Pacific Ocean: North... | reverse complement strand
TGGATTTCGTCGCGCTATGCACCTGGCGCGCAGCGCCGGGGCCTCGTCGCGCTCTATTCGTTCGCCGTCGAGCTCGCCCGCGTGCGTCTTGTGGTGACTGAGCCGGGGCTGGGGGCGATCCGTTTCCAGTGGTGGCGCGATGCTATTTCAGAAATCGAATCAGGACAGACGCCGCGCGCCCACGAGACTGTTTCAGCGCTTGCCGATCAGGTCGCGATCGGCCAGCTCAAGCCCGATGCCCTGAAGCGGCTGATCGATCTCTACGAAGACGCCTTCGAAGCGTCGGACCGTGCCCGCCAGCCGGAGACGCTTCTCACGGCAACGGCGGCCCGCGTCCTGGCGCCCGCGCATGGATGGGGCCGCCACGTCCACGCGCTCGCGCCGCATGTGGCAGCGCTCCGGAGAGGTGAGCGCGTCGGATATGGGCCAGTCGTCCCGACCGTGCCGAAGGCCATACGTCCGGCCATCGCACACTTCCGGTTGCGGCGGCTCTACGGCAAGTCGACAGAACCCGGCCGCCTCGCCAAGCGGCTGTGCATCCTTCGCGCCGTGATGTCAGGTGAAGTCTGACCCGGGCGCCCATGCCTGCAAAACATCCCATTGCTGACTAGCCCGGGCGGTCCAGTCGTGGTTTCGGCATGAGGAACAGGACCCCGAAAATTACGATGAACCAGATCGCCACGGCGAGGAAGCAGTCGCGAAAGGCAAGCACGCTGGCATCAGTGGATATCTGTCGGCCAAATTCGCTGAAGGCGGTCTGGAAGGCAGGCAGCTGCGGAAAGCCTGCCGCTTCCAGCTCACGTGCGGTCATGGCATGGGCGTAGGAAAGTTGCGGGTTCGACTCATTGAGGCCGGCGGCCAGGTGATCGCCGTGAAAGATCAGCCGCCTCTGCAGCAGGATGGCGAGCAAATTCACGCCGAATGCACCGCCAACCTGCATCAGGAAGGATGCGCCGCCCGTCGCTGATGCCAGCAGGTGTGGCGGTACCGCCCTTATTGCAGTCGTATTGCTCGGCGGCATGCAGAAGCTGATGCCCACGCGGCTGAGCACGATCCAGAAGACCAGGACCCAATAGGGTGTGAGCGCCGTGACATGCGACAGCAGATAGGCCGACACCGCGAAGCTTACGATGCCGAAAGCGAGCAGCCACCGTGTGTCCACCTTGTCGCTCAGCCGCCCGGCAATCGGGAATCCCATCACCATGGCGAGCCCGGCAGGGATCATCATCACGCCTGCCGCTGTTGGCGAATAGTGTTGCACCAGCTGGACGAAGAGCGGGATGAGATAAGTCGACCCGTAAATCGCGACTCCTGTTGCCGCAATGATGATGCCGGTCGCCCAGAACTGCCTGTAGGCAAAGATCGCGGGATTGAGCGCCGGGAAGGGATGGCGTCGCTCCCACAGGAAGAACACGATCAGGGACACAATGCCGAGGCTGAACTTGATGAGCGAAAGGTCTGAATCCCAGCCATCCCTGTTGCCGCCCGCAAACCCTGACAGAAGGCAGACAATGCCGATGGCCAGCAGTACGAGACCCTGCCAGTCCAAAGGACGTCGCTGGGCTTTCTGCTCCTGGTCGACATGCGGCATCAGGAAGGGCGCAGCGATCAGGGCGACGAGCGCCAGCGGTACGGTTGCGACAAAGACCAGGCGCCAGCTCGATATGTCGACCGCAATCCCGCCGAGCGCCGGCCCAAAGGCAGGGGCCAGCACCACGCCAATCGAGAAAAGACCAATGGCCGTGCCACGCATCCTGTCCGGAAAGGTCTGGAAGATGAGAAACATGGACATGGGCTGGAGCAGGCCTGCCGCTACGCCCTGCATGGCTCGCGACACGATGAGCAGTTCCAGCGCGCTGCTGACCGCGCCGAGCGAGGACCCGGCAATGAAGACAATCATCCCGAATGTGTAGGTCGCCCGCGGTCCGTAATTCGACATGGCCCAGGCATTGGCCAGCATCGCAATCGTCGAAGCTGCAAGAAACGCTGTCGACATCCACTGCGCCTGGTCCTGCCCGAGACCGAAGGCACCTATGATCGCGGGCAGGGCGACATTGATGGTTGTTGCAGCCAGCAGCGTCGACATGGAGCCGACAAGCATCGAAAAAAGCAGCAGCCAGCGATAAATCGGACCGAATTGCGCAAAGCGCTCGCGTACCGGTTCATTGGCAAGCGGTGGGATATCGACTGGCAGGGGAACCGGCGCGCGAAATGCGCCGGGTCGCGGCGGATGCGCGCTTGTGCTCACCGGGCATCGCCGTCGGCTTGCTTGCGGATGCGTACACGAACCATGGTGCCGGGTCGCAACGCGACATCAGCCTCATCAAGCGTGATGCTGACGGAGATGCGCTGGGTTATCTTTGTGAATACGCCGTTCGCATTCGGGTTTGGCATCAGCGAGGCTTCGCCAATCGTTGCATCATGCACGCGGTCCACCGTACCGCTGAACCTGATACCGGGATAGCTGTCGACCTTTACCAGTACAGGCGCGCCTGGGCGGACATTGCGGATGTCGGTCTCCTTGATGTTCGCCGATACCCAGACATCGTCTGGATTGTGCAGCAGCGCCATGCGGAATCCGCGCAGTGAATGCTCGCCCACATCATAGAAAATCTCGTCAACGACCCCGTCAATGGGACTGCGGATCGAATGCTGGTCGAGGACAACCTTCTGCGCATCAACACGCGCTTCAGCCTGAAGCAGGGCGGCGCGCAGGACAGAGAGGTCATGTTCGATGAGCTGGACTTCCTGGCTGCCGATGCTGGCAGTGCGCTGCTCAGCAGCAGCGCGCTGGCGGTCGGCTTCGGCGCGTCTGACGGCCTGTTCAGCCGTGTCGAGCGCATTCTGCGCCTGGTCGAGGGCGGCGCGGGACACCCGGCCTCGGTCGAACAGGTCCTTTGTCCGGTCGAAATCCAGCTTCGCGGTCTGATAGTCCGATTGTGCCGACTGGACGGAGGCTGAGGCAGACTGCGTACCGGCGGCGCGGGCTGCAACTTCGCTTCCAGCCTTGGACGAAGCCAGCGTGACGCGCGTTTCCTCCCGCGCGATCTCGGCCCGAAGCCGCTCGGCCTCGGCCTCATATTGGGCCAGAAGGAGGGAGGCTTCGCGATCATCAATGCGGAACAGCACGTCGCCTTCAGACACCCTGTCACCCTCATCGACAGCGACATCGGTGATCCTTCCGGAAATGTCAGTCGAAACGGCGATCATGTCCGAAGCAATGCGCGCGTCGGCGGTCGACACATAAGCGGCGCGGTCCGAAAGAAAGCGCACGATCAGGATGACCGCAAGGAGGCCCGCGACAATCGCCAGCCAGAGCCGTGTGCGCCGGGAACGAAGCAAGCTGGCCACGCGGCGAGACCGCGTGTCGCTCTCAGACGGAGTGGATGAAATATTGCCGTCCATGCCCATTCGTCAGCTTCGTCAGAAGCTGAGCATCCTTCCTCCCTGTCAGCTCTTGCGCTGGTGGATGCTTCGTCCACGTCCCCATAATGACGTTTTCGAACGATTGTTCGAGATATGACGTTGAGGCAACTATACCGAACGATGGTCTCAAATCAGTCGTCAAACCCGCGGAACGTCGCTGCCTCATCCACCGACTTGCGTGTCGACACCACGGCATTTGCGGGAAACGATTCGTCGGGCCAGCCTATGGCCACGCACGTCTGGATGACCTGATCATCAGGAATCTGGGCATGTTTACGCACGACAGGGCTCTGCATGATGCCCTGGCTGTTGATCACACAGCCCAGCCCCTTGGACCAGGCCGTGTTGACGATACAGTTGACTACGCCGCCGCAGTCGAAGGGCGCGATGTCGCCGCCCTGCAGCGCCTTGTCATAGGTCACCACGATGCAGGCCGGCGCGTCGAACTGGCGAAAACCGCGCAGCACCCAGTCGGTACGCTTTTCCTTGTCATGACGCTCGATCCCCATCGCTTTGAAAAGCTGCACCGCAATGCCGATCTGACGTTCGCGATGCACGCCCTCATAGTCAGGACCGAGGCGAAACTCGCGGCTGTGAGGCACGCCAGCGACATTGCGCTCGACATTGCCCTTGCGGATCTTGTCCAGCACTTCGCCAGTGCAGACATAAAAGTTCCAGGGCTGTGAGTTCAGGGATGTCGGCGCGCGCATGGCAATTTCGAGAATTTCCCGGATCAGCGCTTTGGGCACAGGCTTGTCGAGATATCCCCGAATGCTGCGCCGGCTACGGACCACCTCTTCATATTCCATCCTCGACCTCCCGAATTTCTGTTGTTCGCGGGAAAGCTAGAGCGCTTCCCCAAGGGTAGTCAAAGCCCTTGGGCACAGGGTGGATCACGCGCCCTGTCCTGTTGTGGTTCGTGCAGTCAGTGGGATGCCGATGGAGCCCTCCCGCCCGCAAGGCACTTTCTGCGATGTGCTCTGATAAGCGTTGGCTCCCGCTTCCACCTGCGCCGCTCTGCCACACTCCACGGGTGACCCTAAAGGTCTCATATCTCCCGTCATGTTCGAGCAACCGATCAAACGAGGTCTGAAGCAGCGCTGCGCGAGGTGCGGGCAGGGTAGCCTGTTCCGGTCCTATCTCAAATTCCGCGATGAGTGCCCCAGCTGTGGCCAAGACTTTAGTGTTGCTGATACGGCGGATGGCCCGGCTTTCTTCGTGGGCTTTCTGGTCATGATCCTGTTCGCGCCATTCTATTTCATCCTGCCGATGGTGAGCGCGCCTCTTGTCCTCAAAATCGTGCTCTGGATCATCTTGCTGTCGACGATGTTCGGTCTGGCGCTCTTATTGCTGCCGCTTTTCAAGGCCGTCCTGTTCAATCTTCAAATTCGCAATCGCGCTGAAGAAGCCAAGTGGGAAAGCACGGGCAGCCACGGAAAACCGCCCAGAGGCTGGAACCAGTAAGCGCGTATTTGGGGCGTGTCATTCTGCGCGCGCCCCTTTTTTGTCACGATCTATAAATAAATCCTATACTTAGGCGCATTCATTTCGATTGGCCCTATAGATCGAGAAGCGTTACAAACGAGCTGAACTCAAGTTCGTCAATTCAAAAACATGGGAGATACTATGGCCGACGACATGAAATGCCCATTTTCGGGTGATCAGGAGCGACACTGGCTTTTCCGCGGACCGCGGAACAAGGATTGGTGGCCAAAGCTTCTCAATCTCGACATCCTGCACAAGAACCATCCGGCCGGTGACCCGATGGATGAAGGCTTCGATTATGCCGAAGCATTCAAGAAGCTCGATCTCAAGGCCGTCAAGGCGGATATCGCGGAGGTCCTGAACACGTCCGTTGACTGGTGGCCAGCAGACTATGGCCACTATGGCCCGTTCATGATCCGCATGGCCTGGCACTCCGCAGGCACGTATCGAATCAGTGATGGTCGCGGCGGCGCAGGCGCAGGCCAGCAGCGCTTCGCACCGCTGAACTCCTGGCCGGACAATGCCAACCTCGACAAGGCCCGCCGCCTCCTGTGGCCGGTCAAGCAGAAGTATGGCAACGCCCTCTCCTGGGCTGACCTGATGATCCTCGCAGGCAATGTCGCGCTTGAGGATATGGGCTTCAACACGTTTGGATTTGCTGGCGGACGTCCAGACACCTGGGAGCCGGAAGAAGTCTATTGGGGCTCTGAGGCGGAATGGCTCGCAACCAGCGACAAGCCAAACAGCCGCTATTCCGAAGGCCGCGCTCTCGAGAACCCGCTGGCTGCTGTCCAGATGGGCCTCATTTACGTGAACCCTGAAGGCCCGGACGGCAATCCTGATCCGCTCGCCTCCGCTCAGGACATCCGCGAGACTTTTGCCCGCATGGCGATGAATGACGAGGAAACCGTCGCGCTCGTCGCTGGCGGCCACACCTTCGGCAAGTGTCACGGCGCAGGCGATGCAAGCCTCGTCGGCGCAGACCCCGAAGGCTCTGACATCGCGGCACAAGGCATTGGCTGGGCCAGCACGCACGGTACAGGCATTGGTGACGACACCATCACCTCCGGTATCGAAGGGTCCTGGACGCCGACGCCGACGAAATGGGACATGACTTATTTCGACATGCTGTTCGGTTATGAATGGGAACTTGCAAAGAGCCCGGCTGGAGCACACCAGTGGCAGCCCGTGAACGTCAGGGAAGAGGACATGGCGCCGAAGGCCCATGATCCGTCCAGGAAGCAGATCACTATCATGACGACGGCTGACATGGCGCTGCGTATGGATCCTTCCTACGAGAAGATCTCCCGCGACTATCACGCCAATCCGGAGAAGTTTGCCGACGCGTTTGCCCGTGCCTGGTTCAAGCTCACCCACCGCGACATGGGCCCGAAATCTCGTTATGTCGGCCCCGAAGTGCCTGCTGAAGACCTGATCTGGCAGGATCCGGTTCCACCCGTCGATCATCCGCTGGTTGGCGATGCGGACATCAAGGATCTCAAGGCCAAGGTTCTCGCATCCGGCCTCACCGTGTCAGAACTCGTCTCCACGGCCTGGGCGTCTGCGGCTTCTTTCCGCGGTTCGGACAAGCGCGGCGGCGCTAATGGTGCCCGCATCCGACTTGCGCCGATGAAGGATTGGGACGTGAACCAGCCAGCCCAGCTGCAGAAGGTTCTCTCCAAGCTCGAAGAGATCAAATCGTCCTTTGGCAAGCCGGTCTCTCTCGCTGACCTGATTGTCCTTGCCGGCTGCGCTGGCGTCGAGAAAGCGGCAAAGGAAGCAGGCTACGATGTGACGGTACCGTTCACGCCGGGCCGCACCGACGCGACGGACGAGATGACGGATGCCGACTCATTCGAGCCGCTGCGCCCCCGCGCAGAAGCCTTCCGCAACTACGTCGAATCGACCGACTTCACGGTTCCGACCGAGGAGATCATGATCGACCGCGCCAATTTGCTGAACCTGTCGGCACCTGAAATGACCGTCCTGATTGGCGGCCTGCGCGTTCTCGGCAACAATGTCGGTGGTTCGAAGCACGGTGTGTTCACCAAGCGTCCGGGGCAGCTGACGAACGACTTCTTCGTCAACCTGCTAGACATGAATACAGGTTGGCAGCCATCCGACGACAAGGGCCAGCTGTTCGAAGGTCACGACCGGGCAACCGGCGACCTGAAGTGGACGGCATCCCGCGTCGACCTCGTCTTCGGTTCGAACTCGCAGCTGCGGGCAATCTCTGAAGTCTATGCCCAGTCCGACAATGGTGAGAAGTTCGTGAAGGACTTCGTGAAAGCTTGGGACAAGGTCATGATGCTTGACCGCTATGACGTGAAATAACGATTACCTGACCTCAAAAAGGTCTCCTTCGAAGGCGGCGTTCCGGGGAATCGGAACGCCGTTTTCATTTGTACGGGTTCTGGACGGTATTTGGACGGGTTCTGGACGGTCGAAAACCGTCGAAACTTGCTCAGGTTTCCGCGGGGAAAAACCGGAACCGGCGTTCATTTTCAAACCGTCCGATAAGCCGCTCTTCGCGCGTGCCGAGCCCGATATTGTGAATCACATAAGGCTCGCCCCAGCTCATCTTCCTGTCAGAGACAATGGCGATATGGGGCAGGGACCGGTCCACGCGGCAAGTGATGAGATCACCCGGCTGCCAGTCTTCTGGCGGAAGCTCGGTTGCGTTGCGGACAAGCCAGGTTTCGAGGTTCGGCACCCGCCTGTGATCGATGTTCCGGTCAGGCCCGGACAGGCCCCAGTTTGTAGGATATCTGCCGAAATTGGCGCGCATGTCTTCGTGGATGGATGTCTGGAAATCGTAGCCGAACGCATCGCGATAGGCGCGGATCACGACATCGATACAGACCCCCGATTCGCGCGGCACATCCCCGCCGGGATAGTCAATCTGCACATAGGCCGGATCATAGTCGAGCGTCACGCCGATCTGCCGCCGCGCCGCCGCAACCAGTTGAGTTGATTGAGAAAAAGCCTGCCAGCCTGCATTGTTGGCTGCCAGTGGTAGCGCACCCAGACCTGCCATGAACTGTCTCCTCGTCCTCATGGAGACAAAATCTGTCCGCCAGTTTTGGCGCGATTTGGGCAGAGGTCAGGCTTTTTGGAAGCCTTTAAGTTCGGCAAATTCAGACAGGTCAGCCCGTTCCGCGCGAAGCGCATTCACCGGATGGTCGGGGTCCGGATAGCCAAGGGCCATGCCGCAATAAAGCATCTCAGTCTCACCGAGCTGGAAATGCTCTTTCAGCGTGGGACGCAGGATGCCCCAGCACTCCTGGAAACACGTCCCCCAGCCGCGTTCCTCGGCGAGGAGGGCGAGCGTCTGCATATACATGCCGGTATGGGCCCACTGGCCATGACCCATGCGTTCGTCGATCACAAAGAAGACTGCGACCGGCGCATCGAAGAAGCGGAAGTTGCGCGAGAACCACTGGATCCGACCGGCCTTGTCTTCGCGCGGGATCTCGAGCGTCTCATACATCATCTCGCCAACTCGGCGGCGGCGCGCTTCGTGCGGTTCCCACAGGTCTTTCGGGTAAATCGGGCGGTCGGTCGGCTCACCGCGAGGGTTACCGGCAAGCTTTTGCTGGGCAAGGTCGATGACCTTCTGTTTTTCGTCTCCCGTCACGACGATGACCCGCCACGGCTGAAGGTTACCGCCCGACGGTGCCCTCTGGGCGGTTGTCAGCCAGTCGCGAATTTCAGCTTCAGTAATCTGTTTGTCGAGATAAGCGCGTGTTGAAATGCGCTGATTGACGGCTTGCGTAACATCCATGGTCGATCCTCCCGGTTTGGGGACTGATCTAGGGGTGCGACGCTGCGGAAGGGAAGGGTGCATGCAAAATTTCCTGCGTGACTGGGTCACAGTGCCAAAGCGTCACCGAAGGGCTAATACGCTGGCTTCATGAGGAAACCCAAAATCCTTACGACGATCAGGCAATATTCCTGGTCGCTTCTTTTTGCCGACCTCATGGCCGGAGTGACGGTGGCGCTTGTTGCTCTTCCGCTCAGCCTCGCCATTGCGATCGCGTCTGGTGCAGACCCCGGAAAGGGCCTGATCACAGCCATCGTTGCGGGATTCCTGATTTCATTGCTCGGCGGATCGCGGGTGCAGATTGGCGGGCCGACCGGCGCGTTCATTGTCGTGGTGTTCGGCGTGATTGCCGAGCATGGCTATGACGGACTGGTTTTGGCGACGCTCATGGCGGGTCTTATTCTTCTGGTTGCAGGATACTTCAGGGCAGGCCGTCTGATCGCCTTTGTTCCTGAAGCCGTCGTAAACGGCTTCACCATTGGCATTGCCATCATCATCGCCGCAAGCCAGCTCAATGATTTCTTCGGCCTTTCCTTGGACAGCGTGCCCGCTGATTTTGTCGAAAAGCTCCCAGCGCTCTGGGAGGCAAGGACGACATTCAGCATGCAGGCCTTCATCGTCGGTCTGGTCACAATGGTGCTGATCCTGCTGTTGAAGCGGCTCGTCCCAAAGTATCCGGGGCTTATCGTGGCCGTCGGGATCGGATCGGCGCTGGTGGTGCTTCTGCAACTGCCGGTCGACACGCTCGGTTCGCGCTTTGGTATGTTGCCGAACCACCTGCCAATTCCACACCTGCCTGAGCTGAGTTGGGACCGGATCGTGGAACTCGTCCCGTCCGCTTTTGTCATCGCCTTCCTGGCCGGCGTGGAATCCCTGCTTTCAGCCATGGTCGCTGATCGGATGATCGGCGGTCAGCATCGACCGAACGCCGAGCTGACCGCACAGGGCGCTGCCAATGTTGCCTCCGCACTGTTTGGCGGCTTGCCAGCGACGGGTGCCATTGCCCGGACAGCGACGAATGTACGGGCGGGCGGTAAAACCCCGGTCGCGGGTATCGTGCATGCTATTGTTATCTTGCTGATAATGCTGATGGCCGCCCCGATCGCCGGATATCTCGCCATGCCAGCACTCGCCGCTCTCCTAATGCTGACCGCATGGAATATGAGCGAGCCGCACAAGTGGAGGGACTATGCGACAGCGCCGCTTAGTGACCGCATGCTTCTCGTCCTGACCATGGTCCTGACCGTTCTGGTCGACCTTACGGTTGCTATAGGAGTGGGCGTGGCTGTGGGGCTCGCCCTGCGCCTGAGCCGGAGAACAGACGAGAGCGACTGGACGCCGCCTCAGCGCTAAAGCGAAAAACTCGTACCGCAGCCACAGGCTGCAGTTGCATTCGGATTTTTAATTTTGAACGCAGCGCCGATCAGCTCGGTTGAGAAGTCGATCTCTGAGCCGCGCATGAACTCCAGGCTCATCTCGTCGATCAGGACCTGCGCACCATCCCGTTCGACCACAATGTCGTCTTCGTTCTTCGTATCATCGAGGTCGAATTTATAGGAAAAGCCTGAGCAGCCGCCGCCTTCAACGGATACTCGAAGGAAGTCTTTGCCGGACTGTTTTGCCAGAATCGCCTTAATGCGCTCGGCAGCTGAGGAAGAGAGAGTGACGTCGGTCATGCCGGACAAGATAGGAAAGCCTGCGCTTCCAGAAAAGAGAGCAGTGTTTGCGACCCTGTGGGAAAATTCGCGCGGCCGGTTTCACGAGGAGGCTGAATCTGCAACGCGCACGCCGTTTCAGCGTGATCGCGACCGTATCATTCACTCTTCCGGCTTTCGCCGCCTGAAGCAGAAAACGCAGGTTTTCGTGGCCCATGAAGGGGACCATTACCGCACACGGCTGACCCATTCGCTCGAAGTGGCGCAGATTGCGCGGTCGGTGGCGCGGCGGCTCGGCGTCGATGAAGACCTCGCTGAAGCCATGGCGCTCGCGCACGATCTTGGGCATCCGCCCTTCGGTCATGCGGGCGAGGACCAACTCGATGAGAGCATGCACGACTATGAAGGCTTTGATCACAATGCGCAGACTCTTCGTGTTGTGACCCGCCTTGAGCAGAGATATCCGACGTTTGATGGCCTGAACCTCACTTGGGAAATGCTGGAAGGACTGGTCAAGCATAACGGACCGCTGGTGACGGCGGATAATCCTGTTTCTTCCCTGCCGGCCGCCTTCAGGGACTTTGCATATCTGGACAAACTTGAGCTGGATCAGTTCGCTGGCCCGGAAGCGCAGGTCGCCGCCTTGGCGGATGATATCGCCTACAATAATCACGATATTGATGACGGCATCGCGGCAGGCCTTTTCACCATAGATGACATGCTGCACCTGCCGCTCGTCGGAGACGTGTTCAGGGGCGTGCGGATAGAGCATCCGGTGCTAGATACCCAGCGCACCGTCTATGAGGCCGTCCGCCGCCTCATCGGCCTCTGGATTGACGATCTCTGCACCGAAACCCTTGCGCGTGTGAAAAAGTACAACCCTCAATCGGCCGCTGAAGTGCGTGCCTTGCCGGAACCGCTTATTTCCTTTTCCGAGGAGTTCGAAGCCCAGCAGCGTGAACTGCGGGCCTTCCTCTATGAGCGCATGTACAAGCATTACAAGGTGAACCGCATGCGCAGTCAGGCCAAAAGGGTGCTCAAGGAGCTGTTCGAGCTTTTCCTTGCCGAACCGGACATCCTGCCACCACCATTACGCCAGGATGCAGAACAGGCACCGAAGGAGCGGCGGGCCCGCCTTGTCTGTGACTATATCGCCGGAATGACGGACAATTATGCCATCGACCTGCACCGCAAGGTCTTCAACCTGGAAAGCATGATCTGAGGCCGGGTTGGCTGTGTTCCTGTCGATTCAACGATCGTTAACGAAACCCGCCTTAATCTTAACCAAAGACCAATTCATCCAGGGGCTGATGACCAGAATGAGCAATCGTAACCGAGACTATGATTTGGGGCCGTACGAGGAAGAATATCGCGGCTTCGAAATCCGAGATGATGACTCCGCGCGCGGACCACTGATCTTGTCGCTCGCCATTGGTGTGCTGATCGTATTCGGTGCTGTCGTCTGGAATACCTACCGCCAGGGCGTCCGTCCGACGGATGGCGCACTGCCCATGGTTGTTGCAGAAGCGCAGCCATACAAACGTGTCCCGGACGACAAGGGTGGTATCCAGATCGAGGACCTGGACCGGCGTCTCTACGATGCGATGGATGGCTCGACGCGCCGCCCGGAACCCACACAGGTCGCCAACACGTCCGAAGGCTATCTTAGAGGTGGGCCGCCTTTAGATCTGCGGCCTGCAGGCGACGCTGAAACGAGCCGGGCCGAGTCGCCGGCTCCTGTGGCTGTGCGGGAAGAGGATTTGCCGGCCGTCGAGCCACCACGCAGCGATCCGCAACCGGTGGAATCTGCTTCGCGGGAACAGCCGCAGCTCCCCGCGCTCCCTGCGCTTGATACCGAACAGCACGGCGAACCTGCATATCGTTTTGCGTTTGCGCCCGGTGGGGAATACCTTGTCCAGATATCGGCGCTGCGCAGCGAGGAAGCCGCGACCGAAGCATGGTCGAAAGCACGTCGAAGCAATCCGGACATTTTCGAAGGAGCCCGCATGTCCATCGAGAAGGCAGACCTCGGCGCGAAAGGTATTTTCTATCGTCTCCGTGCTGGCGCATTCGGTACACGCGATACGGCGTCTGAGTTCTGCGATGCGCTGAAGGAAAAGGGCGGTGATTGTATCGTTGTTCGCGAGGCTGCATGAACAATAAGGCCTGTATCCTGAGCGTGGCGGGGGCAAGCCTGTTGCGCGAAGAGGCCGCTCTTCTGGCCGAGCACAAGCCATGGGGCGTGATCCTCATGGGACGCTCCTGCCTCTCCAGGCAACAGGTCACGCAACTGGTGCAGGACATCTGGACGGCCGTCGGTCGAGAGATCCTGATATTCATCGATCAAGAGGGCGGACGTGTCGCGCGCCTGAAAGCACCTGAATGGCCGCTTTTCCCTGCCGGTCACGTCTATGGCGACCTTTATGACGTCGATCCTGAAGCCGGACTGGAGGCGATCTGGCTCGGCCACCGCCTCATTGCCGCTGAGCTTGCCGCCATGGGGGTCCATGCCGACTGTGCCCCCGTCTGCGACCTGCCGCAACCCGGTGCCCACGATGTGATTGGCGACCGGGCCTTTGGGACGGATCCGGACAAGGTTGGCGCGCTCGCGCGGGCAGCCCTCAGAGGGCTTGAAGACGGTTATGTGGCGGGCGTGATCAAGCACATTCCGGGTCATGGCCGATCGATGGCCGACAGCCATCTGGAGCTGCCTCGCGTCACTGCGGACGACAATGAGCTGTCCTCGGACTTCGCAGCGTTCGTGCACGTCAAGGATGCTCCGATGGCGATGACTGCGCATATTGCCTATGACCATTTTGACGCCAGCTGTGCGGCGACTGTTTCGAAACCGATGATTCAGGACGTCATTCGTGGCCGAATCGGGTTTGATGGCCTTCTGATGACGGATGATCTCGGCATGAAGGCCCTAGGGGGCTCTCTTACAGATCGCGCGAACGCTTCCATTGAGGCGGGCTGTGACGTGCTGTTGCACTGTTCGGGCTTCCTGAAAGAGCCAGACGCCATCCTCGCTGAAATGACGGAAGTTGCTGAGGCGGCTCCGATTCTGGCCGACAGGGCGCTGGAACGTGCAATGGACGCGGAAGCTGCGTCTCAGCGCGGGTCACATTTTGATGCCGAAGCAGGATGGGAGCGCTTCAAAGAGCTGCTCTCAAACATGGGAGCGGCCTACGCATGAGCCTTGAACTTGTCTCTAACGACCTTGTCGAACAGGATGATATCGAAGCCGAAGACATGTTCTCGGTCGATCTGGGCGGCTATGAAGGCCCACTCCACCTGCTTCTGGATCTGGCCCGCAAGCAGAAGGTCGACTTGCTCAAGGTCTCCATGCTGGAGCTCGCCAACCAGTATATCGGCTTCATCGAGGAAGTGCGGCGCAAGCGGATAGACCTTGCGGCCGACTACCTTCTCATGGCGGCCTGGCTCGCCTTCATGAAATCGCGGTTGCTGCTGCCAAAGCCTGAGAAGGCGGCAAATGACGAGATTGACGGTGAGGAGATGGCTGCACGGCTGGCCTTCCGCCTGAAACGTCTCGACGCGATGCGAGAGGCCGGCGACCAGCTGATGGAGCTTGCGCAGCTCGGGCAGGACGTATTCGTGCGTGGTGCCCCGGAAAAGCCGCGTGTGATCAAGCAGACCGAATACGACACCACGCTCTGGCATCTGATGCAGGCTTTCGGCTCCATTCGCCAGCGCCGCGAAGAAGCTGCACCGCATCGGGTCGAGCACCAGTTCGTGCTGCCGCTCGAGAATGCGCGCGATTCTCTGAAGTCGCTGAGCAAATTGATCGACGATTGGGCGAGCCTTGACCAGCTTCGCGCCAGAATGACGGACATTGCGGGCGATATTCCGCCGCGCTCTGTCACAGCCAGTGTCTTTTCCGCAGCTTTGGAACTCGCCCGGGATGGCGATGTGGAGCTGCGTCAGGACCAGCATTTCTCGCCGCTATACCTGCGCGGCGCTCAGGAAGAGAGGGGAGGGCTTCACGCATGAATGCGATACCTCAATTGAAAGATATCCCGATGGATGATGAGCCGGAAGATATCCGCAAGGCCGTGCGCCAGCTCTCCTTCGCCTATCAGCGCTCTGCAGAAAGCCTTTCTGACGTCAGTGATGCGGGCATCGATGCGAGTTCGGAGGCGCTGCGCCGTGCGGAGGCGGTTCTGTTTGCTGCGGGCGAGCCCCTGTCTGCCGAGCAGATAGCTGAGGTCCTGCCACAGGAAGCCGACGCCGCGCAGGTGCTGATGTCGCTCAAGGCCGCTTATGCCAATCGAGGCGTCAACCTTGTCGAAGTGGCAGGCAAATGGCGCTTCCAGACCGCCGAGGACCTTTCCTACCTGTTCGTGGAAGAGCGCCATGAGCAGAAGAAACTGTCTCAGGCGGCGCTCGAGACACTGGCTATCATCGCTTACGGACAGCCCGTCACCCGGGCTGAAATCGAAGCCGTTCGCGGCGTGGCCGTCTCCAAAGGCACGATCGACCAACTGATGGAGGCCGGCTGGGTTCGCATCAAGGGGCGGCGCAAGACGCCTGGCCGACCGGTAACATATGGCACGACAGACAGCTTCCTGGAGCATTTCGGACTGGAAAGCCTCGACGTCCTGCCGGGGCGGGCCGAGCTCGAAGCGGGCGGCCTTCTGTCTGACGTGGTTCCGGACGATTTTGATGCATCAGAAGTCGATATGCCGCTGGGCGACCTGCAGCCAGATGCTGAAAACGACGATGATAACGGAGCTTTTGTCACAGATTTCATGGACGGTGAGACCGAGGAAGACTAAGCTGTGTCTGCAAACCATTGAGGCTGTCAGGTAATGGCGCTAATGGTGCGGCGACTAGATCCGGAGAATTCCCATGGCCCCAAGCTGGATGCAGCTTCTTATCGTACTTATTGTGGCCCTGTTGCTGTTCGGCGGACGGGGACGCATCTCTTCGATCATGGGTGACATGGCCAAGGGCGTTCGCAGCTTCCGCAAGGGCCTCAATGATGAGGACGAAGCCGACGGCGAGAAGAAGAAGCTCGACGACGACAAGATGGTCAACGTGACGCCTGAGAAGGAAAAGTCGAAAACCTCCAGCTAGTATGGCGCAGGAGGCCGGCTGATTAATGCTTCCGCAATTCGGACTCACTGAATTTCTGCTGATCGCGACAGTTGCCCTGATTGTGGTCGGTCCGAAAGACTTGCCGCTCATGATGCGCAAGCTTGGCCAGTTTGTGGCCAAGGGCAAATCCATGGCGCGGGAGTTCCAGTCAGCTTTTGACGACATTGCCAAACAGGCCGAACTCGACGAATTGCGTAAAGAAATCGAGGATTTGCGCCGTGAAAACGCGCTGACCCAGGCCGTCGACGAACTCAAGAAGACCGAAGCGGACATCAACAGGCAGGTCATGATGGAAAACCCGCTGCCTGAACCCGCTCCAGAAGGTGAAGAGCCGCCAGCGGAAATCACGACCGATGCAGCCTCCATGTCTGAGCCAGACGACAATAATGCCGCCGATCCAGAGCGCAGGGCCGACAAGGTATGAGCAAGGATCTACCAGCAGACCAGCGTCCCGACATCACCGATGAGGACGAGATGGAGGCATCGCGTGCGCCGCTGCTCGACCATCTGATCGAGTTGCGCAGCCGCCTCATCTGGAGCATCGCAGCGCTCGCCATCGCCAGCCTCGTCTGCTTCTTTGCTGCAAAGCCGCTTTATAACTGGCTGCTGGGACCGCTTGTCCACGTGGCGGAAGTGGAGCGCGGTGATACGCAGTTCAACCTGATCTACACCCAGCCGCTCGAAGTCTTCTTCGTGCAGCTGAAGCTTGCCCTATTTGCGGGGGTTTTTGTCGCCTTCCCGGTCATGGGCTGGCAGATCTACTCCTTCGTGGCCCCCGGACTTTACAAGAATGAACGCGGTGCTGTGCTACCTTTCCTGATCGCAGCGCCGGTCCTGTTCGTCATCGGCGCATTGTTCGTCTATTTCGTCATGTTGCCGCTCATCTCCAGCTTTGCCCTGTCCTTCGAGCAGCAGGGCGGGGAGGGGCTCGCCGCCATCACGCCGCAGATCAAGGTGTCGGAATATCTCTCTCTGGTCATGGCGCTGATGTTGGCATTCGGTCTCAGCTTTCAGTTGCCTGTTGTACTGGGACTGATGGGCCGCGCTGGAATTGTTGGCGCAGACACGCTTCGTAGTGGACGCAAATACGCCATCGTCGCCATTCTCGTATCTGCTGCATTCTTTACCCCTCCTGACATGATTTCTCAGATCATGCTGGCTGTGCCGGTTTATGGCCTTTATGAAATTTCTATCTGGTGTGTTTCCATGATGGAGAAAAAGGCAGCCGAAGAGGAAGCCGCACGTCAGGCTGAAACCTAGCTGCAGCGCCGCGAAATCAGCGGTTCCGCTGCGCGGACAATTGGTCTAGAGCCGAGCAGAGAAGTGAATTTCAAGGTCCTGTTTGATGTTTGATATCCGCGCCATCCGCGAAAACCCTGACGCATTCCGCGCTGCCTGGAACCGTCGCAAGCCGGGCCTCGGCGACGCTGTCGATGACATCCTCGCGCACGATACCGCCCTGCGCAAAGCGCTGACGGACAAGCAGGATGCTGAGAGCGCACGCAATGCGAATTCCAAGCTGATCGGACAGGCCAAGGCCAAGGGCGACGAGGCTGAATTCGAACGCCTGCGGGTCGTCGTAGCCGAAGCAAAGGATACGATCGAAGCGGCCGGTGAGCAGGAAGACGAAGCGCGCAAGCTGCTTGATGAAATTCTGCTTGGCCTGCCGAACCTGCCTCTGGCTGATGTGCCAGAAGGCGAAGACGAGGCCGGCAACGTCGCCGAAAAACACTGGAGCACGCCGCGCGGTTTCAATTTCGAGCCGAAGGATCATGCAGATCTCGGCGAAGCGCTTGGCATGATGGACTTCGAGACCGCGGCGAAAATGTCCGGCTCGCGCTTTGTATTACTGCGCGGCGCACTGAGCCGCCTCGAGCGCGCACTGGCCAGCTTCATGCTGGACGTTCAGACCGTTGAGCATGGATATGAGGAGACCACGCCTCCGTTTCTGGTCCGTCCAGACGCTATGGTCGGAACGGGCCAGTTACCGAAATTTGGTGAAGATTCCTTCCGGACGACGGATGATTTGTGGCTCATCGCCACCTCCGAAATTCCACTGACGAACAGCGTCCGTGAGAGCATTCTGGATGCAAGCGCAATGCCGAAGCGTATGACCGCGCACACGCCGTGCTTCCGCTCTGAAGCGGGTAGCGCGGGCCGCGATACGAAGGGCATGATTCGCCTGCACCAGTTCAACAAGGTGGAACTCGTCTCCATTGTCCGCGATGAGGAAGAGGGGCTCGCTGAGCTTGAGCGGATGACAGTCTGCGCCGAGACCATCCTTGAGCGACTGGAACTGCCATACCGCCGTATGCTGCTGTGTACCGGCGACATGGGCTTTGGCGCCCGCAAGACCTACGATCTTGAAGTCTGGCTGCCGAGCCAGGACACTTATCGCGAGATCAGCTCCTGCTCCTATTGCGGAGATTTCCAGGCACGCCGGATGAATGCGCGCTGGCGGCCCGAAGCGAGCGAGGACAACCCCAAGCCGAAGCCGGAATTCGTGCACACGCTGAACGGCTCAGGCCTGGCCGTCGGTCGCACACTCGTCGCGGTGCTTGAGAATTACCAGCAGGAAGACGGCTCGATCACCGTGCCGGAGGTGCTGCAGCCTTATATGGGCGGGCTCGAGGTTGTCAAATGAGGATCCTCCTCACCAATGATGATGGTATCCACGCCCCGGGTCTTTCCGTGCTGGAATCCATCGCGCGCGAACTTTCTGATGATATCTGGATTGCGGCGCCGGAAGTGGAACAGTCTGGCCAGTCGCGCTCCATCACGCTGACACAGCCCGTTCGCACTCGGCAGGTGCGCGACAGATGCTGGGCTGTGATGGGAACACCCACCGACTGCGTCCTGCTTGCTGTGCATGACCTGATGCCGGATCGCCCGGACCTCATCCTGTCGGGCGTCAACCGCGGCCAGAACATTGCTGAGGATACCAGCCTGTCTGGAACCATTGCCGGGGCGATGTTCGGCATGCATCTCGGAATACCGTCAATTGCACTCAGCCAGGCGCTGGGCTTTCGCGAGCGCCTCTCACTGCCATGGGAAACCTCAAAGGCCTGGGGTGCCAGGGTGATCAGGCCGCTCATTGAAAAGGGCTGGCCGGATGATGTGGTGATGAACGTCAACTTCCCCGACCGCGAACCCGAAGATGTCGCGGGTGTCGAAGTAACGCGGCAAGGTTTCAGGGACGAGTCCATCATCACCACCGAACGCCGCGAAGACCTGCGCGGGAATGACTATTTCTGGATCGGTTTCCGCAGCAAGCTGTCCCGGCCGGAAGAAGGTACGGACCTGCGGGCGATTTATGAGGGCCGCATTTCGGTGACGCCGCTGCACGTCGATCTGACCCATAACCGGTATCTCGAATCCCTGAAGGCGTCATGGCAGACCTGATCGCTGACCCTTTCCGGGCCGCGAGGCTCATTCTGCTGCTCAGGCGGCAGGGCATCCGCGACGATGCGGTCCTGGCCGCCATGGAAACCATAGACCGGGCCGTGTTTGTCGATCCAAAGCTGGAAGAACTGGCTTATGAGGACACCGCACTCCCCATCCCATGCGGGCAGGTGATTCCCAAGCCCGTGGTGGTTGCGCAGCTACTCGGCGCGCTGCAGGCCTCACCAGGCAAGGAAGACCGGATTTTGATAGTGGGGGCGGGCGCGGGATACATGACCGCGCTTCTCGCCCTCATTGGCCGGCATGTCTGGGCGGTTGAGCGCTATCAGCATCTGGTGGTAGCGGCGCGGGCGCGAATGCTCGAACTGAAGGTCGACAATGTCACTTTCCGTCATGGGGATGGCCTTGAAGGCTGGCCGGAGCACAGCCCTTTCGAACGTATCCTGCTGACGGGCGCGGTATCCGGTGTGCCGGAAAAGCTTCTGCAACAGATTGCGCGGGGCGGCGCTCTCGTGACCCCGTTCAACCGGTCCGGTCAGGACCAGGTGATTCGCCGAATCGATGCCAATGGCGAAACGCAGGATTTCCCGATCCTCGAACCATTATCGGTTCTGAGGTCGGGCGTATCCGCTGCTCTGTAGGGGGCCTTAGCCTTATTCGAGATCGCTCGCGGCGCACTCGCCTTCTGCTGCGACACTGGCACCCGCCGAAGCGGCAACACAGGCATTCGAATAGGTCTGCCCATCGCATCCACAGACAGGCGCATATTCCTGCGTACAGATTTCAGGGACAGGCTCACACGTGCCGGTGCCGTCCATGACTTCGAGGCATTGGCCATCCGGGAATTTGCAGTAGAGGCCAGCTGGGCATTCAATCGCAGCAATCCCACCGCACGTCGCGCCCTCAGCGTCGGGTGCCGGCTCTGGCTGGCTGACCGGTTCTTCGACCGGTGTCGGCGTTTCTGGTACGGTTTCGTTGGTGTCCGTCTCCGAAGGTTGGCACGCCGCCAATATTCCGAATGTAAGTGCAATCGCCAGAAGTCTCATATTCGCCCCGCTGAGAGTTCGTTGTTCACTGATTGGGCCATGTAAGTGGCGGGCTGGCAAGCTCTGCATCGAAAATTCGACTTGCCAGCCACGGTAATGCCTAGCTTTTAGCCGCCTCGGCGAGAAGGCGGAAAATGTTCTGGCCGTGGGCGGACCCCATTTCAAAGTGAGTCTGGACAGACTTGTCGGTGATCTGGTCCCACTTCGCCGCCACAGCTTCCGCCGTGAGAGCGTCGCCCTGACCCACAAATGCACCATTGGTTTCGACGATTTCGGCCATGGAAAAGGCTCCGGCGCCTGCGGAAAGCACCATGCCCGTCGGTGCGTCTTCCTTTACGAGGTTCATCACGCCGGGCGTGACATATTCAGGTTTCAGCTGGGCGAGGACTTCCGGCGGCATAAGCCCTTCGGTCATGCGCGTAGCGGCAACGGGGCAGACGGCATTGATCTTGATGTTGTTCTTTGCGCCTTCAATCTTGAGCGTGTTCATCATGCCGACGAGGCCGAGTTTCGCAGCGCCATAATTCGCCTGGCCAAAATTGCCGTAGAGGCCGGTTGAGGAGGTTGTCACGACAATGCGGCCGTAATTTTGCTCCTTCATGATGTCCCAGGCTGCCTTGATCGGCTTGAAGCTGCCCATCAGGTGAACATCCATAACCAGCTCGATGTCCTGCAAAGTCATCTTCGAGAAAGACTTGTCACGCAGGATGCCCGCATTGGCGATGATAATGTCGATGCGGCCCCATTTGGCCATCGTGTCGTCGATCATCTTCTGGACACCGGCCGTGTCGGAGACAGAAGAGCCATTGGCAAAAGCTTCGCCGCCCAGCGCTTCGATTTCCTTCACCACATCATTTGCCGCTTCGGAGCTGCCGCCTGATCCGTCCATGGCCGCGCCAAGGTCATTGACGACGACCTTTGCGCCGCGCCGGGCCAGCTCCAGAGCGTGACACCGTCCGAGGCCGCCGCCTGCACCGGTGACAATGGCGACTTTTCCATCAAAGCGAATATCGGTCATGAAGTTCTCCCGAACTGTATGGTTTGATTGAGTTGGCGAGCCTTCCAGCACCCGTTCACGCAAACGTCAAGCATTGGCGCAAGGTCAGCGCTTGTGCGCCGCCTCTCCGCATGTTGCATAACAGGGCACCAATCAGGAGGAGATGCACAATGTTGGCATATGTGACGCTAGGTTCGAACGATGTGGAAAAAGCAAAGGCCTTCTACGATGCGCTGATGCCGGAGCTCGGCGCGAAACGATTTTTCGACAATGGCAGGTTGTACTTCTACGGCACCGGGGCCGGACAACCGATGCTTGCCATTGGCGGGCCGTATGATGAGAAGACAGCGACAGTGGGGAATGGTGTCATGCCAGCCCTGGCCGCCCCTGACACCGAAACCGTCGACAGGGTCTACAAGAAGGCGCTCGAACTCGGTGCGCAGGACGAAGGCGAACCCGGCAACCGCATGCCCACCTTCTACGGCGCCTACTTCCGCGATCCGGACGGCAACAAGATCTGCGTCTGCAAGCTGGGCTGACCATTCGGCCCAAGCAAAAGGCCGCAGCGAACGCTGCGGCCTTTTTTCCTGCTGCCACCTGCCTCAGGCTGCTTCGATCTGCTTGAGGTCGCCATAGTGGATGACGCGCTTGATATAGCCATCGATATAACGAAGCAGGGGCTTGCCATCGGTTTCTGCCTGTCTTGACGACCACTCATGGTGACGCTGGCGTAGCGTGTTCAGTTTCGCCAGCTTGATGTCCATCGCCTCAGATGACATCGCGACGCCGTCTACCTGATCCGTTGATACAGGACGTGGCTCGGTCCGAACACGTTGACCCCTGAGTGGCGTGAATGTCTTCTTTTTCATGTCTCGCTCCTTTTGGGTTGGTCAGTCGTGACAAATCAACGGCTCGCTTCCTCCGTTGTTCCTGTGATCACCACAGGCGATGAAGTTCGGGGGTAGAGCAATGGGAGATCGCAGGCTAAGGCTGTTTGATCCGTGAGTTGAGGGAGTCGGGCATGGAATGGGGCTGGGACAATGCGCGCGCACTGATTGGTATTGTGCTGATCTATGGCATTTGCCTGCTTGTTTCCGAGCGCCGTGGATCGTTTCCCTGGAAGATCGTTGTCGGCGCAACACTCATGCAGTTTGCATTTGCGCTCATCCTGTTCTGGGTAACGCCGATCCGCAGCATCCTCCTTCAGGCCAATGTCGTCGTTGACGGGCTTCAGGAGGCAACGCGAGCCGGTACGAATTTCGTGTTCGGCTATGTGGGAGATAATGTCGCCGCGAGCCAGGTCATGGACGGATCGCCGCCGCCACTCTTCTTCTTCCAGATTTTGCCCATCGTCATCGTTGTGGCAGCCCTGTCCGCCATTCTCTGGCACTGGCGGATCCTTCGCTGGATCACTAATGGTTTTGCCTATGTCTTCCAGCGCCTGATGGGACTTGGCGGCGCGACATCCCTTGCTGTCTCCGCCAATGTTTTCATGGGTATGACCGAAGCGCCGGTCCTGATCAGGCCCTATATCAAAGGCATGACGCGGTCGGAGCTGCTGATCATGATGACGGCCGGCTTTGCCACCATCGCAGGTTCGGTCCTGGTGGTGTACGGCTCTTTCCTCGAAGGCAAGATGGTCAATCCGCTACCGCAATTGCTGGCGGCCTCGCTGATCGCAGCGCCTGCCGCTGTCGCGGTGGCGCTTGTCATGATCCCTGAAATGACACCCGGTACCGAGCGCATGCAGGAGCCGGATTTTGCCTACTCCTCCACTATGGACGCGTTCTCCACCGGCGCAACCGATGGCCTGAAGATTGTTTTCAACATTGCCACCATGCTGATCGCCGCTCTGGCTCTGCTCTGGCTTATAAATGCGGGACTTGGCGCTTTGCCCGATGTGGATGGCGCGCCGCTTTCGATTGAGCGTATACTCGGCTGGGTCTTCGCGCCACTCATGTACATGATCGGCGTTCCAATGGGAGAAGCGGCTCAGTCAGGCTCTCTCATGGGCGTGAAAACTGTGCTTACAGAGTTTGTCGCTTTTATCCAACTCGCGGAAGTACCTGCTGACGCCATGGACCCGCGCACCCGCATGATCACCGCGCACGCCATTTGCGGCTTTGCAAATTTCGGCTCGATGGGCATCCTGATCGGCGGTCTCTCCATCATTGAGCCGGCGCGCCGCGACGACTTCCTTTCGCTGGCCTGGCGGACCCTGCTGGCGGGCACGCTCGCGACTTGCCTGTCCGGCGCAGTTGTTGGGGCGCTGCCTTATTCGCTCTTTGCTGGGGCGGGGTGACGCAGCATCAGCCCTCGTCAAAACCCCGGCATCGCGCTAGATGGCTTGTGAAGAGAGTAAACTCTACTGACATCCGAGGGAAGAAACGATGCCGCTCCGCCGCCTGCTCGCGACAACCGCCAGCCTTGCTATTCTGACATCTGTTGCGGGCATCGCTAGCGCTCAGGACAGCGAGGTTATTGTCGCCGACACTCGTCTTCCTGTTGTCGAAATTTATGGCGACCGGTCGGCGGCGCAACCCGGCAGTGTGTCCAGCGTCGGGGCTGAGACGATCAGCGACATCAATGCTGACCATCCCGCCGAAATCCTGAACGAGCTTCCCGGCGTCAACATCCAAATGAATTCCGGACAGGAACACCTCATCGCGCTTCGTTCACCAGTGCTCACAGGCGGTGCCGGGCAGGGCAGCTTCCTGATCCTCGAAAATGGCGTGCCGACCCGTGCGCCAGCCTTCGGCAACGTCAACAGCCTGTTTGAAATTCATCATGAAGTCGCAGATGCCATAGAGATCGTGCGCGGACCAGGATCGGCCAAATACGGGTCAAATGCCGTACATGGGCTGATCAACGTCATTCTTGACCGACCCGCGCCCGGTGATTTTTTCGACGCCCGCCTGACGGGCTCGACGCTCAACCGGTATCGAGCCGATCTCACAGGCAACCTCTCCAACGCGGCTAAAGTGTCGCTGTCCTTGCAGGATGATACGGGCTGGCGCGACTTTACAGGTGTCGAACAACAGAAGCTGTCGGCGAATTACGAGTTCGATCTGGCTGGCTGGAACGGTCTTGCCTGGCTAAGCGCCTCCAACCTCAATCAGGAAACCGCCGGCTTTCTTGAAGGATACAAGTCCTACCGGGACGATGACACGGCCACGACCAACCCGAATCCGGAAGCCTATAGGGATGCACAATGGGCGATGGGGGCCGTCCGGCTCTCGCGAGAATTTGGAAACGGCCAAATCACGCTGACGCCATTCTATCGCTGGCAAGACATGGAGTTTGCGCAGCACTTCCTGCCCAATGGTGGCTTCGAGGAAAATGGCCATGACGGGTTTGGGCTCACGTCGAAATACGAGATCCGCGCATTCGACCCTGTCACCTGGCGGTTCGGCGCGGACATCGATGTCTCTTCCGGTTGGCTCAGGGAAACCCAGCCGGAGCCGTTTGGCTTCTTTCCCGGCGACACGCGCTTTCCGACGGGCGTCCACTATGACTACACGGTCGACACGACCATGTTGGCCCTGTGGGGCGAGGCTGAATGGGAAGTACGCGACGGCCTGATCATTCTGGCCGGCTTGCGCGGCGAAACACATGAATACGACTACACAACGGACGTTCCTGCCGGCACCTATGGCCGCTTTCTCGTTCCGGACGACCGAGAGGACAGCTTCGATCTTCTGACGCCGAAACTTGGTATGATCTGGACCCCCTCCGGCAGCACTGTCAGCTACTACGCCAATTATGCGCGCGGCGAACGCGCGCCGCAGGCGTCGGACCTTTACCGCCTCCAGTCCCAGCAGGGCGTGGCGGAGGCCGGTGTCGAAACGATGGACAGTATCGAAATCGGTGCACGGGGCTCGGCATTCGACGGCGCATTGGTGTTTGATGTGGCGGCATACTACGCCGAGAAAGAGAACTTCTTCTTCCGCGATTCAGATGGGCTCAATGTGACGGACGGCTCGACGCGGCATCAGGGCATCGAAGGCCAGGCCAACTGGATTCTCAGTGATCAGTTCACGGTTTCGGCCACGGCCAGCCTTGCGGAGCACACCTATACATTCGACCGAATTGTCGGAAACGGGTCGGAAATCATCCGGTCCGGCAATGAGGTTGATACCGCACCGAACTGGCTTGGCGATCTTACCCTTCGCTGGATGCCGACCGAACGGTTCGAAGCGAGCGTGTCAGCAGAATATGTCGGAGAATATTTCACTGACCCGGCCAATCAGCAGACTTATTCCGGTCATACGCTTATCAGTCTGCGTGTGGCCTATGACCTTGCTGAAGGCCTCGAAGGCTTCGTGATCGTGCGCAATCTGTTTGACCTCAATTATGCCGACCGTGCTGACTATGCCTTCGGAAACAATCGCTACTTTCCGGGTGAACCTTTAAACGCCACCTTTGGGATACGAAAGCGCTTCAATTAGCGCTACGTCAGGCTTCGACATCGACGCTGATGAAGGTTACGCCTTGCCCATAACAGGAGGAAATCATGAAGCTTTATCACAGCCCGAAAGCGCCCAACCCGGAGCGCGTCACGCAATTCCTGAAAGCGAAGGGCAAGCTGGATGCGGTCGAGATCGAGGAAGTCTCGATCATGAAGCAGGAACACAAGACCAAGGAGTACCGAAAGGTTTCTCCATTCGCGCAAGTGCCCGCGCTTATCCTCGATGATGGAACGCAGCTGACCGAGAGCCGGGCGATCTGTACCTATTTTGAAGGTATCTTTCCGGAACGAAACCTGATGGGCGAAGACCCGAAAGAAAAGGCGCTGATTGAAATGTGGGACCGTCGCGTCGAACTCATGCTCTTCATCCAGTTCGCAACCTGGTTCCGCAATGCCCACCCGGCCATGGCGCCGCTCGAAGTGCCACAGCTACCGGAGGTCGGTGCGAAGGCGGAGAAGAATGCCCGCGCTATGGCAAAGCGCATTGATGCCCATCTCGCCGACAATGATTTTCTTGCCGCCGGTCGCTTCTCGATTGCCGACATCACGCTGAACTGCTTCTGCGGGTTTGCCGGTGTCATGCAGTGGAAACCGCATGAGGAGTTCGCCAATATCGGTAAGTGGCGCGCACGCGCGAAAGACAAGATCGGCTAGCGTCTATTCTGCGGCGACGCTCGCTGCCTGCGCAGTCAGCCATTCATCGATATCGTGGAGCGCCCGCGCCGCCTGTACGCCCTTTTTGGCGCGGCCTTTGGCTTTGCCTCGAATGCGTTTGCCTTCCTCATCTTTGGTCGGCACGGTGCCTGGCTCAGGGGCAGGGAAGAGGCCGAAATTGATGTTCATTGGCTGGAAGCTCTGCTTGCCTTCAAGGTGGCCGCCCGTGATGTGGCCGATCAGGGCACCGAGCGCTGTCGTCGGCGGGGGCGGGGCAAGCTGACGGCCAAGTCGTTCGGCCGCAGCAAATCGTCCGGCCAGAAGGCCCATGGCGGCGCTCTCGACATAGCCTTCAACGCCTGTGACCTGACCGGCAAACCGAAGCCGCGGCATGGACTTCATGCGCAGCTGCTCATCAAGCAGTTTTGGAGAGTTCAGGAAGGTGTTGCGATGAATGCCGCCGAGCCGCGCAAACTGTGCATTCTCAAGACCGGGGATCATTCGAAAGATTTCGCTTTGCGCGCCGTATTTCAGTTTGGTCTGGAAGCCGACCATGTTCCATAGTGTGCCGAGCGCATTGTCCTGGCGCAGCTGTACGACAGCGTGCGCTTTCACGTCGGGATTGTGCGGGTTGGTGAGACCCACCGGCTTCATAGGGCCAAAACGAAGCGTTTCACGGCCCCGCTCTGCCATAACTTCGATGGGCAGGCATCCTTCGAAATACGGCGTGTCTTTCTCCCAGTCGCGAAACTCGGTCTTCTCACCAGCGATCAGCGCGTCAATGAAGGCGTTGTACTGGTCTTCATCCATGGCGCAATTGATGTAGGCCGCTGTGTCGCCGCCCGGACCGGGCTTGTCATAGCGGCTCTGGCGCCAGGCTTTGCTCATATCGATCGAGTCGAAATAGACGATTGGCGCGATGGCATCAAAGAAAGCGAGATCGTCTTCGCCAGTGTGGGCGCGAATGGCTTCCGCAAGCTTCACCGACGTCAGCGGCCCGGTCGCCACGATGACACTGTCCCAGTCTTCGGGCGGGATATCGTCGATAGCTTCGCGTACGATGGTCACGTTCGGGTGCGCTTCGAGCGCCGCGGTGACGTCTTCGGAAAACCCTTCGCGATCAACCGCGAGGGCGCTGCCTGCGGGGACCTGATGCTCGCCGCCCTTGGTGATGATCAGCCCGTTCGCGCGCCGCATCTCCTCATGCAGGACGCCGACCGCATTCGAGGTGTGATCATCGGACCGGAACGAGTTCGAGCAGACGAGCTCGGCCAGCTTGTCAGTCTGGTGGGCTTCAGTGCCGCGCACGCCGCGCATTTCGTGTATGATGACGGGAACGCCCATATTGGCGGCCTGCCAGGCAGCTTCGGAGCCGGCCATTCCGCCGCCGATGATGTGGATAGGTTTGATGCTCATGAGCGGCGATGTGCGCCCGTGTGCCTCCGCGGTCAAGGCAGTGGTTCAGATCGGCTGTCTCGCAGGCGCAGTCTGGACCGCCAGGCCGGCGCTGCTAAGAGGTCGCCATGCAGGACTATCATGACGCCACGCACCGATCCCCAGTGACCCTCGATCCAGAAAACTGGGACGAATTTCGAGACCGCGCCCACGCCATGGTCGACAAGGCGGTGGACAAGATGATGGCGGCGCAGGAAGAACGTGTTTGGTCGCCGCTGCCGGAGAGGCTGAAGACGGCGTTGCAGCACGATCTTGCGAATGCCGGGTCAGGGGCCTCTGTCACTGATGAGGCGATCGAATCGCTGCTACCCCACGGTGTTGGCAATACGCATCCACGCTTTTTCGGATGGGTGCATGGGGCCGGCACGCCGGCCAATCTTGTCGCCGACATCGCAGCAGCGTCCATGAATGCAAATGCCGGCGGGCGCGATCACGCCGCGATTCATGTCGAGCGGCAACTTTCAAATTGGGTGCGCGAGATTTTCCGTTTTCCGCAATCGTCCAGTGGACTTGTCGTCTCCGGCACCTCAATGGCAACGCTGATCGCCCTGAAGACAGCGCGAGATGCTGGACTCGGGTTCGAAAATCGTGTGCGCGGCGTGGATGAGCGCAAGCTTGTCGGATACACCTCCGCAGAGGCACATGCCTGCAATGCGCGGGCTTTTGACATTATCGGATTGGGTTCGGGCGCGCTGCGCCGCGTGCCGTGCGATGCGGACTTCCGAATGGATATTGCTGCCCTGAAATCGATGATCGAGAGCGACCGATCCGAAGGCTTTGAGCCGTCCATCGTCATCGGCACAGCCGGAACAGTGAATACGGGGGCCATCGACCCACTTGCCGACCTGGCTGATCTCTGTACGCAGCAGGACCTTTGGTTCCATGTGGACGGTGCATTTGGCGCTGCGGGCATCCTGAGTGAACGTCTTGCGCCACGGCTCGCAGGAATAGAACGTGCCGACTCGCTCGCCTTCGACTTCCACAAATGGCTACAGGTCAACTACGATGCTGGCTTCGTGCTCATCCGCAATGCAGACCTCCACCGGCAGGCTTTCTCTGACCGGCCCGACTATCTCTCGGGCGTCGAGCGTGGGCTGGCGGCTGCGAATCCCTGGCCGGTCGAATTCGGTCCCGAGCTGTCTCGCGGATTTCGCGCTCTGAAAGTGTGGGCGCATCTGATGGAGTTTGGCAAAGAGCGGCTGGGCGCTCTGATCACCTATAATTGCGAGCAGGTCGATTATCTTGCGAACCGGATCGACCAGCACGTCAGCCTGGAACGCCTGGCGCCCACTGAAACCAGCATCTGTTGTTTTCGCTACAGGCGAGATGGCCTTTCGGACGACGATCTCGACTCGCTCAATCAGGAGATCGTTATACGCCTGCAGGAAGAGGGAATTGCGGCCCCCTCCTGGACGATGATCAAGGGCAGGCTTGTGATCAGGGTCAATATCACCAACCATCGGACGCGATTCAGCGATATCGACCGGCTTCTGGACGCGATCGAAGAGATCGCTCCGGAGGCCGCAGCGGCGCTCGACATGTAAATTGCGTATCTTGGGCGTTGTCGCTGGGCGGGGCAGGGGCTAACTGCATGGCATGACTTCATCTTCCAAAGCGCCGCCGGGCGACATTCTTCAGAAACTGATCGACACTTCACTCAAGGCCGGCGCTAGCGCTGCCGATTGTAGCCTCGGCTTCTCGGAGGGTGTCAGTGTCGATGTACGCGATGGAAAGCTGGAGACTGTCGAGCGTTCGGAGTCCCGCAGCGTTTCCCTGCGCGTGCTCTTTGGACAGAAGCAGGCGCACGTTTCCGGTTCTGATCTTTCCGAGAGTGCATTGACGGCAATGGCTGAACGGTGCGTCGCGATGGCGAAAGCCGTTCCTGAGGACCAGTTCGCCGGCCTTGCGCCTGAGGCGCTGCTTGCAAAGGACCCGCCATTGCTCGATCTTTCGGGCGATGGTGAAATTCCTCTGGAAAAGCTGGAACAGGATGCCATCGAAGCCGAGGCCGCAGCTCTGGCCGTTTCCGGCGTGAAGACAGTTGCAGGCTGCGGCAATGGCTGGAGCCGGTCGGAGCGCTGGGTTGCCGCAAGCAACGGGTTCAGCTCATACCTCGCAGGCGGTTCGACTGGACTGGGCCTTGCCGCGGTTGCTGAGCGCGACGGGGCGATGGAGCGGGACTATGACAGCTGGAGCGTTCGCAGGATGGCGGACCGCCCATCGCCTGAGGAGATTGGCCGCACGGCCGGTGAGCGAGCAGTGGCCCGCCTCGGACCCCGAAAGGTGAAGACCCAGAAAGCGGCTGTCATATATGACAAGCGGGTCTCGGCGAGCCTGATAAGCGCATTTCTTAGTGCCATATCAGGGCCGTCCGTGGCGCGCGGTGTCAGCTTCCTGAAAGACAGGCTGGGACAGCCGGTTTTTGCAAAGGGAGTCAATCTGATCGACGATCCATTCCTTGAGAAGGCGCTCGGCTGTCGCAGTCATGATGGTGAGGGTCTCCCGGTTGAGAGAACCCACATTGTTGAGGATGGCGTACTGACGCGCTGGCTTCTCAACACTTCCTCTGCCAAACAGCTGGGCATGGCGCCGAACGGATTTGCAAGCGGTGGCTTCGGCAATCCGCCCGGGGTTGGCACGTCCAACATGCATATTGAGCCTGGAACGCAATCGCCAGAAGAGATGATGGCAGCGACGCGAATGGGCCTGCTCGTGACGGACATGTTTGGTCCGTCCATCAATCCGAATACGGGCGACTATTCGGTGGGTGTGGCCGGCTTCTGGTATGAAGATGGCGCGATCCAGCACCCGGTTTCCGAGGTCACGATTGCCGGCGACCTGCCCTCCATGTTCGCCCGGCTTGTTCCCGCCTCGGACCTGGAGTTCCGTGGACGGAATAATGCGCCAAGCCTTCTCATCGAGGACATGTCGATTGCAGGAAACTGAGGACGGACTTTCAGACGATACGCGGCTTCTGAAGGATGTCGCAATCGAGGCTGGAAGCCTGGTGCTCGCCTATTTCGAGAAAGGGCAGACGCCGACTTGGGAAAAGTATCCGGGCCACCCGGTTACCGAAGCCGACATTGCGGCCAACACTCTGATCCGGAAGCGATTGATGGAGGCGCGGCCGGACTATGGCTGGCTGTCGGAAGAAACGGCGCTCTCCAAGGCAACTCAACTTGAACAGACCGTCTGGTGCGTTGATCCCATCGACGGAACCAGGGCGTTCATGAGCGGCCAGCCCTATTGGTGCATCGGTCTTTCGCTCGTCAAGCGCGGGCAGGCCGTCGCGGGCGTCGTGCATGCACCGCTTCTCGGCGAAACCTATGTCGCCGAATGGGGAAGAGGCGCCTATCTCAACGGCGAGCCGATCTCGACCAGTGACCGCAGCGAGGAAGACGGCTGCAAGATGATTGCGGCCCAATCGATGCTGACGCATCCGGCGTGGCGTGTGCCTTGGCCGAAGATGGAGCTGGCCAATCCGAAGCCCAATGCAACGCTTCTGCGTATGTGCTGGGTCGCGACCGGCAAATGGGACGCAACGCTCGCGCTATGGCGAAAGTCGGATTGGGATCTCGCGGCCGGGAGCATTATCGTCGAAGAGGCGGGTGGACTGGCAACAACGCATCTGGGAGAACCATTCCTGTTCAATCGCAGCGAACCTGCACAAAGGAGTTTGATCGCGGCTGGAAAGGCCCTGCATCCTCTGTTAGTGGAGCGCGTCAAAGGCGTGAGATTGCCCGATCCAAATTGGACCGTGCGACCTTATGAAAAGACTGAAACAACGGAGCAAAGACCCATGGCAGACATGCCGGAAGCCAAGCAGCTTCTTCATCTGGTGATTGGCGGCGAGCTGAAAGATGTCAGCGGCGTCGAGTTTGAAGATCTATCAAAGATCGATTTCGTGGGCGCATTCCCGAGCTACAAGGCCGCCTACGATGCCTGGAAGTCTGCTGCGCAAAGCACGGTCGACAATGCCGAGATGAGATACTTCATCCTGCACGCACACCGCCTGCTAGACCCGGAAACGGGGTCGCATCATCACGTCTAAGGCGGAAAATGCGCACCGACCGCGTGCGCGCAGCCTGTACCGGCTGATCCGTGAACGCTTCAGTTCGCACTGGGGCTGGTTTGCGCTGGGCACAGCGTGCGCCGCGCTGACCTCTATTGCGGCGGCGTCGTATGGCTATCTTCTCAAGCTGGTTGTTGAAGGTCTGGAGCGGCTGGCCGACCCGGCGAACACGACTGTTCCATCGGGGCTGTGGTGGCTTATCGGTATTATCGGTATCGCCGCAGCGCTGCGGTCATTGTCGCTCTACGGCATGACCCTGGCGAACAATACCGGCGTGCAGCGGGCCATCGTCGACATTCAGGCCGACCAGTTCGATTCCCTGACCGATGGTGATTTTGCGCGCCTGTCCAGCGACCGCTCAGGTGGGTTCGTGTCGAGGTTCATCAATGATGTGAATGCGCTCCGGGAAGCAGGCCTCCGGCTCGCCAACAATCTCACCAAAGGCGTCCTGACGGTGATTGGCGTGCTGATCACAATGCTGATCATGGACTGGAAGCTGACGCTTGTCCTGCTTGTCATCTATCCTCTGGCTTTTGGCCCCGTCATCGCGCTTGGAAACCGGGTGCGAAAGCGTTCGAAACAAGCGCAGAAGCAGATCGGTGAAGTTGCCTCTCTCCTGTCCGAGAGCTTTCAGTCCTCGCGTGTCGTAAAGGCGTATGGCCTGGAGGACTATCAAAAGGCGCGGGCCAAGAGGGGCTTTGTTGAGCGCTCGCGGCTCTTCCTGAAAGTCCTGACCGACAAGGCGGCGGTGGACCCGATCCTCGAGATTACCGGAGGGCTGGCATTGGTCGGCATTCTCGGGCTGACGGCTTGGCGTATCGCAGAGGGCGATACCTCGCTCGGCAATTTTGTCGGCGTGATCGGTGCCGTGGCGGTGGCGGCCCCGGAGCTGCGTGCGCTCGGCACGCTCAACGCTGTGGCACAGGAGGGCGGCGCCGCAGCGGACCGCGTCTTCGAGATCCTGGATGCCGAGCCAAGCATTTCCGACCGCACCGATGCCGTGGACCTGTCGGGCGCGCGTGGCGGCGTCGAATTCCGTGATGTGCACTTTGTCTATCCTGACGGATCGCCGGCATTGAGCGGTCTCAGCTTTTCGGCAAATCCCGGAGAGACCGTTGCGCTGGTTGGCCCATCGGGCGCAGGAAAATCGACTGTTTTCAATCTTTTGTTACGGCTTTATGATCCACTTTCTGGGTC
>Ga0310345_10001065_pt1 | contig 32814 bp, 35 predicted proteins | sample HC15DNA20500_MG_FD_204667 | JGI IMG/M metagenome (GOLD analysis project Ga0310345, IMG submission 204667) | Marine microbial communities from station ALOHA, North Pacific Subtropical Gyre - HC15-DNA-20-500_MG | ecosystem: Environmental > Aquatic > Marine > Oceanic | place: Pacific Ocean: North... | reverse complement strand
GAATAATACATGAATGAAAATATTTTTGGGTTGTAACCAATACCAAAGGCAAACTGCCGGAAATGCAATGATGTAAGTTGGCGATTCAGAGCCGGTACTAAAAATAACCGGAAACAACAATACCGAACACAATAAGTACAAACCAAATCGTGCATCTTTAAAATAACGGTATGGCAGGTATTGCGATACAAACAATAGGGCCGCCGGTACCAATACCCATATATCTTTCAAATATTTCAATCCAAATAAGCGGCGTAAAATACCCATTGCAGAAATGTCCTGATAATCATTATGAATATCTAACCGAATATTTTTAGCCGATTTTTTCTGCAAACCATGATACCAGTCGGCATAACTTTTTATAATAAAATGTGGTGGTGCAATCAACATGGGTGCTATAAAAAATATTACTGACCAAATTACACTCCAAAGTATAAACCGCATTTTATTTTTACTGAAAAAGAAGAAAGCAAAACCAACAATGCCATAAATTTTGATAAATACGGCAATTAAAATAAAAAATAATCCCCATTTGTCTTTCCCTTCCCAAATAAAAGAAAAACCAAAAATAATGCAGGCAGCTATCAAAGCATTACTTTGTACCCATGATGATGCATTCAACATTTCAACGGAAGAAAAAATTAGTATTAAATTCTGACCCGTTTTTTGAATGGGCAATTTTCTAATGGCAACATATAAAATTCCTGTATTAAATAATACCCATGTAATAGCACCCCAGATTTTGGGTAATACTGCAAAAGGCGCAATTACAATGCTGAAAAAAGGGCCATATAAATTAACATCGGCATAGGTTTGTGGATATTCAAGGTATAAATTAGTTTGTTGCAGGGTATGAAAAAATACATAACGAAAAATAACAAAGTTATTAAATCGGTCATGGCCTATGGCCTGAATAATAACGGAGGTGAGCGATAATCCAAACCAAAGCACTATGGATACCTTTGTATCAGTTAGCCATTGATAGGGTTTCCCAAAATATGGATGTTTATTTTTTTGTATTTCTGCCTGCATATTTATTGAATATTCGTTTCATCTACAATAATATTTAGGCCTTTGTTTACTTTGTATAAACAGTTTACCCAAATAAATTCCCATAATTCCTAAAATCATTAATTGTAAGCCGCCAAAAAAAACAATGGTTACAATAGTAGAAGCCCAGCCCGATATGGCTTTGCCGTACCATAAACTATATACTACATAGGGTACATAACAAATAGACAAAGCAGAAAAACTAAAACCCAAATAAATGGCAATGTTTAAGGGTTTTACACTAAACGAGGTTAAGCCTTGTAAGGCCAAACGTACCAATGCTTTATGGTTGTATTTGGTGGTGCCTGCTGCTCTGGCATGCGGGGTATAGGGTATTCCGGTTTGTTGAAAGCCCACCCATTTTATCAACCCCCTGAAAAAAGGCCTGTCTTCGTGCAGGTTATTTAAAATGGCTACTACTTTTTTATCGAGCAAACGATAATCTGCTATGCCATCTTCTAATTCCACATCCGATAAATGATTGATTAACCGGTAAAACAGGGTTGAAGAGAGCTGATTCATTTTTTGGGCATGTTCATTTTTTTCTTCCCGGTAAGTGTATACAACGGCATTGCCTTGCTGCCAAAGTTCAATTAATTTCGGAATCAATTCAGGCGGGTGCTGCATATCGGCATCCATTGTAATAACCGCATCTCCTTTGGCATAATCAAAACCGGCCAATAAGGCATTATCTTTCCCGAAGTTTCTGGAAAACGAAATATAGAAAATATTTTTGTTTGTTTTTTCTGCCTCCTTCAGTGCTTGTAAACTATTATCCGCACTGCCATCATTTACAAAAATAATCTCATATTCAAAAGGGAGCTGTTCAAAAATAGCAGCAATGCTGTTGCTGATAATGGGAATATTCAATTCCTCATTAAACACCGGGATAATAACACTAATCAGCATATTCATGTAGGGTAAGGGTTACCAAAAGTATATGATTTTATTACACACTGCAACACCGGGTAAATTATCGCAGTTAAAACCACCCAAAAAATTTATTTTTGCCGCTCAAAATAACAAATCATGCAAAAAGGACCCGTTTCTCAGTTTATAGAACACCATTACCGGCATTTTAATGCTGCCGCTTTAATGGATGCAGCCAAAGCATACGAAGCGCACATGTTAGAAGGCGGTAAAATGATGATTACTTTAGCCGGCGCCATGAGTACTGCCGAATTGGGCATTTCATTGGCCGAAATGATTCGGCAGGATAAAGTGCAGATAATTAGTTGCACCGGCGCTAATTTAGAGGAAGATATTATGAACTTGGTGGCACACAGCCATTACAAACGGGTACCCAACTACCGCGATTTAAGTCCGCAGGAAGAATGGAATTTACTTGAAAACCATTACAACCGCGTTACCGATACCTGCATACCGGAAGAAGAAGCCTTCCGCCGTTTACAACAACATATTTTTAAACTATGGAAAGATGCCGATGCAAAAGGCGAACGTTATTTTCCGCACGAATACATGTATCAAATGCTGCTCAGTGGCGTATTAGAGCAGTATTATGAAATTGATCCGAAAGACAGTTGGATGCTGGCAGCCGCACAAAAAAATATTCCCATTGTTGTGCCCGGTTGGGAAGATAGTACCATGGGCAATATTTTTGCCAGTTATGTAATAAAAGGCGAACTAAAGGCAGCTACTATGAAAACCGGTATTGAGTACATGGTAACATTAAGCCAATGGTATCGCGTAAACAGTAGCGGCAAAGGGGTAGGGTTCTTTCAAATTGGCGGGGGTATTGCAGGCGATTTCCCTATTTGTGTGGTACCCATGATGTACCAGGATTTAGCATGGCACGATGTGCCCTTCTGGAGCTATTTCTGCCAAATCAGCGATTCTACTACCTCTTACGGTTCTTATTCCGGTGCCGTTCCCAACGAAAAAATTACATGGGGTAAATTAGATATACATACGCCTAAGTTTATTGTAGAAAGTGATGCCACTATCGTAGCCCCATTGATGTTTGCCTGGATATTGGGCTGGTAATGTTTTTGTACCCGGCTGCATTACTACTATATAGCTTCCGTTGCGTCGCACACTTGTACGGCAACCATTCTATTCAACAAGGGCGAAGTGCCGAAATGGTGCTTTGCCCTTATTTATTGTTATTGCATTTGTAGGGATGGCTTTTTTTGATATTACTCCATTTATATACGCTGAAAAATATTTAGCAATGAAATACTGCAATAGCATTATTCATTTTTTGTTTCAATACTATCGGTTTCAGCGGCTTTTAAAAGCAAGGGTAAAATTGTTCCCATCATATTTTTCTCTGCATAAATTGGCATGGTTGAACCTCCACGCTTTAAATAAATTTCTTCACCTTTTTTATTGTAAATAATATTGGTTGGATAAACGGGCATACCTTTTAATAAAATATCCGTTTGAGTACTATCAATAGCATACACAGGAAATTGTATGTGGTATCTTTTAATAAATGCTTTTATGGTATCTACTGATTCGCTGGCAAATGAAAAAAACTGAATGTTTTTATTGCCCTGTAGGGTAGCATATAATTTGTTCAATGCCGGAAATTCTGCAATACAAGGGGGACAATTAGCAAACCAATAATTGGCAAAAATAACTTTGTCTTTGGTATCTTTTGCGGAAACCTGCTGCATGGTGTGAAAAATGGAGCCATCTGCTATTTTGTTTTGAGGTACACTATCTTGTTGTATCTCAGTGTTATTATTGACTTTACCTCGTAATAGTTTTAATTTTATTTCGGGTTTATTGTCATTAAATGATTTCACTAAAAAATGCCTATGGCCAAGTAATAGCGTATCGCCAATAAAATGGTTGGTAAAAGATTTTTTATTGTTGATATAGATGGTAGTATAACCTGTATTTAAAAAGCTGTCAGTGCAACAACCTCTCACAAATAATAAATTCAAATTTTCTTTTTTATATTTAAATATGCCACTATAGCCCATTCCGAAGCCCAATGAAATAATGGTATGTAGCAAATTCCGATCATACATTTTTATATTAACAGCACCATAAATTGGATGAAGGTTGGGGATGTTTGTTGTTTGCGTTATTATTTTTTGTATGGTAAAATAATTTACATTGTTATTGAGTGGGCTTGTATAGTTTTCTGATAAGTCAATTATTCTGTCATCTGTAAATTGCTGGTTGTTGTTGGCGTCAATTACTAAAATATAATTTCCATTTATTTTTTTCCCTAATAAGATATGTAACTTTTCAAAAGTGGTTGAGTCATTTTTTTCTATTTCATATTTAATCTGCTTTTGTAAATGCTGATTCCAATTTTTATTAATAGTTAATTTAGGAAAAAAATTATATACTTCTGTAAAAATAATGGCAGAGTCAATACCTAATTCATTTAATAAAAGTTTATCCTTGCATGGGTTGCCTCTATGATAAATTGTTTGAATGTTATACTGATTAAAGGGTATTTGCACTTGTTTTAGTGCGACAGCGTAGTTGACCTTCCACAAACTGCAACTATAAATTAAAAAGCAATTTATGCATAACATTATCCATTTTTGATGATACAAGTTCATGTTCTTAAAATTTAAATGTAAATAGGTTATTTAATGTTGACTTAAATCACCTATTTAAAATAGTACTACTTGATACCTGGACAAGGAGTTAAATTGCCATTACAAGTTAATCCTACGTTGTTTTCTGCGGTGCAGTTTTTGCTCGATCCGCAAATACTCGGATTAGTTGGTCCGGTACATACGGGCAAACAGTTTCATAACCACCCACAATTTGTTTCATTTCATCTTTAGTTAATGGTTTCATTTGTTTATATTTTTAATGTGATTGAATATTCCTTTTTTCTCCGGTAAGAAAATATTACATCGGTTCAATGGCCATTGAATGCATTACTATTTACCTTCCGGACGATCAATAAATAATGCAGTACAATAATATACGTTTTTTTTGGAAACGGCAATTAGGGAATCCTTAGAATTTTTGCTATTTACTTCGTGTATGAATTAGCCGATGTGCACCCAATTCATGTTCAAAAGCAAAACATTCGTTGAGCGATTCCATTGTATAATTTTTTACATTTACTTTAAATATAATTTGTTAATTGAATACCGTTACTTTACTGAACCACTGCTTTTTGATACCATTCCAGCTTTGATTCATAAGTATGTAAAACAGCAGGTGAAAAATCAGGATGCTCTTTTAAAGATGTAATGGCTTTCTCTGCTGACGCTATGGACTTTGTTTTATTTTTTGCCCGCCAATACCATTCTGCCATCTCTTCATAATATTTGGGTAGGGACGCTAATTCCGGATAAGGAAACTGATGAACGTATAATTGATAGGCCTCTGCCCCCAATGCATACATGGCTGTTGGCAATTTTTTCGGCGTTTTGTAATTTTTAATATTGTACACAATACTACTTGCAATAGCAGCTGCATTTGCACTTTGTAATGCTTTTTTCCCATACTCTAAGGCAGCCGGAACATTGGTTTGTAGCAGTACATACAATGTGTAATCTACCACCAACGGTTCATATTTTAATTGCGGTTCTTTCTCAATGAAATGATTGATATAAGCAAGTATAGAGTCGGGCTGTTCTTTCCTGAGTGGAATATTCAAATCTTTATTTTCATTCACTATATCTTCATTGCCCATAAAATTTCTTAATTCATGGTAAAGAGAATCGGTTAGTCTTTTTATATGAAAGGATATATTTCTTTCATATAGAGCCTGATGAATATTCCATTGTTGGTGGATGATTTTAGTAGCCACCTGCTCAAAATATTGCGGATCTCCAATCCAGGCAATTGCTCCTCTTCCGTTCACCACCATAATTTTAGGAATACTGCCATCACCACATGCTTTTAGCCATTTATTTTCAATTTGTGCATCTTCATCTACAGCTACCGAATAATCCATACGGTTACCCATGCTATCCACAATTTTTTTTATTTTTTCTATAGGTGTTTTGGCTTCATAAACAGTAATGGATACAATTTCTATATCACCCCTGTGTTTTCTGGCAAATGCAGTTAATTTTGGCATAGCAGCTATGCAAGGTTTACACCAAGTTGCCCAAAATTCAATGGCATATAGCTTACCGGTTTCAAAAGTTTGAAACGGAGTTCCTTTTAGCCATGTACTTACTTGAAGTGGCGGTGCAGGGTCGCCAATATTCAGGGTAACTGAATCCATATTTTGTGCCCTGCTGTTCACACTTATGAACCACAGCATGATGAATAATATAATTGTTGATAGGTAATTAAACTTCAGTTGCATAATTCATGGGTTAGTTGTATAGCTGATTAGAGAAAATATCAGTTACTGATTCAAACAACTTGGGAAAAATACACTTACCTTTTACAAAGGTATATAATGCCACAGTATCAATTTGTTGCATACTATGGCAAATATTTAAATCATTAATATACTGAAACACAATAGCATTTTCCGGTAGACGGACTTGAGTGTCAAGTGCCTGCAAGCTTTCCAATCATGCAACTACCCATGCAATTTGCTGCACAACCTGATGCATCATTGCTTCCACCTTTAATTTGTTTCATTTCATTTTTTGAAAGTTTACCTTTCAGATCTGTGAGACTCATTTTTTTTATAATTTTAAATTTTTGAAGTTAAAAATATGCCTGTTAGTTCTACAGGCAACCCTTGCGCAATAGGTAACATAAAAATATAAACAATTTTTGAATAGTATGTGTAGGGGAAGCCCTACAATTTTAATTTCTATTGATAATTTTTAAAAAATTTTCATAAAAACGTTGTAACAAGCGTTTGTCAGCTGTTATAATAGAAGCTTGTGCAGTTAAACCTTCTCTATACTGCAAGGCCTCATAGTAATTCGTTGCTAAGCCATTTACTAAATTTACTTTCGCCATATAGCCACTATCGGTTGGAATGGCTGAAATAAAAGAGATTCTACCCTCTACATAACCATATTCCTGATAGGGATAAGCATTTAACTTCAATAAAACCTTTTGCCGGGTTTTTACTTTCCCAAAATTTGTTTGTGGAATATTAATAATGGCATAATACTTGCTATTATTGTGGTTAATGTAACAAATTACTTGTCCGGCTTGTATTTGCTGATTTTCTTCAGTCAATGATGCAAAAGATAAGATACCATTTTCAGAAGCAACTAAAATATATTTCTTTATCCAATCATCAACCTGGCTTTTAAGCGTATTTAATGTTTGTAGGTATAAAATTTTTTGTTGCTGAATTGTATTGCTTAATTCTGCTAACTCTTTTTGTTTATCAATTTTTAAAGACTCATTTGAAACAATAGCTGAATTTATTTGAGGTAGTGTTAGTTGTTTATTTATTAATTTACTAGATTCAGTACGATAGTCAAAATCAGAAATTACTTTTTCTTTTTTCAGGGATTCATTTGCATGAAAAGTTTTTTCGGAGAGTTGTAAATCTTGTTCCATTAATTTTTTTTGGTCTAATAAGATATTATGTAAACGTTTTATATTAATCAGGTCTTTTTCCAACATTTCATATTTTTTTGTATAAAACCCATTAGGTAAATATGCTTTAAAACTCAAATTGGCTTGCATAAAATTTTGATAGCTGCTTTGTAATTCACCAAGATTTTCAATGTTATTTTTAAATGATTGAACTGCTTTAGTAAATTGATTTGAAGAAATTGCTGAAAGTGCATTGTCAATTTGTTTTTTAACATACAAAACTTCCTCATGATTCCCTATAGCTTCAATATAAGCAATCATATCTCCCTGTTTAAAATAGTCCCCCTCTTTTTTTAATAATTTAATCAATTTCCCATTGCTTACACTAACTATTGGTTTAGGTGTATTGATTGAAGTGAGCTTTGCAGATGTTGTTATAATATCTGGATATTTTATAAACCAACAAATAATAAAAAATATGATCAATATGAAAAGAAATAAAAGTGTTCCCCATCTAACTAAAAATGATGGTTTTTCTGATATAATTTCATCGATTAATGAATTATTTTCTTCAATAGCCCAAAGCTTATTGTTGTAAGCTTCAATTTTGTTTCCGTTATTTTGGAAAGAATTTGATTGATTATTTTCCAAGTTCTAACTGATTTTTTACAAGTTCAAAATAGTAGCCTTTCAAAGCTGATAATGCTTCGTGATTCCCTTCTTCAACAATTTCACCTTTATTTAATACGATAATTTTATCTGCATTTTTAACTGTGCTTAGCCTATGTGCAACAATGATTACAGTTTTGTTTTTAAAAAATCTTTGCAGGTTTTCTAAAATTTCTTTTTCGTTATTGGCATCTAAGGCATTAGTCGCTTCATCAAAAAAAATAATTTTTGGATCTTTATATATAACCCGGGCTATAGCAATTCTTTGTCTTTGTCCTCCACTAATATTAGTACCTTCTGCCCCTAATTTCGTATAAAATCCTAATGGAAGAGATTCTATAAAAGAGAGAATATTGGCCGATTTACAGGCTTGCGTTAATTGATTGAATTGTATATTTTCATCGGTGATAGTTATGTTTTTTCTGATAGTATCATTAAATAAAAAATTTTCTTGCATTACTGCACCACAATTCCTCCTCCATAATTTAGCACTAATATTTTTAAAATTCATATCCCCCAGATATATATCCCCATTATAATTCTCATAAAATTTAAGTAATAATTTTATTAAGGTGGTTTTTCCGCTGCCACTCATTCCCACAATAGCTGTAATTTTTCCTTTTGGAATGGTTAATGTAATATTTTTTAGTACAGGTTCATTTCCGGTACCAGGATATGTAAAAGATAGATTTTTTATAATTATATCATGGTTTTCAGGTAAGTAATAATTATAATCTTTGTATATTGGTTCTTCATCTTCCAATTGATGGATATCATTCAATCTTTCTAGTGAAATTTTGGCATCCTGAGCCTGTTGTGTAAATCCTATTAATTGTTCAACAGGACTGTTTAGCTGGCCAAGAATATATTGTATTGCTAACATAGCACCCAATGTTAAATTGCCTTCAATAACTAATTTTGCAACTAAAAATGTTATAATGATGTTTTTACCCTGATTAATTAAAAATGCACCTATTTGCTGTGTTTGGTTTAGCGATAGTGATTTAAAATTAATTTTAAATAAACCGGCTTGTAAACCTTCCCATGCCCATCTAAAATTATGTTCTGCATTGTTAAGTTTTATTTCCTGCATACCATATACCAATTGCATAGTTGCATTGTTTTCTTTAGCTGCAATGGCAAACCTTTTGTAATCTAATGATCTTCTGATTTTTAAGAAAAGCTTGATCCATAGCAAATACAATACACTACTCAAACCAAACACCACAAATACACTTGTATTGTATGTGAGTAAAACAATTGAAAATATAAATAAATTAATAATACTAAAAAGCGTATTTAATGCAGTTCCTGTTAAAAAGCTTTCAATTCTATGATGGTCATTAATTCTTTGTAAAATATCGCCCGGATGTTTGCTGTCAAAAAATGACATTGGTAATTTCAATAATTTAGCCCAATAGGCAGAAAGTAAAATTACATTTATATTTGTACTAATGTGTAATAAAATTTTATTTCTAATAAATTCAACAATTGTTTGTGAAAAGAGCAACATAAGTTGTGCACCTAAAACAATTTGAATAAAATTAAGATTTCTTGTATTGATGCCAGTATCTACAATGCTTTGGGTTAAGTATGGGAATATCAGTTGTATCAGACTTCCCATGAATAATCCAATGAATAACTGAATTAAGGATGCTTGATGTTTTTTTGTATATTGTAAAAGTGTAAACCAACTAATTATTTTCTCATTTGATTTTTCATTTTCATTTTCTGATATATTATCCCATTGCGCTGTAGGTGTTAAAATGAGTGCAATTCCTCTTTCATTTCCTGCTTCATTTGTTGACAACCAGGCATTTAAAAACTCTTGTTTTTTTAAACTAATAATACCTTTAGCCGGGTCGGCAATATATATTTTGTTTTTTTTGGGTTTTGGTATTAACACTACAAAATGGACCTGCTCCCAATACAGTATTGCCGGTAAAGTAATCTCTTCCATTATTTGTTGAAAGCTTAATTTTGCACCAACGGCTCTGAATCCGATAGATTCTGCTGCCTCTGCTAAGCCCAATAAAGAAACGCCCTCTTTGCCATATTGTGTTTTCTTTCTAAAGTAATCTAAGCTGATGTTTTTTCCGTAATATTTTGCAATCATTCTAAGGCAGGTAGGCCCACAATCCATAGCATCTAATTGTTTGTAAAATGGAAAACTTTTTTTCATATTCGGTTAAAATGGCCTAATTGCCTTTTTTATAATCAGCTGTTTGATGTTTGTTATAATTAGTTCTTCGTATAATTTATAATATTCATTTACTACTTGTTCATTAAAGTATTTCATACATTTATAAAGAATATAATTAATTGATTTTTTTGTTTTCAATAATTTATAAATCCTGTATTCAATTTCATCTATATCATATAATGAAATGATATTATTATCTATTTCTTGAACCACAAGGTTTAAAAACTTTCCACTTTTAAGTTTAATATTTTCCTGATCGAAATCCTTTTCCGTAAAATCTTGTGCCTGTATGTTTACCATACTTTTTTGAAGTGTTGCTGCAATTAATTGGCCAACCCTGCTTTGTTGAACCGGATCAGTTAAATGATGAAATAAACGGTTGGCTTCTATTGTGCCTAATTGTTGATTTATCATTAAACTGTATAACTCTGTTGCACTGATATAGGAATGAGGCATTGTTTCTATCCATTGAATGGTTGCAAGCTTTAATGCACGGTTATAATTTTCAATACTATCACGCATATTTTGTAGTTGTTGATTCAGTTGTAATTTTAATGAATCATTTTTTCCAGTATTGTATAATTTCAACATTGTTTCATATTTTTTTACAACCGGATATTTTAATAGAATAGCTTCTTTTTTTTTGATTCCATTGTTGTAATTCTTTTGCAATGTTGCTACCGGTTAAACTGTAATTATTAAAATTGGTGTCATTTAATTCTATTGATTGTGTTCCTTTATCTATATAAATATCTGCATAGTTATTAGCAATATTCGGTCGTATTAAATGACAAAAGGTGGGTTGATTCACCATTCCGGTAAACAGGAATTGGCCATTGCTTATTTGGCAGGTATCACGCTTCCATTGGTTATTTGTGGTTGGATATAGTAATACAATATTCCCGGTATCTCTTCCAATTATTTTACCATATAAGTGAAATGTTTGTGCAATTTCTACATCTTTTTGTGCAACTGCACAATAACTCACAAAATTATAACATAGTAAAATTAATATTGCCTTATTCATTTTAATTTATTAAAACAATGAAGCTATTTTTAAAACTTTATTCAGAAATGATCTTCCTCAAAACGGTGTCAATTTTTTCTTTTTCTTCTGTTCCTTCTATTCTTAAAACAATAACTCCTTTTTTATCAATAATAAATACACAGGGAATGGCGCTTACGCCAAATAATTTGCCAATATCTTTTTTTGTACCTGCTTGTTGTAATACTTGCGGCCATTGGAAAAGCTGTTCATCATAAATTACTTTTTTCCAGGCATCAATTCTTTTGTCATCATCTGCAATGCCAATAATTTCTAAACCAAATGGTTGGTATTGCTGGTACAATTTTTTTAAATAAGGGGTTAAAGTCCTGCAAGGAATACAATAACTGGCCCAGAAATCGAGTAATAGAATTTTTTTATTTTTGTATTGATTTAAGTTGATTATTTTTCCATTTATATCATAACCCTCAAAATAGGGTGCCATATTACCGTTTTGTCGCAACAAGTAGTTGTATATAATGTTTCCATTTATAGAACGCTGAGTACTTGGACTTAGTCTTATAAAATATTTTTGAATCGTATCAACAGGAACCCAATTAATTTTATACATTAATAAATAGGCACTGATGAATGAATTTGGGAAATGTGAAATATAATCCAAATCAAACCGTGTTTTTTGATTCCGAATACTTTCTCTTTCGCTTAATAATTTTTGTATTGCAATGGGGTCTTGTATATTTTCTTTATATAATTTTTTTAATTCTTTATAAATTTTATCCTCTTTCTGACTGAGTATGGACGATTTTTTTAAATATTCTTCATATTCCGATTGTGCGGAAGAACCCCAAACGATTACTTTCTTTAATGCATGATAACTTGCTTTTACCTTGATGTTACCGGGTTGAATGAAAAATTCAGTTACCAGACTATCGTCGATAGATTTATGGTTCTTATCTAAATACAATGTTGCCATACAAGGCGATGAGACCATTCCTTGAAAATTAAAATGTCCTTTTTTTAATGAACAACTTTTCTTTCTATAGCCTTCATTTGCATCCATATAATTCAAATAAATGTATCCTGTATCTCTGTCTGTTATGGTTCCATCTATTGTAAATTTACCTGCACTAGTATTCGTTTTTTGTGCGAAAACAATAATTGGAAAATAAAATAAACAATAGCTAATAAATGCCTTCATTTTTATTCTTTTTTAAAACGTGCACCATTCATAATAGTGCACGTTTATTTTACAAATTATAAGCACTGACATATTTTTCCACCTGCATTCCCACCATCTTTGCAATAAGGACATGGTTTACCTGCGGTGTCACAATCGTTATTTGATTTACAATAAACATTACACTTGTTGCCATAACCTGAACCCGCTTTAATTTGTTTCATTTCTGCCCTGCTCAATTGCTGCTGCAAATCGGCAAGACTAAATTTTTTTGTTGTCATTTTTTTACATTTAAAAGCGATTAAATATTTGGCTGGAGCTTAAAGCATCACCCGGCGTTGGTTTATCCGGTTTGCTGCTTGTATTGCGCAGCAGGTGTTCCACCGGATATCTTCTTTTAGGGAACGTTACTAAAAGAAGATTTTTGTTCATGCATTTTTTCTGCTAAGAAACTATTTAAAGCTTCCGGTGTTATATCTTTCTGAATAATAACATGATTATTATCTAAGAGAAAATTTCTGGGATAAGTAGCTATGGCTAACTTATAAGCTTGCACGCCGTTTTTATCTAATAATTGTTTCCATGGAAGTTGATGTTCATCAATCACCTTTTGCCAGTTTATTATATTTTCGTTGTCATCAATGGATATACCAATCATATCAAAATTAACATTTTTGTATTTTTGATATATTTGTTTGAATTGTGGAAACTGTCCAATACAGGGGTTACAATGACTGAACCAAAAATCAATGAGGGTATAGTGTTTCGATTTTTCATCAGTAAAAAGTTTTGTAGGATAATTAGACCTGTCTAATAATGTTAAATTTGGGAAAACATGATGCAGGCTTAAAACACTGGCAGCTTTTAATTTTTCAACTAAACGGGCACCTGTATAACTCATTTTAACGGCATCAGACAAATAAGCGTATGCTGTATCTAAATTGGGATTGTAATTGAAAGAAAGCATTCTTACCAATTGCCACATAGCCATGTAAGAATCCGGATGCTTTTTAGTATATGCTTGAATAGTTTGGGGTGTATAATGATGTTGCTTAAATTGGTACAATTCCTGCATCGTTGCATTATTCATGTCAGGAATTTCACGTATGGAATCAACATGGCATCTTATGGTTTGTACCCCGGCATCAATATAAAACAGGTCTGAAACATACTCCTTATTTCCCAAAAATAAAAGGCGGAATGATAATGGGTATGATAAGACACCATTGAATGAAAATTGGCCATTTTTTACCTTACCAATGGTTAAAAAATGAATTGGAGGATAATTGGAACTATCGCCGGTCAATATTAACCGAACAGTCCCGGTATCACTATTTATGTAACCATTTAATGTGAAGGGGTTTTCAACGCTTTGTGCATGTAAAAGGCCAACAGTTATAAATCCTAAAAAACAAATTAATTTTTTCATATTGCGCAGTTTAAGTATAGGCATTGAATATTATTCAATACCTATATATACTATGCATTCAAGAAATATTAATGATATCAATAGTTTTTATCGCAAACATTACTTCCATTGGTGTCACATTTGCAATAGGGGGCATTGCAATTACTGTTGCAGGTAGCCGGACATTTGTCATTTAATCCGACTGTACTCCCAGCTTTAATTTGTTTCATTTCTGCCCTGTTCAATTGCAGTTTCAAATTGGAAAGGCTCATTTTTTTTGCATTTTTTTAGATTTAAAAGTTATTAATTATTCCTATTTATTCCGGTAAGGAGAAGATTACAACTATTCAATGACCATTGAAAGCATCAATATTTATTTTCCGGATGATAACCGGCAAATGCAGCATAAAAATATATGTTTTATTTTGAAAACTATCGTAGGGGAATCCCTACAATTTTCTCAATTAGTGAAAATTAACATGGGATCCAATGTCTGTATTTACCTTTTTGATGGAATTGAAATTAGCATACCGGTTTTACCTAAATTTTTTACAACAATTCGTTTTTTAAAAAAGTAGCTAAACGTTCAGGTGTAATATTTATTGCTACAATTTTTCCCTGTTGGTTAATTAAAAAGTTACTAGGATAACTTTTAATATAAATGGATTGTGCCTGTTTGCCGGCTGTATCAATACATTGCCTCCAGGGATATTGTTGTTGTGCTAAAACTGCTTTATATTGTTGTAATGTAGAAGCTCCATCGGTTGTAATCGCTATTATTTCAAATCCTTTGGTATGGTATTGTTTGTAAATAGGTTTCAATAATTCAAATTGCCCAATACACGGGCTGCAACTGCTGTACCAAAAATCAACTAATGTGTATGCAAGTGTGTCGCGCTTCCATCCAGGCACTTTTGCCTGAATAAAATACAATAATGGAAAAGGTTCTCCAATGGTTTTTGTACGCAATTGCTCTAAGAAGGTGATTAATATCTGATGAATTGGCGTGGGAAACAGGCCATTTTGTTGTTGCAATAATTTTGCATAAGCAACTCGATAGCCCATTTTGTTCATGTTCCAATACAATATCCATGGGTTAATGGTAGCATTTGGATGCGCTTTTATATAATCTACTAAAATACTATCCCGTTGGTTTCTGTAATTGTTTCTTTGTAATTCAAAATGCATAGTACATACTTTTTTATCTGCTATATTTTCTATGACATTGCAATTGGTGGTATCGTAAAGCGTTAAAATGTTTTTATTCACTTTGTCTAATATACTCAGATAGTGTATAAAAGAATCTTGTACCGCACTGTGGCTTATTTCAACACCCCAACCTACATCAAAAGGATTGTGGTTGGCGGCTTGTTGAAAAGTAATATTTTGGTATCCTGTGTCAATAAAAAACGGTTCAGTAATAAAATCATTTTCAAGATTGATTAATCTGTACAAAGCCGGTTGCAGAATATACCCGCTAATGGTAAAAAGATGTTTGTTTACTTGTATGGTATCGGGAAACTGATTACCCTGATATAGTACAGATGTAGCCAACTCATTATTTTCTATATTTTTCACTAATTTTAAATATCCTTTTTCTATTTTATTGATGGTTCCACTAATGTGGCAATTGGTTTGAGCGGCTGCTATGCTTAAAGAACAAATCAATAGGAGCTGAAAAATTAATCTTATCATAAATAGATCGTTTTAAAAGTCAGCATACAACTTCTTATTGTATGCTGACAAACTGTAAATTCAGCAAATGTTTATTTTAGGTAAGATTTGCTGCTTGTGATGTACAAAAAAGACCACCAGAATGATTTTCGCAGATACAAGACTTGGTGCCGCATGGATCACCTGACGCTTTTCCGGCACAAGAAATACCGGTTCCACAGCCAAAATCTTCTCCCGCTTTAATTTGTTTCATTTCAGCCCTGCTCAATTGCTGTTGTAAGTCGGCAAGGCTCATTTTTTTTGTTTGCATTTTTTTAAATTTAAAAGTGATTGAATGTTTGCCGGGGGCTTAGCGCATCACCCGGCGTTGGCTTACCCGGTATGCTGCTTGTACTTCGCAGCAGGCGCTCCTTCGGATATTTTCTTTTAGGGAATGTAACCAAAAGATAGTATGTAAGCCTACTCATAAAATTTCAATTTTATACATTTTAATAGCCTACAAATGTTTTAGTGCCGCTTTCATTTCATTTAAATTAGAATATACATTCATGATATGGCCTGTACTATCTACTATTAACTGAGTTGGAAAGCCAATAATTTGTAATGTATCCATTAAATATTTTTCTTTGTTGGGGATGATGGTGTATTTAAACGTATGATTGGGTAAAAATGCTTTGATACTATCTGCACTATCAAATGCCAGACCTAAAAAACCAATATCAGGTCTGTTGTTGTATGCATCTACCAATTCATTCAATTGAGGAAATTCAGCAACACAGGATTTACAATGAATAAACCAGCAATTTACTACATAGGTTTTCCGTGGTGTACTATTGTTACCAACGATGGCTCCGTTTATCGTTTTGAAATTAAAGTTAGGTAGTGACATACCGCGCATAGAATCGTAATGTGATTCAACAATAGCTTTATTGCGAATCAGATTCCCAACTTCCGCATTATGGGCTATGGCTAATTGATATTGAATAGTACTGTCTTTGCTTTTTAATCTCACCGGTATATATTGGCCCGTCACTAACTGTTTTAAGAAATCTTTTTTGGCAATGAGGCTGTCTTTTTCATTGAAAGCAATGCAGTCTGCCGACCAATTCATGTAATCGCGATCATAATACAACCAGCTCATTACATTCTTTTCAATATCTTGAACTTCTACAAAAGGTATTTTTTTATTTTTAGGTGTTGTACAACCATATAATATGCAAACAATAACAAAGACTAAATAGTATTTCATGACATTCATTTTGATAATGATAACCAGGAAAGAAATATGAACTAATTCCTTTCCTGGCTTAAAATTAGAATTCAAATATTTAGCAAGCTACTGCTGTAGCACCAGAAACACAATCCGGACGCGCAGCTGGTTGACAAATACTACAGTTGGAAGTGCCGGACCAGCAACACATATATCCCTGTGTGCCTGATAAGCCCTGATCTAAGCTACCACCCGCTTTAATTTGTTTCATTTCTGCCCTGCTCAATTGCTGTTGTAAGTCGGCAAGGCTCATTTTTTTTGTTTGCATTTTTTTAAATTTTAAAGTGATTGAATGTTTGCCGTGAGCTTAAAGCATCACCCGGCGTTGGCTTATCCGGTATGCTGCTTGTATTGCGCAGCAGGCGTTCCACCGGATATTTTCTTTTAGGGAACGTAACCAAAAGAAAAGCTTTCATAACTTTATTTAATTCATGATATTTTTTAAATCTTCAATGGAATAATCTTCCGGCAATCTGTAACCATTGATAAATATTGTGGGTGTAAATGCAATGCCTGCCTCACGAACCCATTGATTCATCGCATTTACTTTTTCCTGCTGGTCTTTTAAAGACACTTTTACAGGGAATTTGGCGGCAAATTTTTCATAATCTTTTTCCGGCGATGAGTACCAGGCATCTAATGCATTTTTTGTCTTTAACTCATCACCTTCTGCATATATACCCATTAAATGGTTTACAACAATTTCTCCTTTAGAACTGGATAAAAAAACGATTTTAACCTGAATATCCTTATTTGAATGGATGAGTTCTTCCAAAACGGGATGTGCTTTTGAGCAGGGGTTACAATAAGGATTGCAAACTTTGATGATGATGATTTTACCTTCCGGATTGCCGATTGTTATGCCAATATTTTGCCAACCATCAGGTGCAGTTGGCTGAAGTACTAACAAACCATTGAATACGTCGGGATTAAAATGAGTTCTTCTATAAGCCTGATAATATAACTGATATTTTTTGGCATCTTGAAATACTGGTTTTAAAAAGAATAAGTAATTTGTTGGTAAAACGATTGCAATAAAAAATGAAGCCAGTATATTTAAGTTGAAAATTGTTAAATCAGATATTTTTGTAAATATGCCAACATAAATAACCGACCAAAGCAGTTCCAGTAAAAGTGCTGATTGAACTATTAAACACAAAGGGCACCATTGTTTCATCACTTTCCATTGATAATAAATACTAAAAATAATATAAGGACTTACACAGACACTCAATAAGGCTATAATAGAAAATTTATTATCTAAATTTAAGCCGGGTAGCAGTAAAAAAATACATGTGGCTGAAAAATAAATAAAGCCTAATTCACTCCAGGATATTCCGGCAATTTTTGAAGCTTTACTATGTAGAATAGCGCCACAATTTGTTTTTTTACCTATACCGCATAAGTTTTTGATGAATGGATTATTTTGGTCATTTTCGTATACCAACAATAGGATGGTTGCTAAAATGCCAATTAGCTTAATACATACAATGGCTATATATGGAATATAGCTATTGAAAGGTATTGATAGGTTAAGTACCATTAATCCTGCAATGGCTGCAATGCCTGCAACAATGGCTATCCACTGCTTTAACCTTGTGTACATTTCTTCTTTTTTATATTCCTTATATTGCTGATTATTTTTTTGAGTAGCATTTTCTGTTACCCAAACAATTTGTTGAAATGATTGTAAAAACTGCCCTTTCGATATGGTTTTTTGATTAAACCTGTTATGATAAAAAGTAACGTCATTTTTGTTGATGTCTTGTACTAAAATAAAATCTTTACCCACATTTTCTACCTGATGAAAGGCAATAAATGGTGTTTCTAAGCTTTCTACTTGTGTTGCTTTTAATTTAAAAGCCGCGTTGTTTAGGTTAAATTTTGAAAAGGTATCGCTTAGGCTTAATAAGCTGGGATAAAATGGATGTTCTAAAAGTGATTGTTTTATTTGCGATGCTGTTATTGGTAACCTTTTCAATTTAGCGTATTTTATAGCTACCGCATCTAAGGACGTGTTAAAACTATATACCATATAAGTTTTTTGTAAATTTAATAACTATATTAATATGTACGATGTAGGGGAATCCCTACAATTTACTAAAAATTGAATTTGGTAGGGAACTTCCTACTTAAAAAATAATCCTTATATATATATATATATATATACTATATTTACAAAAATATTTTGAATGAAAATTTTTATTTACCTCAGTCAAACTGATATGGCAAATGTGGTAAGTCATCAAATACAAAGTTGCTTCTCATCCTTATCAATTGTTTTGTTTAACGACGCGGTACATTTTTTACAGCAACTTCATTTTGCCAAACCGTTGCCCCATTTCATTGTGTTGGGTTTGCCATCCAAAAAAATAGAATCATTAACATTAATAGAATTTATTTGTACACATTATTCGGGCTTAACCGTTTTGCTACTAGTACCTGAAGTGGGCATAAAACAGGTGAAAGATGCGGTAGCCCTCGGTGTTAGCAGTGTGGTAATGTTAAATAGTATACCACAAGAATTACCGAAAGCCATAGCAGCATTATTGAATCATCAACCTTATTTTTCTGAACAATTGGGCATTACTGCCGATGTACGTAAGTTGCTTAGAGAAGAACGTTGGGCTGAGCAATTGAATATGAAAAGCCTTCGTTTAACGGCCACCGAGCGTTCTATTATTAGTTTATTACCCGGCACGTTAAGCTATAAAGAAATAGGCCTTATTTTAAACAAAGAAGAAAAAACTATAGAAGTATATATACAACGCATATGTAAAAAGCTAAACATAGAAGGAGGTCGAATGGGATTGCTGATTTATTGTATCAGTAGAAAGTTCATTCGAATTGGGGATACATCTCTTTAAAACTGATATAGTTTTAACTTACTGCTAATTTAAAAATTGTAGGGCTTCCCCTACACATACTATTCAAAAATTGTTTATATTTTAGGTTACCTAAGCGCAAGGGTTGCCTGTGGAGGTGCATAGGTATATTTTTTAACTTTTAACTTTTTAAAAATGAAACCTTTGACTAAAGAAGAAATGAAACAAATTTTAGGAGGTTATGTTGCTATTAGTAATTCAGGTTGTGGTCAAGACTGTTCAGGAACTAGTTGTATTACTAATGATTCAAACCCAACGTCTGGTACTTGTTATGCTTCTAGTGCAGGTAAATGCTACTGTGTAGCAGTTTACTAAACTTTTATTGTTTAATTATTACCATAGTGTTTTTCAATTGAACACTATGGTTTTTTATTTTATTGAAAGAACTTATTATATTTTTTAAGTTTTTTTTGCTACATTATATTAATTATGTGTATTAACTAGAAACTGTGAATTATGTTTACTAAACACTTCATTCTTTTAATATCTGTTATTTTAATTGTTTTTTTAACAAGTATTCAAAGTAAAGGTCAAGTGGTTGATTCTTTTACCTTAAATATTGGTGACGCCGCACCCAAAATTGAAATAAGTAAATGGTTAAAATGTACTCCTTTACATAGTTTTGAACCCGGTAAGCTGTATGTAATTGAATTTTGGCCAACCTGGTGCAAACCTTGTATTGCTTCAATGCCACATCTTTCAGAATTTGCAAGAAACCACGCTAATGAAATTAGTGTCATATCAATAGCAGTTTATGAAAAAAATATGCCCTTAAATAAAATACAAAAATTTGTTGATAGTATGGGTAATCGCATGGATTTTTCAGTGGCCGTTGATAAAAATCAACAAATGGTAGAGAACTGGTTACAAGCAACCGGAAATACCGCCATTCCTAAAATTTTTATTATTAATGAACATGGACAGATTGCATGGTTTGGACATCCTTATTATTTAGATTCAGTGGTGGCCAAAATCATGAACCATCAATGGGATATACAAAAGGCTTCCGCTGAAGTAAAAATGCAGCGTCATTTGAACAAATTTATAGATTCAATTCAGACCGCTTTTTTTGATTATGCCCAAGCTTTTAATGATAGTGAAATTAATGTTTTACAAAATCAATACCATGTTACTAATTTATTTGCTAATTCAAAAAAGCCTGATAAAGTATTATTCTATATGAATAAATTTATTCAACAAGAACCTGGTATAAAATATGATGAATACATAGTTATGAAAAAATTACAAGCCTTAATAAAAATTAATATGCAGGAGGCATTAGAATATGCTAAAGAAATATTGAACTTGCCGCCTGATAAGGTTCCGGCTAGTGCTATTATATTAGTATTAAAAAATAACCAGTCAAAATATAAATTTTCACAAGAAATGAATGCAATTGGTGCTGAAGCCTATGAAATCTACATTAAGCATATAATTTACCCTGATTTAGTTCATACACTAAAATATTACCATGAAATGACTGAATTTTATTGGTTAGCAAAAAATAAAGACCAGGCCATTGATTCAGAAATAAATGCTATTCGTATTTTAAAAAATCATCCCGATTTTTCTGAATCTACTTTAGCTTTATATAATGATAAATTAATGTTTTATGAAAAAACTGATTGTCAATAAACCAATAATTTAATTTGTTTGAATTTAAATAATTGTTTCAATTAATAGATTTTTAATTGACAATTGTTGTTATTTGGTAGGATATTCCTTTTACAATAATTCATTCAAAATATTTTCAATTTCTTTTCTTTTTGAAGGACGTGGTAAATTAATTTGTATGGGTTTACCTTTCGGGCTGAATAATAAATAACGTGGTATTGAATTTATACCAAAGTGTAAGGCAAATGCAGACTTAAATTGTTGTTCAAGAAAAAAGTTATTGTCTTTCAAATTTAATTGTTTGCTTTTCTTTTGCCAAGTCGAAGTGGCTCTGTCAAATGAAAGATAAATCCAATTAATTTTATTTTTATATTTTTTGGCTAATTCAATACCATAAGGTAATTCTCTAAGGCATGGAGTACACCACGATGCCCAACAATCAATCAAAACATATTTATTCTTTGAAAATATATTATTGAGTTTTATTGCTTTTCCATTGAATGGTAGTATAAGTGTATTGAGGGCATCATAAAGTGAGTATATTTTTTCATTTTTTTCTTTTTCCTTTTCTTTAAGTATAGTGTTGGTTAAAAATGTTTTATAACTATTATTATTGCTGAATTGCGAAAAATCGTGAACCAAAGAATCGTAACAATCTAATTTAAATTTAAGGCTCCATACTAGAATTTCAACTAAAAAATGATTTTTTATGCTACTATCGATTTGCCTTTCTTTTATATCCTTATATATGTTTTTTAAACCAACATTAGTGGATAGTGCTTCATAATTTGTTTCAAGTTTAGTTTTGTCAACCCAGTAAGATGAAGCTGCTAATTGGGTAAGGTTAGTATTGAAATATAAATAAGGGTCATTAAAATTTGGATTATAGAATGCGCAAACATAAGGATTGGAGGTACTATTTATGTTTTTAGTTAAATATCCGATAGCACTATCGTTTTCAAATAATGTAAAATAAAAAGAAGCATATATTTCAGCCTTTGCTAATTTTTGAATGGTTAATGGGATTGAATTTTTTTCTGAATATAATTTCAAGAACCTATCTCGTTGCTCAAATAATTGCCGGGTCATAACATACAGCGTATCAATATTGTAATTTGCCTGTAATAAACTTATATTCGGCAATCGCATATCTCCACCAATACTTTCTAATGAATCAAAAATGGCATATGAGGCTGCATTTTTGCCTTCATATTGCAGTTGATAATTGTAAAAATGATGAGGTGTATCTACGGGGTTTATTCTTTTTTGGATATGAATTGTTATTGTGTCGCCAGGTATTATAAAAATATAATGCCCAACGCCATCTAATATATATGCGCTACAGGTATCATAACAATCATAGCTACAAGTTGTAGTGCCTATGTTATTATTGTTATTATATTCTAAAATTGTTTTTTTAAAAAAATATTTATCTGGTGATGTCATTAATCCCGAATATGCGGGTTTTAGTATATCAAATGCCATAGAGTCTTTTAATTCCGGTGACAAGTTGTATTGGTACTGAACAATCAATTTTTTTTGTGCATTTGTAATATTTACTCCTAATAATGTAGTCAATAAGAAATAATAAATGTATTTCATTGCCAAAAATTAAATTATAACATAATATTAAAATGGGAATATCATTTAATTATCCACTTACTGATATATCAGTAAGTGGATAATGCTTTTATCTACAATCCACGTTAACACAAGCATTATTGGCTAAACAAGCTGAATCTGCTGTACTTTGGCATGTTCCACCGCCGTCAATACAAAGTACCTGAGCTGTTCTTCCGCCAGTAAAAGTCCAAGTGCAAGTCATATAAGTACTCCCACCCAAAATTTTTTTCATTTCATCTTTAGTTAAAGGTTTCATTTTTTTAAGTTTTTAAAATAATTAATTACTTTCCATTTTCTATCGGTAGGAAAGTTTCACCGTTTGAATGTCCATTCATTGCATTATTCATTCATCTTCCGGAGGATTTTTGAATAAATGCAACACAATAATATATGATTTATTTTGAATTGGCAATAGGGGAATCCCTACAATTTTATAAACATGCAGAAATTATATAAAATACTAAAAATGGATTTTCTTTAGATATTCTGAATTTGTAATTTTCCATTTTTCAGAATAATTCAAGTATATATTAAGGTATTTTTTTGCTTAACGAATGATTATCCTTGTGTAGCTATTTATGCCAAATCAGCGATTCTACTACTTATTAAGGTTTTAATTACACCGCTGTTCCCTACGAAAAAATTACCAATGGTAAATTATGTATTCATACGCCAAAATTTGTTGTTGAAAGTGTTGCTACCTTGGCTGCCTCATTGATATTTGCCTGGATTTTAGGCTGCTATCTTTTGGGTAATCAGCTGTATTAGTATTATACAGCTGCTGTTGTGACGCACACTTGTACGGCAACCATACTATTCAGCAAGTGCAAAGTGCTATTCATGTGCTTTACCTTTTAATTACAAAAAATAATATATATACTTATAAATCAGTTACATACTAAGAATCTCTTACTTAACAATAAAAGGTTAAGTCCTATCAACATTTTTTAAAAACAGCTACACATTTTTGCTTTTTGCATTGAATAGTATCTAGTTTATAACCTGTATTGTTTATTTTTAAATATTTGCCCATAAATAAAATGCTATTTTTAGCATTAGTGGCATTCATGTTTGAAGGTTCTTTACTAATTCTTTCCTCATAAACTGGAAATCCTATTTGGGTAAAATATTCAAAAACATTAAAATATATTACTTGATGATTGATTCTTTTTGACCCCATATAATAGGTACCCGCATCAATACTCGGGGCTACAATACTTTTCATCATACTGTCTATAGTACCCTTCCAGTTTGAAATGGAATTTATTTTTATTGGGAAGCTGTAATTGTTTACTTTTTCATTAGCATAAACAGTTAAATTAGAAACAGGTATAGTTAAAGAATCGAATATAGTCTTATAATTATTGCTGTTAATTTTTATTATTCTGTCATCTAAAAAATTATTATTGTTGTTGGCATCAACAATCAGTAATATTTCTTTTTTTAATGAGTCAACGCCAATCAGCAATTTTAGATTTGCATCTATCGACGTGTCATGTGAAAATTCCTGATAACGTGAAGAAGCTTTCTGGTTTAATAGATCTAAGCTGTCCTTGTTTTTCATTTTTTGTAATGAATAGCAATAGCTTATAGAATCTATTTTTCCTTTTTTATAATTGTTCCATAAATATTGATAATCATTAAAGCTCCAGGAATAAATTGCGGCTGTATCTAATTTCAGTTGTTGAATTGGTGCTATATTTTCCGCATTGGTAACTTCTTCTTCGCATATTAATGATACTCTGTTTTGGTGTTTAGGATTATATTTTTTAAGTTTTACGACTAAGTAGTTACTTGAATGGCATGCGCAAAGTAGTAGCAAAATGGGAAGTGCAAGTTTATACATGGTTTATCATTTTAATTAAGGAACCATTGTATTGAAATGGTTCCTTAAATTAGCAATTACATGATTATTTGTTGCCTAAACATGCTGGAGCGGAATTTCCACAAATAAGACATCGGCCATCTGCACTCTTAGAACAACTGCCTGAAGAACCACATATACAATTATAGCTACTATCGCATACACAAACAGTGCCATAGCCCCCTATAATTTGTTTCATTTCTTCTTTAGTTAAAGGTTTCATTTGTTTCAATTTTTGAAGTGATTAATATTCCTTTTTATTCCGGTAAGGAAAGTTTTAAACCGGTTCAATGGCCATTGAAAGCAATTTGCTATACCTTCCGGAGGATACAACAATTTTGCGCTACAATAATATACGTTTTCTTTTGAATTGGCAATAGGGGAATCCCTACAATTTACTAAAAATTGAATTTTGTAGGGAATTCCCTTCACAAAAAAATTAAGCTATATATATACTATATTTACAAAAACATTTTGAATGAAAGTTTTTATTTATCAAAGTCAATCTGATGTAGCAATTTTGGTAAGGCATCACATACAACGTTACTTTCCATCTTTATATATTGCTTTGTTTAACAACGCGGTACATTTTTTACAACAATTTCATTTTGCCAAACTGTTGCCCCATTTCATTGTGTTGGGTTTGCCATCCAAAAAAATAGAATCATTAACATTAATAGAATTTATTTGTACACATTATTCGGGCTTGCCCGTTTTGCTACTAGTACCTGAAGTGGGCATAAAACAGTTGAAGGATGCGGTAGCTTTAGGTGTTAGCAGTGTGGTAATGTTAAATAGTATACCACAAGAATTACTGAAAGCCATATCAGCTTTATTGAATCATCAACCTTATTTTTCTGAACAATTTGGCATTACTGCCGATGTACGTAAGTTGCTTAGAGATGAACGTAGGGCAGAGCAATTGAATATGAAAAGCCTGCGTTTAACGGCCACCGAGCGTTCTGTAATTGGTTTACTGCGGGCACAATGAGCTATAAAGAAATAGGCCTTATTTTAAACAAAGAAGAAAAAACTATATAAGTATATATACAACGCATATGTAAAAAACTAAACATAGAAGGAGGTCGAATGGGATTGTTGATTCATTGTATCAGTAGAAAGTTCATTCGAATTGGCGATACTTCTTTTTAAAAAATTGACATACTTTTTTTAACCTGTCCTTTTTTTAAAATTGTAGGGATTTCCCTATACATAATAATCAATATTTTTTTTAAATTTACGCAACACTATTGTTAAATTCATTGCATAGTAAATGATAATTTAAAAATTTCTTTTAGCATAGCTACCTGAAAGAAAACCGGTTGTAGCTAATACTGTGTGTGCACAGCAGTATTGCCTGCATCATTACTGTTGTAATGTTATACAGTAGTCAATTAAATTTATTCATTAAAAAATTAAAAATTATGCAAACAAAAAAAATGCAGTTAGAAAATTTGACAGGTAAATTATCTAAGGCTGAAATGAAATTAATTGTTGGTGGTGATTCAGGTACCACTCCATGTTCTAGTAACGCCGATTGTACAAATGGTATTGTTATTAAATGCAATGGAAAATCACAGCAAAGTGGTGCCGGCAGATGTTATAATTCCGGAAATGGTATGGTTTGCCATTATAGTGTTGCCTGTTAGATTTTTTTAAAATTTTCAAAGCAATGGGGTCATTTTATAATGGCCTCATTATTTCAATTTTAACAACTTCAATTATGGCTAATAAAATTTTACCATTTTGTCTATTTATTTTTTTAAGTATAGTTGGATGTAAAACCCGGAGTAAACTGCCGGTTGTTCAAGTGCAGGTAAATGCTTCTTATCAACATCCTGTTCAAATATCTATGTGTGATTTCTTTTCTGATCGTTGTGCTTTCAATTTTATTGATACTGCTGGTGTTAAGAAGGTGTTTCATGTAATTCCTGGTCAGCTATTTTCTGTTAATAATGATACCAATTGGCTGTTATTTGATACCGATACCATTACCATTCATAACAAAAACGGATATGCTGATTTTAATACTCAAAATAAAGCAAATAAAAAATATAATGCATTTATAAATGAATGCTATGCAATGAAAGCGCCATTGTATGAAAAGTATACCACTTATTTTTTGCATCATCGCGATAGTATCATAGCTAATGAAAATTTTATTGAGCTATATTTGTCTAAAAATGACAGTTTTTACAGAAAAAAGGTCAATCAATTCATTAATAATTATGATTTTACTCAAAAAATTAATGATGATTTGCGGCATTACATATTAGAAACACAAAAACTAACAGATAACTATTATTATTTCACTGAATCTATGCCCATTTTGGATGGCTTAGGATTGCTTAATAAGAGATTGAACTATTATATCAATCAAATTAATCGCCAAAAAATTTCCGTCTTCTCCCAAGGTGATATTACTTTATTAATTTCAAACATTGCCAAACAGCTTACCAAAACTTCAATTAGTCGATTAAAAACGGATCATGCAGTTGCTATGTATTATGATGATATTCGACATTATTTTAAGAAGCAGTCTATTTCTTACGATTATCTTGTTGTCTCTTTATTTGTAAATGTAAAACGTAAAAAAATACAATTAGACAGGCCTTTGTATAAAAAGCTTAGGAAAGAAACAAAGCAATCAATATTTTTTAAATATATTGACAAAAGTATCCTAACACCAATAACTGAATTGAAAGATTCAAAAAAAAATAAAAATTTATATGATATTCAATTTCATTCAAAAGATTTGACAGATATTTTAGCTCAATATTCTGGTAAGCCTTTACTCATTTATTTTTGGGCTACCTGGTGCCTGCCTTGTTTAAAAAGTTTGCCTGCGATAGTTGAGCTAAAAAAGAAGTACCCAGATTTGAATATTGTATATGTATCTGTTGATCAATCCCAGTCCGGTTGGAAATCTTTTTTGTTTGAGCGGAATATGTATGGCTCGAATCAATTTAGAAGAAATTTCGCAAATCAGGACACGATTTTTAAAAAAATTCCTGTCATTCCTAAATACGGGTTATTTAACGGATATGGTAATCTAGAATTATTGGATGAAATAAATGATGCTGTTATTAGCCAGTATTTAAAGAAACTTTCTTTTTAGTTTTAATGTGTTTATTTTCTTTGTTTAGTTGCCTATCCGGCATTGCAGATATGCTGCTTTGTATTTGTTTACTTGCCCCAAACACTCATCTTTATTTAATTTTTTCTTCAAAATTGTAGGGCTTCCCCTACACATACTATTCAAAAATTGTTTATATTTTTAGGTTACCTAAGCGCAAGGGTTGCCTGTGGAGGTGTACAGGTATATTTTTTAACTTTTAAATTTTTAAAAAAATGAAACAATTATCAAAAGAAGAAATGAAACAAATTAAGGGGGGTGTAATCGGTTCGCCTAACCAATCTTTAGGCGGCCAATGTACTTCTACTTGCTGGGATTCTTCTACGGGTGGATCTGAATAAGGTTCTGTTAATGTTGCAAGTTGCGACACTGATTACGATGCTTGTAAAAGCACTTTTCCATCCGCAGTAAAGGCTACCTGTTCTTGTAGTTTATAATTAATAAGGCTACCCAATTTTAATGGGTAGCGTTATCTTTTGAATTAATTCTTTTAAATATCTACCAATAAATATTCATTTTCAATGCGTTTAAAGATTTACAATTTTATCAGTAAACTATTGGTTTTTGTTCTATTTCTTTTTTTTTTAGCTGCAGCAGATGCTCAAATGCAAAATAACCGGTTATACAACCTATATATACAGACTGATTTTTCAAATGCAAATTTTCAGACTAAAACATTAAGTATATCTTATAATAGTTTTTATCCTTTTGTGACACTCAGCAATCAAACCTTTTCTATTGTAAATGATTCTACTAAAAAAATATTTAAGATACAACTACCTTATACCAACATTCAAGTAGCATATAACCCAACTATTAGTGTAAAAGATGGAGACACTGTTTTTTTAGAAATAGATAAAACTCAAAGATTTGTTTTGTCAGACAAAAACCCGGTACGTTATTTTTATTTAAAATATTATGCTGCCCATAATAATAGCGCTCAATCACAATTTATTTTAAGTACTTTAAAAGATACCACGCTTACTTTTAACGAATATCTAAATTTTTCCAATCAAAAATTTCTATTAGATTCTCGTTTTATAGATTCGTTTTTTAATAAAAAAGATGATAATAATTTAAAGCTTTTTAAAAATAATTCAAAATGTGCTTTCATTGATGTATTGTACCAATATTTTGTTAATCATAAATTACCCTTAACCGCTAAAGAAAAAGAAATTTTTAGCACATTTGTTCCTTTCTTAGATAGTATTGAATCTTTAAAATCAGTAGTTCCTTATTATCGAATGGCATTAGATGCAGTGGTGAAAGCCAATGCCAATATTACTGCAGATGGGCTATTCACCAAAAAGCAGTTTAAACAATGTTTTTTTATTGCCAATCAGTTATTTTCTAAAGCTACGTTTCGTGTATTTAGCTTAAACCAATTCAGTAAAATTACTTTTTGGTATAATACCGCCTATTTGCCATTAGTCACCAACATTAGAGACAGTTTATTATATGGTGTCTATCGTGTAGCTAAAGCAGATCAACAAGCCATTATTACTCGTTATAACAATTTTAATAATGCATATGCTAATATATTGCCTTATAAAAACACTTCGTTAATTAACTATTCTGGGAAACAAATATCCCTTTCGCATTTACTCAAAACCAACAAACCAATTGTTCTTAATTATTGGGCTACCTGGTGTGGGCCCTGTTTAGCAGAGATGCCTGCTTTGGATAGTGTGCAAAAAGTATTAAAAGATAAAATTGATCTCTATACAATATCAATTGATAAGGATAAGAAAGTCTGGCAGAATTTTCTTCAACAACGGTCATCTATGCAGGCCTATTCTTATTGTCTTGATAAAATTGACAAGAATCTTTTTTTACAACAATACCAAATAGCTCAAGTACCTCGCTTTATGGTGCTACTTGCCAATGGTGATATTCTTTCTACCAATTTTCCACTCCGAGCCAATCATCCTGAGTTTGTGAATAATTTGAATGAGTTGTTAGCGCGTATTCAGGTATATTATTCTTCAATAAATGAAAATTGATGGTACTAATTAAAAATAAATATAATGGTAAAACCGATCTGATATTTTCTAAAGAATTTATGATGGAAGTAATATTATCTGTGCTTGAAAACTAAAAAAAAATTCTTAATAATTCATTTTCAAAATTGTAGGGCTTCCCCTACACGTAGTATTCAAAAAATGTTTATATTTTTATACTACCTAAGCGCAAGGGTTGCCTGTGCAGGTGTACAGGTATATTTTTAAACTTTTATATTTTATAAAAATGAAACAATTAACAAAAGATGAAATGAAACAAATTAAAGGAGGTACTGATCCTTCTGTTTGTATTTCATGTTGGTATGGACCATTATGTGGCCCAACGAAACAATGTGAAAGAGGAAAATCGGATAAAGAACTGATTTGTAATGGGCGTAGTATAGGCTGTTAAAACTGCTACAGCAACAGAACAAATCATTTTTGTTGATATTCTTAATAGCAGAATAGTATTCTCTTAAGGAAGGACAAAGCTATGCAAATACATATTGTCCTTCCTTTCTAAAAAGTTTAAAGCATACTACCATTCAATAAATTTAATCAATGAAATTCTTTCACATTCTGATAGTTTTATTCCTGTTTACTTCTTGTGGTATAAAAATTCCAGTAGTTAAAAATGAAGCGGATTTTTATAAAAGCCATAATTTAATTATAATGGGAAATGACGGTCAGTTAAATAAACACGATTCTTTATATGCTAAATACAAAGGTTGTGAATCATTTACTGTTTGTAAATTTTATTTCAATCGGCCACAAAGGTATTACAATGAATGGCAATCTGGAAAGATTAGTACAATTGCCTACGATTCAATCAAAGAAAAATTGTCACATGATGAACTTTTGTGTATTTGTCAAGATACCAACACGACTACTACTATTAAAATATTTTTAGGAAAGCTTTCCAATGACCAGTATTTCATTGTACCCGATAGTAATAATGATGGTAGTTTTTTCAATGATTCTGCTATTGTATTAACAAATATGAATGTTCAACCAAATGAAAAACATCATAGAATTACATTCATTAATGTATCCGGTTGTTATAACAACCAGCTTTTGCATTTTAAATTTGAAGCATCGGTAAAAGTTAGTCCTACAACGCAAATTCAATATAGTACAATTGAGCTTTCCGATACAAAAAGTTACATCGGTAACAAGAAAATTAATGGGAATAGTTATTCATTCCAGTTAATTGAATTTGTCCCTTTTAGTTTTAGTCAATTAGTGTTGCAAAAATATTTATATAGCATAAGACTTGTAGATATCAGCCAAAAAATGGTTAGTAATGTACGGTTATTTTCAGATACTATATGTTTAAATAAAAAAAACTATGTTTTCAAGCAAAAGAAACCTGAGGATGGATATGTTAAGTTAAAGCGTGTAAATTCTGCTACCTCAATAGATATGAAATGGAAAATAACCAATCCAACAAAAAAAATATTGAATAACCAGCAAATAGATTTGCTTAGAAGCATCACCGGTTTGTCTTTGAATCATAAAATTATTTTTGCCAATTTTTGGTTTGCCAACTGTCCACCATGCATCGCTGAGTTTCCAGCGTTAAATAATTTGTATGATAGTTTAAAGCAATATCCTGATATTATTTTTTTATCTTTTGCCATTGAGAATCTGGACACGATTAATATTTTTAAAAAACGTTATCAAATTCGTTTTCCAGTTTATTCAATCTCTTCTGAGCAAAATGATTTTTTACAAGGTGCTCCTATTTTTCCTGCAAATATAATATGGACAGAAAAATGGGAACAGGCATATATTCGACGTGGTGGTTCTCAAGATATCTTGGCAGCAAAAGAATTTTTTCAAAATTCTGTATTACCATTATTAATTCAAATAGAGACAAAAAAATATATGCATATAAAATAAAATATTACATATGCTGTATATGCTATCTAAAAATGAGTTACTTTCTATTACCTAAGCGCAAGGGTTGCCTGTGCAGGTGTACTGGTATATTTTTTAACTTTTTAATTTTTGAAAATGAAACCATTAACAAGAGATGAAATGAAACAAATTAAAGGGGGTATTATTGAAGGCGTAACTAAGATTGTGGTGCATGGAAAGGGACTGGATCACCTTGCACAACCATTGCAGGTACTTCAGGTACATGTACAAGAACTTTCTGTAATACGCAATCGCTACCTTATTATTATTATGCATGTTCCTAAAATTTAAGCACCTATTAAATAGGTGCTTAAATTTTTTTATATTTTTATTTTATTCAAAAAAATATGCGAAATTCAATTTTTTTCTTTTCCATCCTTCTTTTATTCTCTTTTCCTTGCCTATTCGCCCAACAGAATGCCTGTAAACCTTTTACCATACAAGGTACTACAGAATGGCCAAATGGTACAATAATTTACCTGCAATATGCGGCAACTCTTACAAAATTTGTAACAGACAGTTGTAAAGTGGTTAATCATAGTTTTTATTTTAAGGGCTGCATTGCAGAACCGGTTATGGCTACTTGTTCTATTGGACCAGTAATGAATGCTGTAGCTAGTAATGAATATTGTGATATTTTCTTATCACCTGCTTCCATGCACTTAACAATTCCACTTAACAATATATATAACCATGCCCACTTAACCGGTTCTACAGAAGATAGTATTCTTTCTGCGTTCAAGGTAATGAATGCTTATTATAGCGCATTGCAAAAACCATTACGTGACAGTATGCTTTATTATCAGAAGACCATTCAAAAGGCTTTTCAGGAAAACAATACTATACAAGTTGCTGCATGTAAGTCATTGCAGCAAGCAATTCAGGAAAAAATGAATCTATATAA
>Ga0310345_10001064_pt1 | contig 32817 bp, 31 predicted proteins | sample HC15DNA20500_MG_FD_204667 | JGI IMG/M metagenome (GOLD analysis project Ga0310345, IMG submission 204667) | Marine microbial communities from station ALOHA, North Pacific Subtropical Gyre - HC15-DNA-20-500_MG | ecosystem: Environmental > Aquatic > Marine > Oceanic | place: Pacific Ocean: North... | reverse complement strand
GGGCCGTCGCGGCATGTCGGGGGCGTCCGAGACCTCGACCCGGGTCTGCGAACACCCCGGCTGCGAGGAGGCGGGCAAGTACCGCGCGCCCAAGGCGCCGGACGTGCTGGACGATTATTACTGGTTCTGCCGGGAGCATGTGCGCGAGTACAACACCAGGTGGAACTTCTTCGACGGCACCACCGAGGCGGAGCTGAACGCGCAGCAGTCGAAGGACCGGGTGTGGGAACGTCAGACGCGGCCCCTGGGCGACCCGGAGGCGCGGGCCTGGGCCCGGCTGGGAATCGAGGATCCGCACCAGGTGCTGGGCGAGAACGCGACGCGCAACCCGGGCAAGGGCGCGGGCGCGGGTCGGCGGCTGCCGCCGAAGGAGCGTCAGGCGATCGAGATCCTCGACGCCCGGGACCACTGGACCAAGGCCGAGGTGCGCAAGGCCTATAAGTCGCTCATCAAGGTGCTGCACCCGGACATGAACGGCGGCGACCGCAGCCAGGAAGAGCAGTTGCAGCAGGTGGTCTGGGCCTGGGACCAGATCAAGGACAGCCGCAACTTCAAGTAGGGTGCATGCCCCTGGACTGCCGGTCGCGGGCGACCGGCGGCGCGGAGGGGGCTGTCTGCCCCCTCTTGCCCCTCGCGGGGCAATTCACCCCCGAGAGTATTTTCGACCACAGGAAGCAGGCGGACCGGCGCGGGACGGCGGGCGGGGCGACGCGTCCGCAGGGCGCGAGCGGCGCGCGGCCTCACAGGATGGCGGCGCGGATCGCCCAGGCGATCGCCCCCAGCACCGCGACGGAGGCGAGCCAGAGGGCCGCGAACCACAGGACCCGGCGCAGCCACATCAATGGTAGCCCTTGTCCGGGTCCAGTTTGCCGCGGAACACCCAGTAGGCATAGGCGGTGTAGCCCAGGATGATCGGCAGCAGCACCAGCGCTCCCACCCCCATGAAGACCTGGCTCTTCTCGGGCGCGGCGGCGTCCCAGATGGTGATGTCGGGCGGGATGATCTTGGGCCAGATCGACAGCCCCAGCCCGAGGAAACACAGCCCGAACAGCGTCAGCGCCAGCACGAAGGGCAGCCAGTCGCGCCCCTCGTGGGTCAGCGACCGGGCCAGCAGCAGCGCGATCACCGCCACCGCGACCGGCACCGGTGCGGCGGCCGCCATCTGCGGCCATGTGAACCAGCGCAGCCAGTAGTCCGCCTCCAGGAACGGGGTGGCCAGCGACACCGCCGCGATGAAGCCCACGGTGACGAGGCCCAGCAGCCGGGCGAGGTGGCGGAAGGGTTTCTGGTCCTCCCCCTCGAGCTTCAGCACCAGCCAGCAGGCGCCGAGGAACGCGTAGCCCGCCGCCACCGCCACGCCGGTCAGCAGCGAGAACGGCGTCAGCCAGTCCCACCACCCGCCGGCATATGCGCGGCCCTCGACCTCAATCCCCTGCAGCAGTGCGCCCAGCGTCACCCCCTGCGCCAGCGCCGCGAGGAAGGAGCCGCCGAAGAACGCCGCGTCCCAGAACTTCAGCCCCGCGGGCGTGATCGCCTTCCAGCGGAATTCGAAGGCCACACCGCGGAAGACGAGCGCCAGCAGCATCGCCACGATCGGCGGGTAGAGCGCCGGCAGCAGGATCGCGTAGGCCAGCGGAAAGGCCGCCATCAGCCCCCCGCCGCCCAGCACCAGCCAGGTCTCGTTGCCGTCCCAGACCGGGGCGACCGCGTTCATCATCAGGTCGCGCGAGCGTTTCTTCGGGAACAGCGGGTAGAGGATCCCGATCCCGAGGTCGAACCCGTCGAGCACCACGTAGATCCAGACCGCGAACGCCAGCAGCAGCGCCCAGGCCACGGTAAGGTCGAAGGAAACGGCAAGGCTCATGACGTGACATCCTCCGGCGTGTGCATCCCGCCCGACCGGATCGGGCCGGGGATGTCCTCGGCATCGCCCTCGCCGCGTTCGGGCGGGTGCGCCATCAGGCGAAGGATATAGACCACCCCTGCCCCGAAGACCGCGAAGTAGACGCAGATGAAGGCGATGAGCGAGGCCCCGACCGCCGCCGCGTCCAGCGGCGAGGCGCTGTCCGCCGTGCGCAGCAGCCCGTAGATCGTGTAGGGCTGGCGGCCCACCTCCGTCGTGAACCAGCCCGCCGTCACCGCGACAAAGCCCGACGGCCCCATGGCCACCGCCGCCCGCAGCAGCCAGGGCGAGTCGTAGAGCCGCCCCCGCCAGCGGGCCCAGAGCGACCATGCCCCCACGCCGAGCATCAGGAAGCCGATGCCCACCATGATCCGGAAGGCCCAGAAGACCACCGCGACCGGCGGCTCCTCGTCATCCGGGATCGTGTCCAGCCCGGCGAGCGGCGCGTTGAGGTCATGCTTCAGGATAAGCGAGGACAGCTTCGGAATCTCGACCGAATACCGCATCTCGCCCGCCGCCTGGTCGGGGATGCCGAACAGGATCAGCGGCGCGCCGTCCGGGTGGCTCTCGAAATGGCCCTCCATCGCCATCACCTTCGCGGGCTGATGCTCCAGCGTGTTCAGCCCGTGGGCGTCGCCGATGACGATCTGCAGGGGTGCCACCACCGCCGCCATCCACATCGCCATCGAGAACATCCGCCGCACGCCGCGGTTGTCGTGATTGCCCCGCAGCAGGTGCCACGCGCCGACGCCGCCGACCACGAAGGCGGTGGTCAGGTAGGCCGCCGTCAGGGCATGGGCGAGGCGGTAGGGGAAGGACGGGTTGAAGATGATCTCGATCCAGTCCGCGGGCAGGAACTGGCCGTTCTCGCCGATCACGTGGCCCTGCGGCGTGTGCATCCACGAATTGACCGACAGGATCCACGTGGCCGAGATCGCGGTGCCGATGGCGACCATTGCGGTGGCCACCATGTGCAGCCCGTCGCCCACCTTTTCGCGCCCGAAGAGCATGATGCCGAGGAATCCGGCCTCGAGGAAGAAGGCCGTCATCACCTCATAGGCCATCAGCGGCCCAATCACCGGCCCCGCTCGGTCCGAGAAGACGGACCAGTTGGTGCCGAACTGGTAGGACATCACGATGCCCGACACCACGCCCATGGCGAAGACCACGGCGAAGATCTTGACCCAGTAGTTGAAGAGCCGCAGCCAGATGCGGTCGCCCGACCGGATCCAGAGCGCGTTCAGGACTGCGAGGTAGGAGGCCAGCCCGATGGAGAAGGCCGGAAAGATGAAGTGGAACGCCACCGTGAAGGCGAACTGCATCCGGGCGAGAAGAACGGCCTCGAAGCCCAGAAAGGTGTCCATCGTGCAACCCCTCGCAAGTTGTTCCTCCTGCGAGAGGTTAGCCCTTCATCCGAATGAGCCAAGAGGGGTGCGACCATAGGTGCCGCCCCCCGGGGCGAGCATCGGGGCACCTCAGCCTAGGCGCGCGTCCATCGTGATCTCAGCCTTCAGCAGCTTGGAGACGGGGCAGCCCGCCTTGGCCTTTTCCGCCGCCGCCTTGAAATCGTCCTCGGACATGCCGGGGACCTTGGCGGTGACGTCAAGATGCACCTTGGTGATCGCGAAACCGCCGTCCTGCTGGTCGAGCGTTACGGTGGCCTTGGTCGCGATCTCGTCCGGGGTGACCCCGTCCTCGCCCATGATGTTCGACAGTGCCATCGAGAAGCAGCCGGCATGGGCCGCGCCGATCAATTCTTCGGGGTTGGTGCCGGGGCCGTCCTCGAACCGGGTGTTGAACCCGTACTGCGCGTCGTGGAGCACCCCCGACTGGGCCGAGATGCGCCCCTTGCCGGTCTTCAGATCGCCCTGCCAGACGGCGGAACCGCTGCGTTTCATGGAAAACTCCCTTGTCCTGGTGCGCGGACCGCACCCTGCGGCCCGCCCGAGCGTCAACGAGGGCGGCGTCACGGGGTTCCCGTCAGGCCGGGACGAATTTCAGCGACACGCCGTTGATGCAGTGCCGCTTGCCCGTCGGCTGCGGCCCGTCGGCGAAGATATGGCCAAGGTGCGATCCGCAGCGGCGGCAGTGGCATTCGATCCGCACGCCGAAGAGCTTGCGGTCGTGCTTGGTCTCGATCGCCTTGGGCATGGCTTTCCAGAAGCTGGGCCATCCGGTACCGCTGTCGTACTTGTGCTCGCTGGCATAGAGCGGCAGGTCGCAGCCGCGGCAGACGTAGGTTCCGGCGCGCGTTTCGTCGTTCAGGGGCGAGGCGAAGGGACGTTCGGTGCCCTCCTGCCGCATCACCTCGTATTCCAGCGGCGACAGCATGGCGCGCCAATCCGCCTCGGTCCGCTGGACCTCGAAGGCGCGGCTGGCCAGGGCGGGGCCGGCGCGGGTGACCGCCAGCGGGGCCAGCAGGGCGGCGGCGGCAAAGGTTCTGCGGTGCATGGTCTCCTCCTTCGTCGGACCGGCGCGGCCTCGGGGGAGCGTCGCGCCTGTCCCTCAGCCACGTGTCGCGCGCCTGAGTGTTTCCTCCACGCGCAATGGAACGTCCCGGGGCGCCTGACAAGAGAAATAGCGGCGGAGCCGCACGGGTTCCGCCGCCTCCGGCGCGGAAGCGGGCAGCCGGAAGAGGAGACCCCGCCGCCCGCTCCGGTCCGGGATCACATCGCCGGCATCAGCACCGTGTCGATGACATGGACCACGCCGTTCGACTGGTCGACATCTGCGATGGTGACGGTCGCGGTGTTGCCGGCCTCGTCCTCCAGCATGATGGTGTCGCCGTCATAGGTCGCCTGCAGGGTGCAGCCGCCCACGGTCTCGACCGGGTGGGTGCCGCCGTCCTCGTCGATCATGCCCTTTATGGCATCCGACATCGCATCGGCCGCGACCACGTGGCAGGTGAGGATCTGGGTCAGCTGATCCTTGTTCTCGGGCATCAGCAAAGTGTCGACGGTGCCGTCGGGCAGCGCCTCGAAGGCGGCGTTGGTCGGCGCGAAGACGGTGAAGGGCCCCTCGCCCGACAGCGTCTCGACCAGGCCGGCGGCCTCGACGGCGGCGACCAGCGTGGTGTGATCGGCCGAGGCGCTGGCGTTCTCGACGATGGTCTTCTCGGGCGACATCTCGGCCCCGCCGACCATCGGGTTGCTGCTGTGGCTCGCGGCGAAGGCGCTGGTGGCAATCGCGATCGCGGCGGCGCTGGCGGTGAGTGCGGTTCTGAAAGTCATCTTCATTCTCCGTTTGCATGATCCGGGCTGTCCCGCCCGGTCAGCAGCAGATACGGGCTGACGTCGCGTCCGGTTCTCTCTGCGTCCGCGACTTCGGTCACGCTTGCGTGAGACGCCGCGCGCGCCCGGCATTCGAACAGGATCAGCGCCAGCACGACGGCGACAAGCGCGCATATCAGACGATTGCGTCTGTGACGGAGCATGGGGGGCCTCCTTTGCATGCCCCACAGGCACGCAATGAAGGTCCGGAAGTTTCAAACGGACCGGCGACTTGCGCAGGTCAGAGCGGCACGACCTCTCCGGTCGCCAGCACCGGCCCCGTCGGTGCGCCGGTCGGGGACCCGCCCTCGGGTTCGTCCGAGATTGCCAGCGTCGCTCCCGGCAGGGCGGCGGCCATGGGTGCGGGCAGCAGGATCTCCTCCCGGTCGGCACCGCTTGGCCAGACCATGATCGACACCGGCGGCTCGTTGCCCGCGATCAACCACAGTTCCAGCGACCGGCCCGGCGCGGCATCGCCCGCCACCCGGGTCAGGTGCAGGTTGCCGCTTTCGGTGTCGTATTCGGCGGTGAACTGAAGGCTCTGGTCCTCGGCCGCGACCGTGGCGCGGTATTCCGGCTGACCGCCTGGGGTGAGCAGCCCGGCCTGCATCACCGTGAAGGCGATGGCGGCCGCCGCCGCCGCCCCGATCAGCGCCTGCCCGAGGCCGATCCGCGACCAGAACGATCGCCGCGCCTCGTCGCCGAAAAGCTCCCGGGTGATCGCGTGCCAGACGCTATGCGGCGGGGCCTCCGGCGCGATGCCGTCGGTCAGGGCGGCGAAATCCTCCTCCCACCCCGCGACGAGCGCGCGCAGTGCGGCTTCGCCCGCCAGCCGCGCCTCGAAGGCCCGCGCGAAGGGCGGGTCCATCAGGCCGAGCACGTACTCCCCGGCCTGCACCCGATCATCTTCGCTCATGTCGCCCTCGCCGCTCATCGCAGAAGGCACTCCTTCAGTTTCAGCAGGCTGCGCCGCAGCCATGTCCGCATCGTGTTCAGCGGCACGCCGAAGCGGGCCGCGAGATCGGCATAGGTTTCCCCGTGAAGGTAGGCGAGCCGCACCGCCTGCGCCCGGTCTTCGGGCAATTCCGACAGGCAGGTCACCAGCCGGCCCCGTTCGGCATCGGCGATGGCCAGCGCCTCGGGCCCCGGGCCGGAATCGGGCACCAGCTCGGCCTCGTCCATCCCGCCGCCACCGCGCGGGCGCTTCGCGCGGAGCCGATCGATGGCATGGTTCCGCGCGATTGTGATCAGCCAGGTCATCGGGCTGTAGGTGCCCGCCCGATATCGTCCGGCATTGCGCCAGACCTTGACGTAGATTTCCTGCAGCGCGTCCTCGGCTTCTGCCCTCGAACTCAACACACGCAGGCATACACCGAAAAGTTTCGCGGATGTCGCCTGATAGAGCGCCGCGAACGCCGCGCGGTCGCCGATGGCACAGCGCGCGATATGCTCTTCGATTTCCTCCCGGCTGCTCATGCGCCCGGTCGCCTCCCGCTGGTTGCCCGGCGGTCTGCGTCCGGGTGGTGCTTTTGCGCCCCTCACTCTTGTGTCCGCCGGAGATATGAGGCACCACGGGCCGTGCAAATCCGAGTGGGACGAAAAGGACAAGGCGAGCATGGCGGACGGATCGAACGATATCAACGCCAAACCGACGGAAGAGATGTCCGTTCGGGACGTCTTCGGCATTGACACCGACATGCTTGTGAAAGGGTTCGAAGACCGGACCGACCGTGTGCCGGACATCGATTCCACCTACAAGTTCGACCCCGACACGACCATGGCGATCCTCGCCGGGTTCGGCCACAACCGCCGCGTCATGGTGCAGGGCTATCACGGCACCGGCAAATCGACGCACATCGAACAGGTCGCGGCCCGGCTGAACTGGCCCTGCGTACGCGTGAACCTCGACAGCCACATCTCGCGGATCGACCTGATCGGGAAGGACGCGATCAAGCTGCGCGACGGCAAGCAGGTGACCGAATTCCACGAAGGGATCCTGCCCTGGGCCCTGCGCAACCCCGTCGCCATTGTGTTCGACGAATACGACGCGGGCCGCGCCGACGTGATGTTCGTGATCCAGCGCGTGCTGGAGCATGACGGCAAACTGACGCTGCTGGACCAGAACGAGATCATCACGCCGAACAAGTACTTCCGCCTGTTCGCCACCTCCAACACCGTGGGCCTGGGCGACACAACCGGACTTTACCACGGCACCCAGCAGATCAACCAGGCGCAGATGGACCGCTGGTCCCTCGTCGCGACGCTGAACTACCTGTCGATCGACGCCGAGACCGCGATCGTTCTGGCCAAGGCGCCGCATTACAACAACGAGAAGGGCCGCAAGACCGTCAAGCAGATGGTCACCGTCGCGGACCTGACGCGGACCGCCTTCATGAACGGCGACCTTTCGACCGTCATGTCGCCCCGGACCGTCATCACCTGGGCCCAGAACGCGGAGATCTTCCGCTCCATCGGCTACGCCTTCCGGCTGACCTTCCTCAACAAGTGCGATGAGCTTGAGCGCCAGACGGTGGCCGAGTTCTACCAGCGCTGCTTCGACGAGGAACTGCCCGAAAGCGCGGCCTCCATGGCCAGCTGATGCATCTCGGGCTGATCGGCGGCATCGGTGTCGCTGCCAGTCTCGTCTACTACCAGCGGCTCGCCGCCCGGGTGAAGGCCCAGGGCGGCGTTCTGCATATGACGCTGGCCCATGCCGACATCGACGAGTTGATCGACAACAACGTCAACTGGCGCCCGCAGGCGCAGGCGGACATTTTCGCGGCCCATATCGCACGGCTGAAGAACGCGGGCGCCGATTGTGCCGCGCTGACTTCGCTGGGCGCGCATTTCTGCTTCCCTGAACTTCAGGCGATCTCGCCACTGCCCCTCGTCAGCGCGATTGCGCCGCTCGACAGCCATTTCGCCGCGCAGGGGCTCAAGCGGGTCGGGCTGCTGGGAACCGCGAACCTGATGCGCACCCGGCTGTTCGGCCAGCTGGTCAAGACCGAGGCCGTGGCGCCGGCCGGAGATCTCGAGGCACTCGGGCAGACCTACCAGGAAGTCGCCGTCGCCGGGACCTGCACCGAGGCGCAGCGCGCGGCCTTCTTCGCCGCCGGACTGGAGATGATGGAGCGGCAGGGCGCGGAGGCGGTCGTCCTGGCCGGGACCGACCTGAACCTCGCGTTCGACGGGCACGACCCCGGCTTCCCGGTGATCGACGCGCTCGACGTACATGTCGACATGCTGGCCCGGCTGGCAATGGCCACCACCCTCCCCTCCTGAACGGCGGTTGATCCTCCCGCCGTCATCGCCTATTTCGGCGCCAGACAGAGGGATTTTCACCATGGACCACATTCTCGCAGCCTTCGCCCCTTTGCGTTCGCCACGAGAGATCCCTGTCGATGCATGCCTCGATCACCCTATCCGAATTCACCTTCGCCCGGCCTGACGGCACCCCGCTTTTGTCCGACCTCACCCTGCGCTTCGGCCCCGAACGCTGCGGGCTCGTCGGGCGCAACGGCACCGGCAAGACAACGCTCCTCCGCCTGATCGTCGGCGACCTCGCCCCCGTGCGCGGCACGATCCGCGTCGAGGGCCGCATCGTCCTGCTGCGGCAGGATGTGCAGGGCGCCGAAGGCGACACCATCGCGGACCTTTTCGGCGCGCGGGCCGCGCTCGACCTGCTGGCGCGCGCCGAAGCCGGGCGCGCGAGCCTCGACGACATCGCGCGGGCCGACTGGACCCTGCCCGACCGGATCGGCGCCGCCCTGTCGCGCCTCGGGCTCGCCGTGCCGCATGACACGCCGCTTGCCGCCCTGTCGGGCGGGCAGCGGACGCGGGCCGGGCTGGCGGCGCAGGTCTTCGCCGCGCCGGACATCCTGCTGCTGGACGAGCCGACCAACAACCTTGACCGCGCGGGCCGCGCTGCGGTGGCGGAACTGCTGGACGGCTGGAACGGCGGCGCCATCGTCGCCAGCCACGACCGCGACCTGCTGGACCGGATGGATGCAATCGTCGAACTCACCGCGCTTGGCGCCACGCGCTACGGCGGCAACTACACCGCCTATCGCGCGCGCAAGGCGCTGGAGTTGCAGGCGGCCGAACACGACCTTGCCGACGCGGAGAAACGCCGGGAGACGCTGGCGCGCAAGGCGCAGCAGGCGGCGGAGCGCAAGGCGCGACGCGACGGCGCGGGCCAGCGGAAGCGGGCGAAGGGCGACCAGCCGAAGATCCTGCTGGACGCGATGAAGGAGCGCAGCGAAGGCTCCGGCGGCGCCAACGCCCGCCTGCGCGACGCCCGCCGGACCGAGGCGGAGACGGCGCTGGATAGCGCCCGCGACCGGATCGAGCGCCTGCGCCCGGTGGCGATGGAGCTTGCGCCGAGTGGCCTGCCCTCAGGAAGAACGGTGCTTCAGATCGCGCAGCTCACCGGCGGCCACGACCCGGAGGCGCCGGTAATCCGCAACCTCTCGCTCACGCTCACCGGGCCGGAGCGGCTGGCCGTCACTGGGCCGAACGGCGCGGGCAAGACGACGCTGCTGGCCCTCATCACAGGGGCGATGCAGGCGTTGTCCGGCAAGGTGTCCCTGCAGGTGCCACACGCGCGGCTGGACCAGTCCGTCAGCCTGCTGGACCCCGCCCTGTCGCTCGCCGCGAACTTCCGCCGGCTCGACCCCGGCGCGGACGACAATTCCGCCCGCGCCGCGCTCGCCCGGTTCGGCTTCCGCGCCGAGGCGGCGCTGCGCCCCGCCGGCGGGCTGAGCGGCGGCGAGAGGCTGCGGGCGGGGCTGGCCTGCACGCTTGGCCGGGCGCAGCCGCCGCAGCTCCTGATCCTCGACGAGCCGACAAACCACCTCGACCTCGACGCGCTCGAGGCGCTGGAGGCCGCGGTGCGCGGATACGACGGCGCGCTCATCGTGGTCAGTCACGACACCTATTTCATGGAACAAATCGGGGTGGATCGCGAGTTGTGCCTGACCGGATCATCCGGTTGAGGCCACCGCGACAAAAGCCTCGCACCTTCGTAAGTGTTTTCAGTTTGCGCAATTGAATGGCGGAACAAATGGCGTATTGTTTAAGTAGTGGGCAGATTGAGAACATATCTGGCCCTCGCGGCCCTCTCGCTGCCAGCCCCGCCGGCGCTGGCCCTGCCCGGCGATGGCACGGACCCGGCGATAACATTCGCAACCTGCACCGGTCGGCTTTCCGCCCAGATGGAGCACCAGTGGATCGTCGATCCGCCGGCGTCGGACCGGACCCGCGATCAGCGGGCGCGGATGATCGAGCTTCTCGACGCGGTCACCTCCCCCGGAGAGGGGCGCCGGGTGCTGAACCGACGGGTGGAGGCGAAGATGGCGCAGGCGCAGCTTCTCACCCGGGCGCGCTACGACGCCCATCCGGCGCAGGCCGCCCGCGCGCAGCGGCTCGCCGACCGGGAACTGTCGGCCTGTCTCTCCTTGCTCTTGTCCTGATCTTGTCGTCTCCCGCGCAGGCCGCTTCTCCGCAGGAGGCGGGGCGATGCGCGGCGCTCTGGTATGGAGTGGTGGACGCGGGGCAGGCCATCCCGGGCTATCTGACCGAGACCGAGAATTCACGCATACTGGCCGAGACATTTGCCGCGATGGCCGGGACCGAGGGCGCGGTCGTCATCAAGCAGTTGCGCCGTGACATGGAGCTTCTGGCCCGCGCCTACGTGATCGGCGACCCGGAAAGCGTGATGCTGTTCGATCGGCTCGCCATCGCCTGCCGAAAAGTCGAAGAAGGCGGGTAAGGCTGCGGCGGTCATGCGGCCGCAGCGGCATCTCCCTCCGGGTCCGCACTGCGTGGCGGCCCGGAGGCGGGATGTGAGCTCAGGCCGCTTCGGCCCGGGTTTCCTCGCGCGCGGTTTTCAGTGCGGCGGTCCACCAGTACAGGTCGTCGATCAGGCCGTTGGCGTTCAGCTTGTCCTCGATCTCGCCGATTTCGGCGGTACCGCCGCCCATCGGGTGCACCTTCATCAGTTCGCCCCCCGCGATGTGGACGGCATTCGGCACGTTCACCATGTGCAGTTCGACCGCGATCGCGCGCAGGTGCTCGACCGCACGGGCGGCGCCGACGCCGCCGTAGCCGACGACGGCCGCGGGCTTGCGGTTCCATTCGTTGAACGCCTGATCCAGCGCATTTTTCAACGCGGCGGAAATCGAGTGGTTGTATTCCGCGACGACGAACACAAATCCGTCATACTTCGCGAGGTCCTTCTGCCACTTCACGGCATTGGCGTTCTGCGACGGCATCCAACGGTTCGAGGCAGGCTCATCGAAGAACGGCAGGTCATAGGCGGCGACGTCGACGATATCGGCGCTCATGCGGCCGTCATCCTCGATCTTCGACTTGATCCAGTCTGCGGGGGCAACGCCCCAGCGGGACGGACGGGTGGTGCCGACGATCACGGCGATCCGGGGTTTGCTGGTCATCTCTTGAACTCCGACAGGGATGGTTTCTTCTGGTAACCACGGATAAAATGGAACCCGACACGAGTCGCAAGGAGGCACCTTTTTGAAACCGCTCGATTCAGCCCTCACTCACCGCACAAGCTCTGCGCTTCCACACACAGACGCGGGGCCCTGCCAGGAAAGTAACAAGCGATTCCATGGGCCTGAGGGCGGATGCACCGCCGTGTCCGAGTTGCTGGCGCGGATCGGGGACAAGTGGTCCCTGCTGGTTGTGTCCTACCTGGGCGAACATTCCATGCGGTTCAACGAACTGTGCCGGGGGATCGGGAACATCTCGCAGAAGATGCTGACCTCGACTCTGCGCAATCTCGAACGCGACGGGTTCGTCAGCCGCACGGTCACCCCCTCCCGCCCGCCGCAGGTGGAATATGCGCTGACCGAACTGGGGCGCGACCTTCTCGTGCCGGTGAACCGGCTCGCGCTCTGGACGGTCGAGAACATGGAGCAGATCAACGCCGCCCGCGCGGCCTATGACGAACGCGAAGGCGTGTGAGCGGGCTGGGCCAGCCGTGGACGCGGCGAACGCCCCTTGCCCGTGACGGTGCGGAGTGCTTTACCAAGCGCATGAGCAAGTCCAGCGACAACCCCGCCGATCCGTTCAAGAAGGCCCTGGCCGAGGCCACCAAGGTCATGGCCGACGATCCGGAACTGAACGTGACCTATTCGGTCGACCCGTCGGGCAAGACTGTGGATTCCGTGCGCCTGCCGCAGGTCAGCCGCCGGATGACCAAGGACGAGGTGCTGCTGGCCCGCGGCACCGCCGACGCGCTGGCGCTGCACCACCGCTACCACGATGCGCAGACGCACGCCAAATACTCGCCCCCGGGCGAGATGGCGCGCGACCTTTACGAGGCGATGGAAACCGCCCGGTGCGAGGCCATGGGCGCCCGCGACATGCCCGGCACCGCCAAGAACATCGACGCCAAGATCGGCGCCGAGGCGCGGCGCATGGGCTACGACCAGATCAAGCAGGCCGCCGACGCGCCCCTGCCCGTCGCCGCCGGCTATCTCGTCCGCCACCTCGCCACCGGCCGCGACATGCCCGAGGGCGCGCAGAACGTCATGGAGCTGTGGCGCGGCTTCATCGAGGATCAGGCCGGCACGACGCTGGAGGATCTGAACGACAAGCTGGCCGACCAGACCGAATTCGCCCGCTTCGCCCGCCGGATCATCGAGGATCTGGGCTACGGCGACCAGTTGGGCGACGACCCGGACGGCTCGGACGAGGAGGCGCCGGACGAAGCCAGCGAGGACGGGCAGGAAGAGGATCAGCCCGACAGCACAGGCAACGACGAGCAGGAAGACGAGGACGCCGAGGCGAACCCCGAGCAGTCGCAGGAAGAGCAGCAGGATCCGACCGAGGCCCAGGTCTCGATGGACGAGATGGCCGACGAGGAGATGGGCGAGGAGACGGAGATGCCCGACGGCGAGGCGCCGCTCGAGCCGCCCCCGCCGCCGCCCGCGTCCGAGGCCGATCCGAACTACCTCGTCTATTCCACCGAGAACGATGAGGAGGTCGCCGCCGAAGACCTCGCCGATCCGGTCGAACTGGAACGCCTGCGCGCCTATCTCGACCAGCAGCTCGATCCGCTGAAGGGCGCTGTCGGCAGGCTGGCGAACAAGCTGCAGCGCCGGCTGCAGGCGCAGCAGAACCGGAGTTGGGAATTCGACAAGGAGGAAGGCGTTCTCGACGCGGGCCGCCTGGCCCGCGTGGTGGCGAACCCGACGACGCCGCTGTCGTTCAAGGTCGAGAAGGACATGGAGTTCCGCGACACCGTCGTGACCCTCCTTCTCGACAATTCGGGCTCCATGCGGGGCCGCCCTATCTCCATCGCCGCGATCTGTGCGGACGTTTTGGCGCGGACGCTGGAACGCTGCTCGGTCAAGGTCGAGATCCTCGGCTTCACCACCCGCGCGTGGAAGGGCGGGCAGAGCCGCGAGAAGTGGCTCGCCGACGGCCGCCCGCAGCAGCCCGGCCGCCTGAACGACCTGCGCCACATCATCTACAAGAGCGCCGACGCCCCCTTGAGGCGCGCGCGCGCGAACCTCGGCCTGATGATGAAGGAAGGTCTCCTGAAGGAAAACATCGACGGCGAGGCGCTGGAATGGGCGCACCGCCGGATGGTCGGGCGTCGCGAGGCGCGCAAGATCCTGATGGTCATCTCGGACGGGGCGCCGGTCGACGATTCCACCCTCTCGGTGAACCCGGCGAACTATCTCGAGAAGCACCTGCGCGACGTGATCGCCATGGTGGAAAAGCGCAAGGCAGTGGAACTGCTGGCCATCGGCATCGGCCACGACGTGACCCGCTACTACGACCGCGCGGTGACGATCACCGATGTCGAACAGCTGGCCGGCGCGATGACCGAACAACTTGCCGCGCTCTTCGACGCCGATCCCCGGGCGCGGGCCCGCTTCGCGGGGATCAGGAAAGCCTCGTGATGTTTCAAAGCTTCGACACCCCCACCTCGCCCGAGGCGGGGCCGCCGCGCCTCGCCGCGCTGCGCGAAGAGATGGCGAAAGCGGGATTGGCGGGGTTCCTCGTGCCCCGCGCCGATGCGCATCAGGGCGAATACGTGGCCGATCACGACGCGCGGCTGGCGTGGCTGACCGGCTTCACCGGGTCAGCCGGATTCTGCATCGCGCTGGCCGACGTGGCGGGCGTCTTCATCGACGGGCGCTACCGGGTGCAGGTGAAGGACCAGGTGGACCTCGGCCATTTCACCCCCGTCGCATGGCCCGAGACTCGGCCTGCCGAGTGGCTGAAGGCGCATCTTGGCGAAGGCAAGATCGGCTTCGACCCATGGCTGCATTCGGTGAGCGAGATCGAGTCGCTGGAGAAGACACTGGACGGCTCCGGTATCGAACTGACCGCCGCAGACAACCTGATCGACCGGGTCTGGCCGGACCAGCCCGCCCCGCCCACGGGACCGATCACCCCCTACCCTCTGGAATTCGCGGGCGAAGCGCACGGCGAAAAACGCGCGCGGCTGGCGGCGACGCTGGCCGAGGCGGGGCACCGCGCCGCCGTGCTCACCCTGCCCGACAGCATCGCATGGCTGCTGAACATCCGCGGCTCCGACATTCCGCGCAACCCGGTGCCGCATTGCTTCGCCGTGCTGCACGATGACGGCTCGGTCGACCTCCTCGCCGCGCCCGGGAAGATCAGTGAAGACCTCCGCGACCACCTCGGAACCGGCGTTCGGCTGCATGCGCCCGATGATTTCGGCCCCCTGCTGCGCCGCCTGCAGGGCGCGGTGCGGATCGACCCGGCGTCCTGCCCGGTGTGGGTGCGGATGGAACTCGAGGCCGGCGCGGCCGAGGTCGCGCGCGGCTCTGACCCCTGCATCCTGCCCAAGGCCTGCAAGTCCGAAGCCGAGATCGCGGGCACGCGCGAGGCGCATCTGCGCGACGCCGCCGCCATGTGCCGCCTGCTGGCGTGGTACGAGGCCGCCGACAAGACCTCCCTGCGCGAGATCGACATCGTCACCGCTCTGGAAGGTTTCCGGGCCGAGACGAATTCGCTGCTCGACATCTCCTTCGACACGATCTGCGGCTCGGGGCCGCACGGCGCCCTGCCCCATTACCGGGTGACCGAGGCGACGAACCGCCCGCTGCAGGAGGGCGACCTGATCGTGCTCGATTCCGGCGGGCAGTATTTCGACGGCACCACCGACATCACCCGCACGCTCGTGGTCGGAGAGGCCGGGGCGGAGGAGAGGCGCTGCTACACCCGCGTGCTGCAGGGGATGATCGCGATCTCCCGCCTGCGCTTCCCCAAGGGGTTGGCGGGGATGCATCTGGATGCTTTCGCCCGCCGCCCGCTCTGGGAGGCGGGGCTGGATTTCGACCACGGCACCGGGCATGGTGTCGGCACCTATCTCTGCGTGCACGAGGGGCCGCAGCGGCTGTCCCGCATCTCCGAGGTGCCACTGCAGGAGGGGATGATCCTGTCGAACGAGCCCGGCTATTACCGCGAAGGCGCCTTCGGGATCCGCATCGAGAACCTCATCGTGGTGCAGCCGGCCGCGCCCCTCGACGGCGCCGACGCCCGCGAGATGCTGGAGTTCGAGACGCTCACATGGGTGCCGATCGAAACCCGGCTGATCGATCCCGATCTGTTGACCCGCGCCGAGCGGAGCTGGATCAACGCCTACCACGCCATGTGCCGCAACAAGATCGCGCCGCGACTGGACGAAGCGACCGCGATGTGGTTGCATCGCGCGACCGAGCCGATCTGACACGACCGGCTCACCGGCACGCCCCGCATCCCGCCGGGGCCGACCATCACGACATGCGCGTGTTACATCGACAGGGCACCACGCCTTGAGAATGCCGCGAGGGAGGGCAGTGAGAATGAGTGACATCAGGATCCGCAAGGCCGAGGGCACATGGACTGTCCGCGCGGGCGGCGCCGTTCTGGCGGAAAGCCGCAATGCGCTGGAACTGTCCGAGGACGGCCACGCGGACGTGATCTACTTTCCGCGCGAGGATGTGGCGATGGCTTTTCTCGACCGGACCGATCACGGCACCCATTGCCCGAAGAAGGGCGACGCCAGTTATTACTCGATCATGACCAAGAGCACCGAGCTGCAGAACGCGGCCTGGAGCTACGAGGATCCGCTGCCCGAGGCGGAGCGGATCCGCGATCACCTCGCCTTCTACGCCAGCGACACGGTCACGGTCGAACGGGTATGACACCGCGTCCGCCCTGCGGGACCCTCTGACATGCCGCGGCGGGTCGCGATCGTCGGGGCCGGGATCGTCGGCGCGATGCTGGCGCGGGCACTGGCCGGGAACAGCGCACACCACGTGACCCTGATCGACGCGGCGATGAGCGCCGGACAAGGCGTCTCGGGCCGGTCCTTCGGCTGGATCACGCAGATGGCCGGGTTCAGCGCCCCGCCGCCGGCCGCGTTGGAGGCCCGCGCCGCCGGGCGTGCCGCCTATGACGATCTGAACGCGGCGATGGAAAACAAGCTCTTCGTGCCCGGCGAAGGCGCGCTTGTCTGGCGCGACAGCGCCGCCGGGACAGAGGCGCTGATCGCCGAACGCCGCGCCCTCGGCACGCGGGTGGAGGCGCTCGGCCCCGAGGGGATCGCACGCCTCGCGCCGCACCTCGCGGAAACGCCGCCGCTTGCCGCCCACGCCCCCGCGGACATCTTCCTCCGCCCCGGCCTCGCCGCCGCGCGTCTGGCGCAGAGCGCGGCCGAGATGGGGGCATCGCTGGCCTATGGCCATTCGGTGCTGGGCGTGGCGATGCAGGCGGGCCGGGTGACGGGCGTGCAGCTTGCCGAAACCATCATTCCCGCCGATGCCGTCGTCCTCGCCGCCGGAACCGGCATTCCCCGCCTGCTGCCCCAGGGCGCGACGGCGCCCGAGATCGCCGCCTCCCCCTCCGCACTCATCACGCTCTACGCCGAAGGGCCCGCGCCGACGCTGGCGCTGTCGGGGCCGGGGTTGGAGATCCGCAAGGACCGGCGGGCGGATCACTTCCTCGTCGCCGCGGCGTGGCGGGCGGGGGACGACAACACCGGGCTCGATGCGCTGGCCGCCGAGAAGCGGGACCTTGCCGCGCGCTGGTTCCCGGGCCTGCGCAACTGGCGGGTGGCCAGCGCCGGGATCGGTGCGCGCCCGATGCCGCGCACCGAAAGCGGCGTCGTCGCCGAGGCGGCGAAGGGGGTCGAAGGGCTCTACATCGCCTGCGGCCATCCCGGCGTGGCGGTGGCCCCGGTGATCGCAGGACGGATCGTGGCGCTACTCGGCTGAGGCCGCGGCGCGCTTCCGGCGGGTGCGGGTGACCTGCGGGCGCATGCCGTCGGCCCGCGATCCGATCAGGGCGAGGACCTCCTCGTCCGTCATGTCGGACCAGCCGCGCCGCCCGCCGACGAAGCCGCCCGCCGCCAGTTCCTTTTCGACCTGCGGGAAGTCCAGCTCTCCCAGCCCCATCCGCTTCGCCTTCGTGCCCTCGGGCATCCAGATCCGCCGCAGCGCCTGCACCGCCAGCGGCGCGCGGCCGCCGAAGCTTTCGATGTGCTGCTCGATGAAGTTGGACGCCGACGACCGTCGCCGCAGCACCACCGCCACCTGCTGGTGCGGACGGGCGACCATCGCGAACATGTGCAGCGCCGAGCCCTCCGCCCCGATCACCTGCCGCGCCGCCTTGTAGCGCGCGACCTGCACCTCCATCGGGTGCTTCTGGGGGTGGAAGATCTCGTAGCCCTCGGCAGCAAGGTATTCCTCCAGCCGGGTCTCCCCGATCAGCCCGCCCCTGCCGACGCCGAGCGCGGAGCGCGAGACGTAAAGCCGCTCCGGCCCCTCCGCCGGGATGTCGGCGCCGAACCGTTCCTGCACCGCAGCGCGGTAGACGTCGGTGCCGCGGATGATCGGCCCCAGCCCGAAGCCCTGACCCGGCACGATCAGTTGTTCGACGCGCAGGGGTTCCGTCGCCACCCGGATCGTCAGGCCGCGGGCGAGCTGGTCGACGAAGCCGCGCTGGAAGCCCGCCACCTGATCGCCCACGCCGGGCCGCTTCGGCACGAAGAGGATTCCGTCCGCCTCCGGCACGCGCGGGATCGCCCAGAGACGCCCGGTGCTTTCGGCCAGGAAGTGGCCGAAATGCTGCCAGAGCACCCCGCCCCAGATCCAGCGCCCCTCCAGCACCGGCGGCTCGCCCGCCGGCATCGCGGGCGCGGTCGTCAGCGGCCGCCACTTTCGCCAGAGCGCGCCTTCGGGGCAATGGCGCCCGTCCGCGTGCAGCACCCCCGCCGCCTGCACGAAGGCGCTTTCCGTGGGCGGCACCACCACGGCACCCTCGAGCCGCAGCAGCGCCTCGGACCAGCCGCCCTCGGGCAGCGGCTTGCCCGCCGGATCGGCGGGATCAGGCGTTTGGGTGTCGCTCACAGCATTCCCCGTTTCTCGCAGGCCCAGACGGTGCGGGTGGAGCAACTGTCGATCCGCTCGAATCCGGCGGCGCGCAGGATCTCCTTGGCCTCCTTCATGCCCTCGGGGCCATAGGCGTCCGGATGAAACTCCGTCACCACCGCCCGCAGATGGCTTAGGTCCGCGTGACGCAGCAGTTCCAGCTCCGCCCCTTCGATATCCATGATCAGCACCTCCGCCTCGGCGCAGGCCTCGTTGAAATCGCCGGTCGGCACCTCGACACTGTCGCGCGTCCGCGCGGTCTCGAGCACCGAGGAACCGAGGAAGGAGTTGGTGATGTTCAGTGTCATGATCTCGGGCCGGTCGGGCGCAGCGATCAGCAGCCGGTTCTCGACCGAGATCACGTCCTCCAGCCCGTTCAACGTATAAAGCGCGCGGATGTGCGGGATCAGCGCCGCGTTCGCCTCATACGCCCGCACGCGCGAGGGGCGCAGGTTCCGCGCCACCACTGCGCCCACGATTCCCAGCCCCGCGCCCAGTTCCAGCACAGCGTCGCCCGCGCGGACGCAACGCAGCGCGCCAAGGATCTCGGCCTCCTCGTAGCGGGCGGCGTTGATCCGCTCGATCCGCTGGTCGTGCAGGAAGGGTGAGGCGGGCACATCGACGCCAAGGCAATTCGCCGCCACCCGGACGCGCGCCATGTCCACCGTTTCCAGCATGTTCCGCCTTTCCGTCCCGGCCCCCGTACGGACCCTAGCGGAACGCGCATGCGCCTGCCAATCGCGCGCACCCCGCCCGGCGCGGAATGGGCAGCCGGCGTGCCCCGGGGGCATCGCCTGTCAGGAATGCTCCTCGGCCGCCGTGGCGGCGAGCGCGCCGTTGTAGACCTTGAGCGCATCGACATGGAAGAGCGCACCCAGAAGCTCGGGCGGCGTGTCGGCGCCCTGCAGGCGGACCACGGGCAGGAACGGCTCTCCGGTCCGATCGAAAACAGGCATCGCGGCCTCCAGCGTTGCGGAGCCGTCCAGATATGTCCCGGCCTCGATCATCTCCCAGCACCTGTCGGCGGGCGCGCCCCGCTCCGACCCGGCCGAGCGCATGACCGAGGAAGCGCGGAACATCGACAGCAGGTAGGCCTGCGGTCCGGCGGCGAGGTGGATGTTGCGCCGTTCCAGCTGGGTCAGAAAGAAGCTGCGGTCGACCAGCCGCGTCCCGATGGCGGTGGAGATCGACACAGTCACCAGCACCGCAAGGCCGGTCGCCCAGTCCCCGGTCAGTTCGAAAACGATCATCGTGGTTGAAATCGGCGCGCCCAGTACCGCCGCGGCCACCCCGCCCATGCCCGCCAGCGCATAGAGCGTGGCGGTGCCCGACACCTCGGGAAAGACGCTGGTGGCGATCTGGCCGAAGGCGAGGCCGGTCAGCGCGCCCACCATCAGCGAGGGCGAGAAGACCCCGCCGCCCATGCGGCCGCCGATGGTGATGGCGACGGCGGCGGTCTTGATGACGGCAAAGACGATTGCCTCGTGCAGCAGCATGTCGCCGGTCAGCGCGCGCGAGGTCGTCTCGTAGCCCACGCCGATGATATGCGGAAAACCGATGGCGATGGCCCCCAGAAGCGCGCCCGCCAGCGTCGGGCGCAGCCAGCGCGGCAGCCGGGTGCGGCGCTGGACGTCGGTGGCGAAATCCTCGGCAGCGAAGATCGCCAGCATGACGAGCCCTGCGATGATCCCGCAGATCAGCCCGAGGAGCAGGAAGGCTGGCAGTTCCTCGTAGAACCGCAGCATGGAATCGGGCGGCAGCACGAATTCCGACACCCCGCCGAATTCCAGCCGGTTGATGACCGTTCCCGCGACCGAGGCGATGACGATGGGCGCGAAGGCGTGGATGGCGAAGTGGCGCAGCACCACCTCGAGCGCGAAGAGCGCCCCGGCAATCGGCGCGTTGAACGAGGCCGAGACAGCGGCGGCCACCGCGCAGCCCAGCAGGTCGCGCCCCGTCACCCCGTCCGCCCTGATCCGGTTCAGCACCCATGTGGACATGACGGCGGCCATGTGCACCACCGGCCCTTCCCGCCCGGAGGATCCGCCCGAGCCCAGCGTGATCAGCGAGGCGGCGGCCGAAGCGAGGCCCGCCTTGCCCTCCACCCGGCCCTCGCGCAGCGCGGCGCCCTCGATCACGTCCGAAACGGAGCGCACCCGTCCGTCCGGCGTGAAGCGGTCGAGGATGATGCCGACGACAAGCCCGCCGCCAATCGGAATAATGAGGATCAGGTACCACGGCAGCGTCTCGGCGAAGGAATGCAGCAGGTGCACGTCCTCCGTCCCGTAGAGCGTCTGCTGAAGCAGCTCGATCGCCTTGCGGAAGAGCAGCGCGGCGAAGCCCGCGGCGATGCCGACGGCCAGCGCGATCAGCCAGAACTGGAACTGGCTGGGCCCCCGGTCCATCAGCGTCTGCCAGGCCCGGCGGACATGGGCGAGCGCATGGCCCGACAGCGCCCGGATCAGCCCGCTTGCCGTTCCGCCGCTCTCACTGGGTGCTCTTTCGCCCGGACGCGCCATCCCTTACACATACCCGATCTCAACGCTCCCGGGGATACGCCCTATGGCCTATGACGCCGCCCTGAAAGAACTTTCCGCCCTCTTAGGCGATGCGCTGACGCTGTCCAAGCCGGAACTGGACCAGCATGCGCGGAGCGAGAGCCACTTTCCCCCCACCCCGCCCGAAGCCGTGGCCTACCCGACCTCGACCGAGGAGGTCGCGGCGCTGGTCCGGATCTGCGCCGCGCACGGCTGCCCGGTCACCGGCTGGGGCACCGGCACGTCCCTCGAAGGCCAAAGCCAGGCGGTGCGGGGCGGCGTGGTGGTGGACTTCAGCCGCATGAACCGGGTGCTTGAGGTCAATCACGCCGACATGGACGTGCGGATCCAGCCCGGCCTGACGCGGGAAGAGCTGAACGCGGAGCTTCGGGCGACGGGGCTCTTCTTCCCGGTCGATCCCGGTGCCAACGCCTCGCTCGGCGGGATGGCGGCGACGCGGGCCTCGGGCACGACCGCCGTGCGCTACGGGACCATGCGCGACAACGTGCTGGGGCTGGAGGTCGTGCTGGCCGACGGCCGGGTGATCCGCACCGGCACCCGCGCGCGGAAAAGCGCGGCCGGCTATGACCTGACGGGCCTGTTCGTCGGCGCGGAGGGGACGCTGGGGCTGATAACCGAACTCACCCTCCGGCTGCGCGGCCAGCCCGAAGCGATCAGCGCGGCCGTCTGCGCGTTCGACACCATCGGCGACGCGGTGCAGGCCGTGATCGACACCATCCAGATGGGGATCCCGATGGCGCGGATCGAATTCCTCGACACCGCCTCGGTGCGGGCGGTGAACGCCTATGCCGGGATGCACTTCCCCGAAAAGCCGCACCTCCTGGTGGAATTCCACGGCTCGGACAGCGGCGTGGCGGAACAGGCCGAGGTCTTCGGCGGCATCGTCGCGGATCACGGCGGCGCCGATTTCGCATGGGCGCAGAAGCCCGAGGACCGCAGCGCGCTCTGGACCATGCGGCACAATGCCTTCTACGCGATCCTCGCCCTCCGCCCCGGCTGCCGGTCGGTGGTCACCGATGTCTGCGTGCCGATCTCGCGGCTGGCCGAGGCGGTGGAGGGGACCATCGCCGACCTCGAAGCACACGACGTCACAGGCCCGATCCTGGGCCATGTGGGCGACGGCAATTTCCACGCGATTCTCATGTTCGACCCGGAGGATCCGGCGGAAGAGGTCCGCGCCACCGCCGCCGCCGGCCGAATGGTCGAACGCGCCCTCGCCCTCGGCGGCACCTGCACCGGCGAACATGGCATCGGGCTGGGCAAGCGCGGCTACATGGAGCGTGAACACGGCGAGGGCTGGCAGGTGATGGCGACGCTGAAGGCGGCGCTCGACCCGGGCGGCATCATGAACCCCGGCAAGCTGGTCCCCGGAAACGGCTGAGGGCGCCTGCCGCGTGCGTCGCCGGCGACAGTCTATTTCCGCGCCACGCGGCGGTTTTCCTTGCCAAGCGCCCCGCCGCTTCGGCACTCTGCCGGTCGAAGGGTAACGACGACATGAACAAGGCGCCGACATCGCAGGCGTCGACCGGGGAGCGCGTGGAAGACAGGATCGTGAGCCGCATCTACGATGTGGCGCTCGACCCGTTGAGCTACGGGGATCTTCTGGACGACTGGGAGGAACTGATCGCACCGGTGCGCCGCAGGGCGGACCGGTCGGAGCCGATCAACCTTCCGCGACCCGACCTCGGCCTGCATTTCCGCCGCCTTGCCGACCTGCTCGACCAGACCGAGCGCGGCGAGACGAAGCGCCCCGAAGAGAGCGAGTTGAAGCCCTTTCGTCGTGTCGCAGCCTTCTGCATCACGCGCGACTTGCAGATCACCGCCTGCAACGACGCCGCCCGGGATCTCTACGGGCTGGGTGTCGGGGCGGGCATGGCGCGCATGCCGATGGCGGCGGAAGATCTGGAGGCGCTCGGCGCCCGCGTCCGGGAGCTGTTCAAGACTGTCTCCGGCGACACCCGCCTGCTGCGGCTGCACGTGGCGGGTGAGGATGGCAGGTCGGCACGGCCCATCCTGTTCCGCCTGCGCCGGATCACCTGCGCCGACTGCCCACCCTTCGTTCTGGTGGTCACGTCGCACCTGCGCTGGCCCGCCGGCCTGTCGGACGCGCTGGCGGCCAGCTTCGGGCTGACCGCGTCCGAAACGGAGGTGCTGCGCGCCCTCACGCAAAGCCAGTCGCCCAAGGAGATCGCGGAAGGCCGGCAGCGGTCGGTCGAGACGGTGCGCGCACAGATCAAGTCGCTTCAGCAGAAGACGGAGACCCGCAGCCAAGGCGAACTGGTGCGGCTGGCGCTTTCGGCGATGGATGTGGCGGACCCGGTGGCGGAGGCCCCCGGCGCGCAGGCTCCCACGGTCTGGAGCGGCGGTGGTCCGACCCTGAAGCCGCAGCGGTACCGCTCGCTGCGGCGGCCGGACGGGCGGCAGGTCGATTACCTCGTGTTCGGCGCGGCGCAGGGGCGTTCGGTGATCCACATGGGATCCTTCCTCAACCTCCTGCGCTGGCCCGCCGTGGCCGAGGCCGACGCGGAGCGGCGCGGCCTGCGCATCATCGTGCCGGTGCGGCCGGGCTATCTGAACTCCACCCCCCTGCCCGCCGATCAGCCCCGGCTCGACGCCGTGGCGCACGATGTCGCCGCAATCGCCGAGGTCGAGGGCGCTGAACGCTTTCCGATGATCGTGCTGGGACAGGACGCGAGCTATGCCGCCGCGTTCAACCTGCTGCATCCCGGCCGCCTGCGCGGCGTCATCGGCTGCGCCGCCACCCTGCCGGTGGACGATGCCGACTGCTTCGACCGGATGGGCAAGTGGCACCGCTTCATCTACACCAGCGCGCGCTTCACGCCGCAGTTGCTGCCGTTCATGATCCGCGCCGGCGTCGCGATGGCGCGGCGCACCGGCGACGGGGATTTCCTGCGCACGGTGACGGCGGAAAGCCCGTCGGATCAGGCGCTGCTGAAAGATCCCGCGATGCTCGAGGCGATCATGGCGGGCACCGAGCCGCTGCTGCGGTTCCGCACCACCCCCGACGCCATCGCGGCCGAATTCCGGCTGCGGAGCCAGCGCGCAGGGGACCGGCTGCTGCAGGGGCTGCAGGGCAACTTCCCGGTCTGGATGCTGCACGGACCGGACGACCTGCACACGCCCCCCGCCACGCTGGCCGAGCGCGAGCGGCAGTGCCCCTGGGTCCGGTTCGTCCGGCTTGAGGATGGCGGGGTCCTGCTGTTCTACCGGCACTGGGCACGCGTGCTGGATCTGTTGACAGAGTTAACGAAAAAGTGAGCCTTCCCCCATTTGGGTGATGCCTGCCGACGGGACCCCTCCTAGGCTCGACACTGTAAACGGTGTTGTTTTGCCAGCGGGTCGGCAGCCGGGGCATGGGGAGCCCGCAAGGCGCCCGGGACCCACGGCGGACACCGCGACACGAGGGGGCGGCCCTGCGCCGCTCACGGTACAGACACCGGGCGTTGACCCGTGTCGACCGGCCCGGGCGGCAGCGCGTTATGGGGATCAGCCGATCAGGCTGCGCGCCGCCGCCCGGGCCTCCTTCGTCACTTCGTCACCGGAAATCATCCGCGCGATCTCGTCCACCCGGGCGTCACTGTCGAGCGACACGACGGTGGAAAGCGTCTGGTCGGCCGCCACCTTCTTCTCCACCCGCCAGTGATGCGCCGCCAGCGCGGCGACCTGCGGCGAATGGGTCACGACCAGCACCTGCCCTCCTTCGGCCAGCGCCCTGAGCCGACGCCCGACGGCATCCGCAGTGGCCCCGCCGACGCCGCGGTCGATCTCGTCGAAGATCATGGTCACGTCCCGCGCCTCACCGGCGAGGCAGACCTTCAGCGCCAGCAGGAAGCGCGACAATTCTCCGCCCGAGGCGATCTTGGCCAGCGGGCCCGCCGGCGCGCCCGGGTTGGTCGCAACGGAAAAGGACACCTCGTCCACCCCTTCCGGCCCGGGCTCGGCCGTCGCCACCTGCGTCTCGAACCGCGCGCGTTCCATCTTGAGCGGGGCAAGCTCTGCCTCCACCGCCCGGTCGAGCCGCCCGGCCGCCTCCCGGCGGGAGGCCGAAAGCGCACCCGCCGCCGTGTCGAAGGCGGCGCGGGCGGTGGCGGCGGCCTTTTCCAGTTCCGCGATGTCCCGCGCGCCGCTGTCCAGCGCGGCAAGCTTGCGCGACAGGGTCTGGGCCAGATCCGGCAGTTCGTCCGGCGCCAGCCCGTGCTTGCGGGCGAGGCCCCGGATGGCGAAAAGCCTCTCCTCCGTCGCCTCCAGCTCCAGCGGGTCGAACTCCAGCGCTTCGAGGCAACGCTCCACGCCGTCCGCCGCCTCGCCCAGTTCGGCGAGCGCGCGGCCAAGCGCCTCCAGCGCCGCGTCGAGCCGCCCCTCCACGCCGTCCGCCGCGCCCTCGAGCCAGCGGAGCGCATCGCCCATGGGCCCCTCCGCCCCCTCGGGGCCGAGTGCGGCGTGCGCACGGGCGACGTCGCCGCGCAGTTTCTCGGCGCCCTGCATCAGGCGGCGGCGGGCGTCGAGCGCGTCTTCCTCGCCCTCCTCGGGCGCCAGCTTGTCCAGTTCCGCCACCGCGTGCCGCAGGAATTCCTCCTCCGCCTGCACCTCCTCCAGCGCGGCGCGGGCGCGGTCCAGCGCCTTCTCGGCCTCTGACCGTTCGCGCCATGCGGCGCGAACGGCGCTACGCAGGTCGTCGTGCCCCGCGAAGGCGTCCAGCAGCGCGCGATGGCCGCGCGGATTCAGGAGGCCCCGGTCGTCGTGCTGTCCGTGCAGTTCCACGAGATGATCCGACAGGGTGCGCAACACCTCCCCGCTGGCGCGGCGGTCGTTGATCCAGGCGGTCTTCCGCCCCTCGGCAGTGTTGACCCGGCGCAGGATCAACTCGTCCCCCGCCGGGATCCCCGCCTCTGCCAGCACGGCAAGCGCCGGGTGGTCGGCGTCCAGTTCGAACCACGCGGTGACCTCGCCCTGCTCTGCGCCCTGCCGGACCAGTTCCGCTCGCCCGCGCCACCCCAGCACGAAGCCGAGCGCGTCGAGCAGGATCGACTTGCCCGCCCCCGTCTCGCCGGTGAGCGCGTTCAAACCCGGCCGGAAGTGAAGCTCCAGCCGGTCGATGATGAGCATGTCCCGGATTTCCAGACCGCGCAGCATTGCCGCCCGCTCTCCCCTGATGGTTACCCCCGCCGGCGGCGGAGTGTGCAGACCGGCACCCTACAACCCGTGCGGGGGGTTACAACCATTTGCCCTGGATCATCTGCCGGTAGACCTGGCTGAGCCAGTTGTTCCCGACGACCGAAGGTTTCAGCCCGCGGCCGGTGAGCAGCTTGTAGCTGTCGTCGTACCACGGCGTGGACTGGTAGTTGTAGCCAAGGATCGCGCCCGCCGTCTGCGCCTCGTCCGTCAGGCCGAGGCTCAGGTACGCCTCCACCAGCCGGTGCAACGCTTCAGGCGTGTGGCTGGTGGTCTGGAAGTCCTCCACCACGGCACGGAAGCGATTGATCGCGGCGGCGTAGTTCTGCCGCTTGAGATAGTAGCGCCCGACCTCCATCTCCTTCGCGGCGAGATGGTCGAAGGCGAGGTCGAATTTCAGAATCGCGGAACGGGCGTATTCGGTGTCGGGATACCTCTCGATCACCTCGCGCAGGGCCTGCAGCGCCTGATAGGTCAGGCCCTGATCGCGGCCGACCTCGTCGATCTGGTCGTAATAGCTGAGTGCGAGAAGGTACTGCGCGTAGGCCGCATCCTCGTCCGCCGGATAGAGGTCGAGGAACCGCTGTGCGGCACCCCGGCTTTCGGCATACATGCCGCCCTTGTGGTAGGTGAAGGCGGTCATGATGAGCGCCCGCTTCGCCCATTCGGAATAGGGATAGAGCCGCTCGACCTCGCCGAAGAATTCCGCCGCCGAGTCGTAGCGCCGACGATTCAGCTCGAATTCACCACGGTCGTAGATCTGTTCGGCGGTGTAGCTTTCCAGCGGGAGTTCGTTCGCCGATTTGTCGACGCCGCCGCAGCCTGCAAGGACAGCCGCAAGAACCAACGGAGCCGCCAGCTTCACCCGGAAAGCGCCTGCCATGCTCACCCTCACCTCTCGCCGTTTCTTCCCTGCGCCCGCCCTGCGGGGCGGGACGTTGTGGCTCGGTCTAGCACAGAAAATTCCGGTGCAAAACGCCTTTACGCACCCGCAACCCTCGGGTGTCAGGCGACTGCAGGGATCTCGGCGCGGCTGATGCCGCTGCCCGGCAGACGCGCGTCGAGCACCGGATCGCAGGTCACCATCCGGAAGGCGGCGGGATCGGCAAAGACAGCGTGCAGCAGACGGTTCGTGACGCCATGCCCGGCGCGCAACCCGGTGTAACGGCCCAGAATCGGTGCACCGGCCAACGCGAGGTCGCCAAGCGCGTCCAGCATCTTGTGGCGCACGGGTTCATCCGCATGGCGCAGGCCCCCGGGGCTGAGGATCCGGTCGCCCTCGACCACCACGGCGTTCTCCGTGGTGCCGCCGAGCGCGAGGCCGCGGGCGCGCATCGCCTCCACATCAGCGTTCCGGCAGAAGGTGCGGCTGTCGCAGAGGTGGCGCACGAAGCTGCCGTTGGACATCACCAGCGACTTCTCCTGCACGCCGATCGCCGCGTCCTCGAATTCGATGCGAAAGGTGATCTCGGGCCGGGTCGCAGGCTCCAGCCGGGCGCTGGCCGCGCCCACGGTCACCTCGACCGGGCGCAGGATCTCGATCGCGCGGACCGGGACTGACTGCGACTGCACGCCGCGGGCGAGGAATCCGCGCACGAAGGGCGCTGAGGACCCGTCGAGGATGGGCAGCTCCGGCCCGTCCACGTCGATCATGGCGTTGTGGATGCCGCAGCCTGCGAGCGCGGCCATGACGTGTTCCACCGTGCTGACGCTGGCGCCGGCGGCATTGGTGAGGCGAGTGCAGAGCGTGGTGTCCGACACCGCGTCCCAGATCGCCGGAATCATCACGTCGCCCAGGTCGATGTCGGTGCGGCGGAACCAGATGCCATGCTCGGGGCCGGCCGGGCGCACGACCATCCGCACGTTGCGCCCCGAATGGAGCGCCACGCCCGAGAAGGTTACCGCCGATTTCAGCGTGTTCTGCACAGCTGGCCTCTTGTCACAAATTCGTCGAAAATTCTTGCTGGCTTAGGTAGGGCGGGGTTGAAAGCGGCTCAACTCACTCTTTGCAACCGTTTGTAATACGCGGGCAGCTATCCGGCAGATTTTCACCCGCGCCCCATCAAGTATCTGATTGGAAACGAAAAAGGCCGCCACTCGGGCGGCCTTTCGGTTTCATATGTGACGCACCGTCACGAAATCGTGCGCTCCGTCAATTCGCCTGCCGGCGCAGGAATGCGGGAATTTCGATCCGCTCCTGATCCGGGTCCGTTTCGCGGGCCACGGGCTGCTGGCGCGGGGCCGGCGCGGCGGCGGGCGCCTGAACCGGCGGCTGGACGCGCGGGGCCGCGCGACCGGACTGCTGCGCCGTCCGCTCCTCGCCGTGGCCGGTCATGCGGTTGATCAGCGAATTGATCCCGAACCGGGGACGTTCGCCTTCGGCCGCCTGCGCGGGCTGCTGTTCGACGGGGCGCGGGGCGCGGTTGACGGCGGCCTGCAGCCGGGCCAGTGCCTCGGGCGACGGGGTGCCGGCCTTGGGCGCACGCGGCGCGACGAACTCGTCGGGGGCCTGTTCGGTGCGCATCGCAGGCTCCGGACGCGGCTGGTAGGCCGGCGGCGGCAGATCGTCCTGCGCCGCGGCGCGGGCGGCGAACATGTCGTCCATGCCGCTGTCCTCTTCCTCGAGATCCTCGAAGAAGGTCGGTTCTTCGGCCCGGGCCGCGGGCGCGGGGGCCGGTGCAGGGGCCGGAGCGGGCGCAGGCGCGGGACGTTCCACCGGTGCGGGCGCCGTTTCGGCCACTGCGGCGGGCGCCTCCTCGACCTCCTGCGCGACTTCCTCGGGCTGCTTGAGCGGCTGGCTCAGCTTGCGGCGCGGGACCGGCATCTCGTGGGTGTTGTCCGAGGCGTCGATGCCCGTGGCGACCACGGAGACGCGCATCTTGCCTTCCATGTCGGTGTCCAGCGTGGAGCCGACGATGATGTTGGCGTCCGGGTCGACCTCTTCGCGGATGCGGTTCGCCGCCTCGTCCAGTTCGAACAGGGTCAGGTCGTGCCCGCCGGTGATGTTGATAAGGACCCCTTTCGCGCCGCGCAGCGAAATCTCGTCCAGCAGCGGGTTCGCTATGGCCTTCTCGGCCGCCTGGATCGCGCGGGTTTCGCCGTCGGCCTCGCCGGTGCCCATCATCGCCTTGCCCATCTCGTCCATCACCGCGCGGACGTCGGCGAAGTCGAGGTTGATGAGGCCCGGGCGCACCATCAGGTCGGTCACGCCCTTGACGCCTTGGTAGAGCACGTCGTCGGCCATCGAGAACGCCTCGGTGAAGGTCGTCTTCTCGTTGGCGAGCCGGAACAGGTTCTGGTTCGGAATGATGATCAGCGTGTCGACCATCTTCTGCAGGGTCTCGACGCCCTCTTCCGCCTGGCGCATCCGCTTGGCGCCCTCGAACTGGAAGGGTTTGGTCACGACCCCGACGGTCAGCACGCCCAGCTCACGCGCGGCCTGCGCGATGATCGGGGCCGCGCCGGTGCCGGTGCCGCCGCCCATGCCGGCGGTGATGAAGCACATGTGCGCCCCGGCGAGGTGATCGACGATCTGCTCGATGCTCTCTTCGGCCGCCGCCGCGCCGATTGACGCCTTGGCCCCCGCGCCCAGCCCCTCGGTCACCTTCACGCCCAGCTGGATGCGGCTTTGCGACTGGCTTTGCGCCAGCGCCTGCGCGTCCGTGTTCGCGACGACGAAATCCACCCCGTCGAGCGCTTTTTCGATCATGTTGTTGACGGCGTTTCCACCTGCGCCGCCCACGCCGAACACCGTGATCCGCGGCTTGAGGTCTTCGACCCCCGGCATCGTCAAATTCAATGTCATTGCTGTTTCCGCCTGTTTCTCGTCCGGCCTTGTTGGCAGGTTTTTCCGCATAAACTGCAATGAGCATAACGGTCCCGGCGCGTTACGTCACCCAGAAAACCACAATATATGGCAAAATCTCGCGCGTTTCTTGGGCCATATCGACCCGCGCACAAGATATTGCGGTGTAACAGGGACATGACAGATCAGCCTCGGATCCGAACTGGGTCCGAGACACTGCCACGGAAGTCTCCGCGGGTCCGGTCATCACTTTTCTGGCGACTGCTCCGTCTGCCTGACGCCCTGTTTCGGGCTTGTGGATAAACTAACAGATTCGCGGCGGGACTGTCACCGGCCGATCCGCCGCGCGAGCCGAAAATCGCCTATCTTTCCGTAGATTAAGCGAAGATAACAGCCCGCGCGCCTACCCTACCAGTTGTCTCTGAACCAGCGCATAGCCCGTTTGAGCGACCGCGCCGGGTAGCGGTCCATCGGCAGGTCGAAATCCCACCATTCGTCCTGCGGATGCGCGGCGAACAGGCACATTCCGACGGCCGAGGCAAAGCCCGGCCCCGTCGCCGCCTGTGGCAGGCCGTGGACGCGCAGCGGACGGCCCAGCCGGACCTGCTGGCCGAGGATGCGGCTGGCCAGCCCGTCAAGGCCGGGGATCTGGCTCGCCCCGCCCGTCAGGACGATCTGCTGGCTGGGCATGTGGTCGAAGCCCGCGGCGTCCAGCCTGTGGCGGACCTCTTCCAGGATCTCCTCGACCCGGGGGCGCATGATGCCGATCAGTTCGGAGCGCGTCACGGTGCGACGGTCGTGTTCCCAATCGCCGGTGTCGCCGCCGATCTCGATCTTCTCGCGGTCGTCCATGCCGGTGGCGATGACGCCGCCGTAGAAGGTCTTGATCCGCTCGGCCGTCTGCATCGGGATCTGCAGCGCCATCGAGATGTCGCCGGTGACGTGATCGCCCCCCATCCGGACCGCGTCGGCATAGATCATGTGCTTGCGCCAGAAGACCGACAGCCCGGTCGTGCCGCCGCCCATGTCGATGCAGGCCGCGCCCAGTTCCTGTTCGTCCTCGACCAGCGCCGAGGTGCCCGAGACATAGGCCGAATTCGCAACGCCTGCGAGCTCCAGATCGCAGCGCTTGACGCAATAGGCGAGGTTCTGGATCGCCGTGGCGTTCACCGTCAGCATGTGCAGGTCGGTCGACAGCGTGTTGCCGATCTGACCGCGCGGGTCGTTCATCCCCGACCGGTGGTCGAGCGCGAAGTTCACCGGCTGGGCGTGCAGCACCTCGCGCCCGTCGCCGTAATCCGGCACCTCGCAGGCGGCCAGCACGCGGGAGACGTCCTGTTCGTCGACCACGGGACCCTCGACCTCCACCTGACCGGTCAGCCCGTAGGACCGCGGCCCCGCGCCCGAGAAGCAGGCGATGACGTGATCGACGCGGATGTTGGCCATCTTCTGCGCGGCCTGAACGGCGGTGCGGATCGCGCGCTCGGTCTCCTGCATGCCCTCGATCTCGCCGAACTTCACGCCGCGCGACCGGGTCGTGGCGGCGCCGATCACCCGGAACGCGGCCTGCCCTGCGAGCGAGCCGACGCCGTCCCCGCCGATCTTCTGCGCCGAAGTGTCGAAGCGCAGGACGAGGCAGGCGATCTTGGAACTGCCCACGTCCAGAACCGCCACCACCCCACGCTGCATCGCCGCCTTGCGCAGGTTCCGCATCGCCCGCTGGGTTTCGTATAGATCTCTCATTGGCCGCTCGTCTCCGTCACGTAATCCTTGATCCGCCACCACGCCTGCACCGCGCCCTCGGTCATCCGGACGGTCGGGCGCGCGGCCAGCCGCATGTCCACGGCGGCCACGTCGCGCTCTAGCACGTCCTGCGCCTGATCCAGCGCGATGACCCGCTCCAGCGCGACCACCGGCGCCTCCTCGGGCAGCATGATCCGCTGGTCGCGGTCGAGCACGAGGTCCCAGCGGCGTTCGCCGACGCGGACGAGCCCCCGGATCCGGCCCGCGATAGGGCGGGCGGCGGCGAAGATCTCCAGCGCCTCGGGCACCGCGCTTTCGGCTCCTTTGCCGACCAGCAGCGGAAGCTCGGGCCGGTCGGTGCGGGACGGCAGCCCCCCCACGACGATGCCCTCGCGGTCGACCAGGGCGACCCCGGTGTCGGTCCGCCAGAGCACGACGGGACGGCGTTCGGTGACGATCACGTCCAGCACTCCGCCGGTGCGCACGCGCAGGCTGGCGGAGGCCACGGCGGGAATGTCCGAAATCGTCGCCTGCAGCCCGGCGAGATCGAGATCGAAGGAGGAGACCGGGAAATCGATCTGCGCGACCTCGCGGATGTCGTCCTCGACAGCGGGAGACGCGCCGTCGACCGCCATCAGGTTGACCATGAACTGCGGCCGCGTCTCGAAGGCCCGGCGCCATTCGGCCAACTGGCCCACCACCGCGTCGCGGCGGGCATCGCTGGCGAAGTAGCCATAGGTCAGCCCGGCGGACAGCAGGAACGGCACCCCGGCCCGCACGGCGAAGCGATAGGTCGGGGTCAGCAGGATGCGCTGCATCCGGTAGGACCAGCGCGACGGCGCCGGATCGCTGCGCGTCACCTTCCGCATGAGGCGTCCTCCACCAGCATCCGGCACAGCGCGCCGAAGGAAATGCCCACGGCCTGCGCCTG
>Ga0310345_10001063_pt1 | contig 32845 bp, 31 predicted proteins | sample HC15DNA20500_MG_FD_204667 | JGI IMG/M metagenome (GOLD analysis project Ga0310345, IMG submission 204667) | Marine microbial communities from station ALOHA, North Pacific Subtropical Gyre - HC15-DNA-20-500_MG | ecosystem: Environmental > Aquatic > Marine > Oceanic | place: Pacific Ocean: North... | reverse complement strand
CGGTCCAGCTGTTCGAGCGGCAGTTCCCAAAACCTGTCACGCATCGGCCAATACCTTCCGGGCACGGGCGCAGTCCGCGTCCATCTGGGCGATCAGCGCGTCGAGGCCTTCGAACTTCTCCTCGCCGCGCAGATACTCGACCAGCGCCACCGAGATCTCGGCGCCGTAGAGATCGCCCTTGAAGTCGAACAGGAAGGTTTCGCAATTCGGGTGGTTCTCGCCGAACATCGGGCGCACGCCGATCGAGGCGGCGCCATCATAGCTGCCGGCATGCGGCCCTGTGAGTACGTCGACCTTGACCGCGTAGACGCCGAAGCGCGGCAGGTGCAGCCCGTCGATGGTCATGTTGGCGGTCGGAAAGCCCAGTTCGCGGCCGCGTTTCTCGCCATGGATCACCTCGCCCTCGAGGCGGTGCAGGTGGCCGAGCATGGCGGCGGCGTCGCGGGGGCGGCCCTCGGACAAGGCGCGGCGGATCGCGGTCGAGCTGACCTCGCCCGCATCGAGCTCCACCAGCGGCGAGACGGTGACGCCGAATCCGTGCTCGCGGCCCAAGCTCTCCAGCATCGCGGCGTCGCCGGCGCGGCCCTTGCCGAAGCGGAAATCGGCGCCGATCACGATATGGCGCAGGCCGAGACCCTTCGCGATCACGTCGCGGGCGAAGGCGTCTGGCGTCAGCGCCGCGAGGGCGGCATCGAAACGCAGTTCGAACAGCCGCTCGACGCCGATCTTTTCCAGACGGTGCGCCCGCGCGACCCGGTTCATCAGCCGGAAGGGCGGCGCGTCGGGGGCGAAATATTCGCGCGGATGCGGCTCGAAGGTCATCACCCCCAAAGGCGCGCCGAGACGCGCGGCCTCGGTGCGGGCCAGGTCGATGACCGCCCGGTGGCCGAGATGCACGCCGTCGAAATTGCCGATCGCGGCAGCGGCGCCTCGATCGATGGGGGGGATGTCGGTGAAGTCGCTCAGGATGCGCATGGCGCCCTGCGTAGCGGCGGGGCGGGGCGCGCGCAAGCGGGGCACGCGCCGCCGCTCATCTCAGCGCAGGAAGCCCATCGCATAGGCCGGCGCCTGCCGCTCTTCGCGAAGATGCGCCTCGAGCCGGTCGGCATCGGGCTGGCCGCTCGGCGCGGTGCCGGTCTCCTCGGCCGAGAGGCCGCCGGTGATGAACAGCGCGTCGAGCCCGGCGCCCGCCGCGCCGGACACATCGGTCTGCGGGCCGTCACCGATGCAGATGATGCGGTCGTCGGCGATTTCGGGATCGATCTCGGCCAGCCGGCGCCGCGCCAGATCGTAGAGCGGCGCGTGCGGCTTGCCGAAATAGAGGCTCTCGCCGCCCATCTCGGTGTAAAGCCGCGCCAGCGCGCCCGCGCACCAGACCCGCTCGTCGCCGCGATCGACGATGATGTCGGGATTGGCACAGAGCAGCTTCAGCCCGCGCGCGATCGCCTGCTCGAATTGCGGGCGGTAGACGTCGGGCTCGGCGTGCTCGTCCTCGGGGCCGCAGCAGACGATGCCCTTGGCCTTGTCGAGATCGGTGCGGCTGACCGGGACCGGGTCCTTGATGATCTTAAGCGGCTCGAAGAAGGCCTCGTCGCGTTCGTCGCCGATGAACCAGACCTTCTCGCCGACCACGCCCTCATACATCGCGGCGCGGGCCGAATCGCCGGAACTGGCGATCGAATCCCAGCAGTCGCGCGGCACGCCGAGACCCTCGATCTGGCTCTCGACGGAGGCGCGCGGGCGCGGCGAGTTGGTGACCAGGATCACCTTGCCGCCGGCCGCGCGAAAGCCGCGCATCGCGGCGACCGCGGCCTCGTGAGCCCGCACGCCGTCATGCATGCAGCCCCACAGATCGACGAAGGCGGCGTCGTAATCGCCCGAGATCTCGGCGAAGCTCTCGATGATCCTGGTCATGCGCCTCAGACCTTCAGCACGGGGATGATCTGCTTCTTGCGGCTCATCACGCCGGGCAGCACGACGCTGTCGCCCTCGACGGTCGCGTCGAAGCTCTTTTCGGCGATCGCCTTCACCGTGTCGTTGGGGATCAGCATCGTCGCCTGCTCGGCCAGGATGTCGACCACGAACAGGAGCACCTCGTCGGCGCCGTCCTCGGCCGCGACCTTGGGCATCGCCTCGAGCAGCGCCGCCTTGCGTGACAGCACCTGGTCGGGCGAGGTCGTCTCGAGCACCGAGACGCGCAGCTTCTTGCCCTCGACGGTGGTTTCCTTGCTGTCCATGCGCAGCAGCTCGGCTTCGGAGAAGGCCGAGACGTCGGATTTGGCGGCGAACATCTCGGCCGCGTAGTCCGAGACGTCGAGGCCGAGATCGGCGGCGAGGCGCTCGGCCAGCGCCTGGTCGGCCGGGGTCGTGGTGGGCGAGCGGAATTCCAGCGTGTCCGACAGGATGCAGGACAGCATCAGCCCCTTGATGCCCTCGGGCATCTCGGTCGCGACGTGGCCCATCAGGTCGTGCATGATGGTCGCGGTGCAGGCCAGCGGCTTGATGGTGATGTCGATCGGGCCCTTGGTCTCGAGCCCGCCGAACAGCTTGTGGTGGTCGATGATCGCGGTGATGTCGGCCTTGTTGATCGAGGCGGGCAGCTCGGCGGGGTTGTTGGTGTCGACGATGACGACCTCCTGGCCCTCTTCGACGTCGTCGATGATCTGCGGCAGCTCGAAGCCCCAGCGCTCGGCCACGAATTTCGCCTCGGTGTTGGGCTCGCCCAGAAGCCGGGCCTCGGCGGACTGGCCGCGCTGCGACAGGTACCAGGCCCAGATGAGCGGCGAGCCGGTCGAATCGGTGTCGGGCGCCTTGTGGCCGAAGACGAGCGTGGTCATGGGGGAAATCCTTCGGAGAGATACGGGTGAACGGGTCGCGCGCCTTATAGGCAGGGGCACGAAGCTTGTCACCCGCCCGGAGGTCCGCCGGCGGGAGGGATGGCAGGTCGGGGGAAGGGGCGGCGCGGTGAGCCGCGCCGCCCCCCGTTTCACCGGACGGGCTCCGTCATCGGCCTGCGGCTCACCAGCGCCCGCAGGCGCGGCCAGATGCCGCCCGCCGTGGCGCGGGCCGCGGGGGGATCGTCTTGTGCGGCACGCAGCAGGGCCAGACCGGTGCCGGTGTGCGGCATCTCCAGATCGAGCCGGGCGGGCCCGCCGCGCCGGACCCGAGGGCGATCTTCCCACGGGGCGGGGCTGTCGGGCTGGGCGCGGTGATCGACGATGTAGAAAGGCGGATGCATGGGATGTTCCTTTTCATCCTTGGGTTGAGTTTTCGGACATGGCTAGGCCGTGTCCGGAGGGGTGCGGCCATGCCTCTCCCGGCCGGTGGCGCGGGGCGCGCCGCCGAGGCGGGATGGAAATGGTCGCTTGCGGGTCTCGCCCTAGAGCGGGGAGGCGCGCGGGGGATGGAGGATCGTCGCGCAACTGCCTGCGCGCGCAGGCGTGCCGGATCGCGGCCGCCCGGGGGCGGCGCAATGCGGCACGGTCTGGCGCGATGCGCGTCGCGCGATGCGACAGGCAGCGGCGGTCGAGCGATCGACCACGTCAATACGGGGGGTCATGGACTGGGCCCTGGAACTGGTAAAATCGACAGGCGGAGGCGGGGGCAAACCGGCCTTCCGCCAGAGGCGGTGGCGCGGCATTCAGCCGTGAGAGAAATATCCTCGAGTCATAAGCCGCCCTCCCGATCCGGGGTTGTCCTGACGGCATCATGCACGAACGCGCCGTTCTGAGAAGCCCCTTTTTCAGGTTTCTCGTGCGCGCCCGCGAGGCGTGACATTTCCGCGGCGCGGGACGCTTGACAGCTCCGTGAGCCCTGCTTACCTGTCTCGTCGTTGGCACTCACCGATAGGGAGTGCTAATGCCCCTCCCGGGGGCATGGGAACATACATACTGCTGAGGAGCTGCAGAGATGGCATTCAAACCGCTTCACGACCGGGTCCTGGTGCGTCGCGTCGAGGGCGAAGAGAAGACCAAGGGCGGTCTGATCATCCCCGACAACGCCAAGGAAAAGCCGGCCGAGGGCGAAGTGATCGCCTGTGGCGACGGCGCCCGCAAGGACAATGGCGAGCTGATCGCGATGGCCGTCAAGGAAGGCGATCGCGTCCTGTTCGGCAAGTGGTCCGGCACCGAGGTCACCGTCAACGGCGAAGAGCTGCTGATCATGAAGGAAAGCGACATTCTCGGCATCATCGCCTGAGACCCTCGCTGACCCTTTCCCACTGAATTCAGATCAAGGAGCACTCACATGGCTTCCAAGGACGTCAAGTTCGACACCGATGCCCGCAACCGCATGCTCAAGGGCGTCAACACGCTCGCCAATGCGGTCAAGGTGACCCTCGGCCCCAAGGGCCGCAACGTGGTCATCGAGAAATCCTTCGGTGCGCCCCGCATCACCAAGGACGGCGTTACCGTCGCCAAGGAAATCGAACTCGAGGACAAGTTCGAGAACATGGGCGCGCAGATGGTGAAGGAAGTCGCTTCCCGCACCAACGACGAAGCGGGTGACGGCACCACCACCGCCACCGTGCTGGCTCAGGCCATCATCAAGGAAGGCCTGAAGTCGGTCGCCGCCGGCATGAACCCGATGGACCTCAAGCGCGGCATCGATCTCGCCACCGCCAAGGTCGTCGAGGCGATCAAGGCCGCCGCGCGTCCGGTGAACGACAGCGACGAAGTCGCCCAGGTCGGCACCATCTCCGCCAACGGCGAAGCCTCGATCGGTCGCCAGATCGCCGACGCGATGCAGAAGGTCGGCAACGAGGGTGTCATCACCGTCGAGGAGAACAAGGGCCTCGAGACCGAGACCGAAGTCGTCGAGGGCATGCAGTTCGACCGCGGCTACCTGTCGCCCTACTTCGCGACCAACCCCGACAAGATGGTCGCCGAACTCGAAGACTGCATGATCCTGCTGCACGAGAAGAAGCTCTCCTCGCTGCAGCCGATGGTGCCGCTGCTCGAGCAGGTGATCCAGTCGCAGAAGCCGCTGCTGATCATCGCCGAGGACGTCGAGGGCGAGGCTCTGGCCACGCTCGTCGTCAACAAGCTGCGTGGCGGCCTGAAGATCGCCGCCGTCAAGGCGCCGGGCTTCGGTGACCGTCGCAAGGCCATGCTGCAGGACATCGCGATCCTGACCGGCGGCCAGGTGATCTCGGAAGATCTCGGCATGAAGCTCGAGAACGTCACCATGGACATGCTCGGCACCGCCAAGAAGGTGTCGATCACCAAGGACGAGACCACCATCGTCGACGGCCATGGCGACAAGGCCGAGATCGAGGCGCGCGTTGCCCAGATCCGCACCCAGATCGAGGACACCACCTCGGACTACGACCGCGAGAAGCTGCAGGAGCGGGTTGCCAAGCTCGCCGGTGGCGTCGCCGTCATCCGCGTCGGCGGCATGACCGAGGTCGAGGTGAAGGAGCGCAAGGACCGCGTCGATGACGCGCTCAACGCGACCCGCGCCGCGGTGCAAGAAGGCGTGATCGTCGGCGGCGGCGTCGCCCTCGTGCAGGCCGGCAAGTCGCTCGAAGGTCTCGTGGGCGAGAACTCCGACCAGAACGCCGGCATCGCCATCATCCGCCGCGCGCTCGAAGCGCCGCTGCGCCAGATCGCCGAGAACGCCGGCGTCGACGGCGCCGTGGTGGCTGGCAAGGTCCGCGAGTCGACCGACCTGACCTTCGGCTTCAACGCGCAGACCGAAGAGTACGGCGACATGTTCAAGTTCGGCGTGATCGACCCGGCCAAGGTGACCCGCACCGCGCTCGAGGACGCAGCCTCGGTCGCCGGTCTGCTGATCACCACCGAAGCCATGATCGCCGACAAGCCCAAGAAGGACGAGGGCGGTGCCCCGGACATGGGCGGCATGGGCGGCATGGGTGGCATGGGCGGCATGATGTAATCTGCCGCGATCTCACCGATCCGAAGGGGAAGGGGGCCGAAAGGCCCCCTTTTTCCGTTTGCGCAAACCCCCTTGCCCCCGGTGCATGCGCGCGGCATGGATCGCCCGGTCCGCGCCGGACCCAATGGGAGACCCCATGCTGTTCTTCGTCACGATCACCATCTCGGGCCTGCTCGCCGGCGCGCTCAACGCGGTCGCCGGCGGCGGCACCTTCCTGACCTTCCCGGCGCTGGTCTGGCTCGGCGTGCCGCCGATCATGGCCAACGCCACCGCCACCATCGGCGCGCTGCCGGGCTATGCCAGCTCGGCCTGGGGCTACCGCTCGGATGTCAGCGCCGAGGGCACGCTGGGGCTGCGCGCGATCATCGGCCTGGGGGCGCTGGGCGGCCTTCTCGGAGCCGGGCTGCTCCTCGTGACGCCGGGCGCGGTGTTCGAGGGGCTGGTGCCGTGGCTGCTGCTCGTCGCCACCGTGCTGTTCGCCACCGGACCGCGGGTGCTGGCCTTCGTGCGGGCGCGCGGCTTCGGCCCGGCGGGGCCGGTGCTGTCGGGGGCGGCGGTGCTCGCCGTGTCGATCTATGGCGGCTATTTCAACGGTGGCCTGGGCATCCTGCTCCTGGCGATGCTCGGGCTGATCGGCTTCGTGAACCTGCACGGCATGAACGGGCTCAAGGTGCTGCTCTCGGCGGTGCTGTCGCTGGTCTCGGCAGCGGCCTATGCCGCGGCCGGGTTGATCGACTGGGACGCGGCACTGATTATGGCGGTGGCGACGACGATCGGCGGCTATCTGGGCGCGCGCGGCGCCAAGCTGATACGCATGGACCATCTGCGCATTGGCATCACCGCCGTCGGTCTGGTGATGACGCTGCTGTTCTTCGCGCTCTAGAGCAGGATCGGCTCGAGCGGATCGTAGCCCGGCGCGTCCCCGTCCTCCCAGGCGACGGCGGCGAGGCTGTCGGGCTTGACCCTGAGCCCGGCCATCTCGGCGCGCGTGACCCAGCGGCGATGGCTCACCACCCCCTCGGGGTCGATCCAGTCGCCATGCGGATCGCCCGAGACCAGTTCGCAGCGAAAATAGAGATCGACCTGATGGAAGCCGCGCCGCTGGTGGTGGAACTCGTTGACGAGACAGGGCGCACCCACCGCGACCTCCAGCCCGCATTCCTCGCGCAGCTCGCGCGCGAGATTGTCGGGCAGCGAGGCATGCGGCTCGACGCCGCCGCCCGGCGCGCACCACAGATCGTCGCGGCCCCTGTAGGCATTGACCAGAAGTAGGCGGTTCTCGCGCATCAGGATCGCGCGCACGGCGAGGCGGACGGGGGCTGTCATGGCGCGACCATGGCCGTGGCGACGGGCGCAAGCAAGACCGGCCTGTGCGCGGCCGCCGCGCCACCTATCTGATGTGCATGATACGCCCCGTCCTGATGCTGTCCGTCTGCCTTGCCCTGCTCTCCGCCTGCGCCCGCGCCGCGCCGGAGGAGACGGCGGATTGCGTCGTGTTCCTGCATGGTCTGGCGCGCACCGATCTCAGCTTCGCGCCGATGGCCGAGGTGGTCGAGGCCAACGGCTACAAGGTGGTCAATCGCGGCTACCCCTCGACCGAGGCCCGGATCGAGGATCTGGTCGAGGCGGTGCCCGACGACGTGGCGGCCTGCGGCGACCGCAGGGTGCATTTCGTGACCCATTCGATGGGCGGCATCCTCGCCCGGCTCTGGCTCACCGATCATCGCCCGGCGAAGATGGGCCGGGTGGTGATGCTGGCGCCGCCCAACAAGGGCTCGGAGCTGGTCGATGTCTTCGGCGAGTTCGAGCCGTTCGAATGGATCAACGGCCCGGCGGGGTTGCAACTCGGCACCGATCCGCAGAGCCTGCCGAACCGGCTCGAGCCGCTGCCCTCCTACGAGGTCGGCATCATCGCCGGGGATTCTTCGCTCAACCCGGTCTTCTCGGCGCTGATCGAGGGGCCCGATGACGGCAAGGTCTCGGTCGCCTCGACCCGGCTCGACGGCGCGGCGGACCACATCACCCTGCCGGTGAGCCACACCTTCATGATGAACAATCCGCTGGTGATGGCGCAGGTGCTGGCTTTCCTGCGGCAGGGCCGGTTCGACCGTGAACTGAGCCTCGGCGGCGTGCTGTTCGGCCTCGACTAGGGCGGCGGGTCTTCGCGCGGTCCTGTACCGCGTCGGAACCGCGCCATGAATCGGTGGTTCGAGTCATCGAACACACGCGCCGCGCGACCGAACGGCGGGCGGCGCGGTCCCACCGTCCAGGAGGAAGGCTGCGATGACCTACAGGACCTTTGAGGAGGACCGACGCGCCCGGCGCGCGCGCCATGCGGCGCAACCCGGCGGCGCGGCGCTGGCAGTCGGCCTCGGATTGCTGCTGCTTGGCGGCCTGGCGGCCCGGCAATATGCCGGGCAACAGGCGCCGCGCCACCCGGCCGACAGCGCACCCGGCCGCACAGCCCGGCGAAGACGCTTCGGCGATTACGCCGTCACCGGTCGCAGCGTGACCATCAACCGTCCCCGTCGGGAGATCTACGATTTCTGGCGCGACTTCTCGAACCTGTCGAAGTTCATGGAAAACATCGAGAGCGTGCACGCGTCGGGCGAGATCACGCGCTGGACCATCAGCGCCCCGATGGGTCACGCGGTCGAGGTCGTCACCCGCATCGTCAGCGACCGCCCCGGCGAGGAGATCGCCTGGCGCTCGACCGAGGACAGCGAGATCGATACCGAGGGCAAGGTGATGTTCCGAGATGCGCCCGGCGCGCGCGGCACCGTGGTCGAGACGGTGATCGCCTACCGCCCACCGATGGGCGAGCTGGGCCGGATCGTGGCCACGCTGTTCCAGGACGAGCCGGGCGTGCAGGCGCGCCGCAACCTGAAGCGGCTGAAGATGCTGCTCGAGACCGGCGAGATCGCCACCAATCGCAACCGCAACGACGGCTGAGGGGGCCAGAGACATGCGCGCACTCACCTATCACGGCAGCCACGACGTCCGCGTCGATACCGTGCCCGACCCCGAGATCGTCAACCCGCGCGACGCGATCATCGAGGTGACCTCGACCGCGATCTGCGGCTCGGACCTGCATCTCTATGACGGGGTGATCCCCGGTGTCATGTCGGGAGACATCCTCGGCCACGAGTTCATGGGGCGAGTGGTCGAGACCGGCTCGGGCTCGACCCTGAAGAAGGGCCAACGCGTGGTGGTGCCCTTCACCATCTCCTGCGGCCAGTGCTTTCACTGCAAGATGCAGCAGTTCTCGGCCTGCGACAACTCCAACCCGGCCGAGAAGCAGGACCTGACCGAACCGCTCTATGGCCATTCTTTGTCGGGGCTGTTCGGCTATTCGCACCTGACAGGCGGCTATCCGGGCGGGCAGGCGGAATATGTCCGGGTGCCGTTCTCGGATGTCGGCCCAATCGTCATCCCCGAGGGCATGGATGACGACGAGGTGCTGTTCCTTTCGGACATCCTGCCCACGGGCTGGATGGCCGCCGAGAATGCCGACATCACCGAGGGCGACACAGTCGCCGTCTGGGGTTGCGGCCCGGTCGGGCTCTTCGCGGTACAAAGCGCGCGGATCATGGGGGCGCATCAGGTGATCGCCATCGACCACCACCCGCACCGGCTGGAGCTGGCGCGGCAGATGGGTGCCAAGGTGATCGACTACACCCAGACCCATGTGCTCGAGGCGCTGATGGAGATGACCGGCGGTATCGGTCCCGACGCGGTGATCGACGCGGTCGGCATGGAAAGCCACGGCTTCGCGCCAGACAACGTGTTCGACACGATCAAGCAGAAGGTGGGCATTGGCGCCGACGCCCCGCATGCGCTGCGCATGGCGATCATGGCGGTGCGCAAGGGCGGACGCATCTCGATGCCCGGCGTCTATGGCGGCTTTGCCGACAAGTTCCCGCTGGGCGCGCTGATGGAGAAGGGGCTGCAGCTCAGGACCGGCCAGACCCATGTGCAGCGCTACACCAAGGACCTGCTGCGTCGGATTCAGGAGGGCGAGATCGACACCACCTTCCTGATCTCGCACCGGCTGCCGCTCGAAGAGGCACCGCGCGGCTATGCCAACTTCAAGAATAACCAGAACGAGTGGACCAAGGTCGTGCTCAAGCCCGGCACGGCGGCGGTCTAAATTCAGCATGTGCCCGAGAGCCGAGGGGAGGGCTTCCTAACCCCTCGTCGCGTCGGGGGCGGCCAACCGGGCAGTCGGCCGAAACCGCGAGAAGGGGTGCATGCCGGGGGAGAATGGCCGCAGGATCCGTCGTGCCGCGGCTTGAGGTCGTGGAGCGCGCTTTGGCAAAGCCCTTGGCCTTCTGGAAATGGCGGGCCTCGCCCCTAAGGCGGGGCCATGGGTGAGGCACCGACCGTCCCTGCCTGCGCGAAGGTGATCCTCCGCCCCTTGTTTTGCGGCGCGCGGGCGCTTCTTATGGGATGTATCGCAAGCCTCGGGGGCACCGCCTCATGGAGATCCATCTCGAGAAGATCGACGCGCGGCGCAATTGCTACCGCTTTTACGAGATCACCGTCGAGCCGGATCTCTTCGCGCAGGCGGCGCTGGTGGTGCGCTGGGGTCGGATCGGCGGGCGCGGGCGTTCGCGCATTGCCGGTTCGGGATCGGTGCGCGAGGCGCAGGATCTCGCGACACGCCTGCTCAAGCTCCGGCTGCGCCACGGCTACGCGCTGCGCTGAGCGCCGCCGTGGTAGCTGACAGGCGGACGGTTTCGATCTTCGTTCATCTAGCTTGACCGGCCGACCCTGTTCGGCCGGAGCGCGACGGCCGCACCTCCGGCCGGTGCCGTTCTCAGGGCCAGAGCACCCAGAGATAGATTGCGTAGCCGGCCAGCAGCAGGGCACCCTCGCGGCGGGAAATCCGCAGCCCGGTCCAGGCGAGGCCGACGACGGCGAGCGAGGCGGCAATCATCACGAGGTTGTCGAAGCCCAGAATCTCGCTCGGCACGTTGCCGGGTGACACCATGGCAGTGACGCCGGCGATGCCGAGGATGTTGTAGATGTTTGAGCCGATGATGTTGCCGAAGGCCATGTCGGCCTGCTTGCGGATCGCCGCCATCACCGACGTCACCAGTTCCGGCAGCGAGGTGCCGATCGCGACCACGGTAAGACCGATCACCGTCTCGGAGATGCCGAAGCTGCGCGCCAGCGTCGTCGCGCCTTCGACCAGCAGGTAGCCGCCATAGACCACCAGCGCGAGACCGCCCAGTGCGGTGAGGAGCGAGACGGGCAGGGAGGTGGTGCCGTCGGGCGCCAGCGCCGGGTCGGCGCTCTGCGTCGCATCGGCCTTCTCGCGCACTGCCCCCCGGCTCTCCTGGCGAAACGCCATGTAGATGTAGAAGGCGAGCGCGGTGACGAAGGCGGCGCCCACCGCCACGCCCAGGGGCATCAACAGGCCTAGCGCGGCAAAGCCCAGCGCGACCACCACCATCACCGCGCCGTCGCGCTTGAGCGCGGCCGATCCCACGGCGATCGGGGTGATCAGCGCGGCGCCGCCCATGATCAGCAGGATGTTGGCGATGTTCGAGCCGACGACGTTGCCATAGGCGATGCCCGGCACGCCCTTTAGCGCGGCCTGCACCGAGGTGACCAGCTCGGGCGTCGAGGTCCCGAAGCCCACCAGCGTCAGGCCGATCACCAGCGGCGACACGCCCAGCCGTTCTGCGACGCGCACCGCGCCGCGCACCAGAAATTCGCCGCCGAGCACCAGCAGCACAAGGCCCGCGACCAGCGACAGCCACATTCCCATGTCGGATTCCTTCTCACCATCCCGAGGCCGTGGTTCCGGCCTTGCGCAGAGATGGGATGGCGGGCGGGGGGCCGACAAGCGGTCGGACCCCTCGGGGCGCGAATATCTTTGCGCCGTGTCGTCGAGCGTGCCGTCAGGCGGCGCGCAGCCTTGCCGGCATCAGTCCCGTTTCTTCCATCGAGACGGCGCGGCCCTCGCGGATCGACATCTGCGCGGCGATGCCCATGGCCACGGCGGCCCACCCATCCTCGAGTGTCACCTCGGCACGGGCGCGCTGGCCGCGCACCAGTTCGAGGAAGCGCGCGTGCTGGTAAAAGGTCGAGCCGTTGTGGTCGCCCGCCTCCAAAAGCGCCGGGTCGACCGGGATCTCGCGGATCTCGGGGCCCTTGGGCTCGCGCGGGCTGATGATCAGCTGCGGCACCGGCGGCTCGCCTAGATGCTCGGGCCAGAACCGGCCCGGCCCCGGCACTAGCGCGTCGATCCGTGCCCGCGGTCCGACCGCCGTAACCTCTTCTTGGTAGCGCGCGCCCTCGGCGAACATGCACAATTCCAGCAGGGCACGACCGCCGCGCGCGAAATCGACGATGACATAGCCGTTGTCGAGCACGTCGGGCGCCACGCCCTCGTAATTCTCGTCTTGGTGGTTCACCGCCTGGCTGCCCGAGGCCATGACCCGCACCGGCTCGTCGCCGAGCGTAAGCCGCATCAGGTCGAAGAAGTGGCAGCACTTTTCGACGAAGGTTCCGCCGGTGAAGCGGTTGAACCGGTTCCAGCCGCCGACCTTGTGCAGGAACGGGAAGCGATGCTCGCGGATGGTGAGCATCTTGATGCCCCCCGTGGCTGCCTGCGCCTCCTTCAGGAAGGCCGCGATGGGCGGCATGTAGCGGTACTCCATCGCCACCCAGACCGGGGCGGGGTAGCTGTCGCGGAATGCTGCGAGCCGCGAGGTCTCGGCCGGGTCGGTAAAGAGCGGCTTCTCAACGAGGACCGGCAACGGCCGGGTGCGGGCAATCTCCTCCATCTGCTCGAGATGGCGGAAATTCGGACTGGCGATCAGCAGGCAGTCGAGCCCCTTGGTCGCCATCAGATCGGCGACCGAGTCGCACAGCCGCGCCTCGGGCGCGAGCGCCTGCGCTTGCATCGCCATCTCGGCGTCGGGCTCGAAGATCGCCGCGACGCGCGTGCCGGGCAGCAGCGCGATGTTGCGCAGATGCTCCTGTCCCATCATGCCGCAGCCGATAATGCCGTAATTGGTGGGCGTGGTCATTGATCCTCCCTCAGATCAGGCGTTGCACGTAATGGGCGCGCGCCGTGTCGAACCATGTTCGCGAGAACTCGACCGGCGCCGGGCCCTGCGCCCAACTCAGCCGCTCGATGTACCCGGTGACGGTGCCGGGGCGCAGCGTGAAGGCCGCGGGCGCCCAGTGCGGCACCTCCCCGATCGTGACCCGATCCTCGGCACGGGTGATCCAGAAACCGAGATGGGTCTTGTAGTAGAGGTAGAGCGAATCGGCGAGTTTCGCGGGGTCGATCGCGCCGGCCGCGCCGTCGAGCCAGATCTCCTCGACCGCGATGATCGTGTCGTTGAGACGGCGCAGGCGGCGAATCCGCGTGGCGTCTGACGCGGTGCCGAAGCCGGGCAGGTCGGCGGGCTTGTCCATGCGCGCGAGATCGAGCACCTCGGCGCGGGGCAGGCCGCCGCCCTCGGGCAGCTCCAGCCGAAACATGGAATAGACGCTTTCGGCTTGGGCGTTGCGGCGCACGTAGTTGCCCGAGCCCTGCACCCGCTCCAGCATGCCCTTCTCCGACAGCTCGGCCAGCGCCTTTCTCAGCGTGCGCACCGAAGTGCCCAGACGCTGCGCGAAGTCGCGCTCGGGTGGCAACCGCTCGCCTTCGACCAGCCGCCCGGAGGCGATCTCGCGCACGAGAAGTTCGCTGATCTGCTGGTGGATCGGCAGGGCGGCGGGCGCTTCGGGCATCTGGCGAAAATCTCGCGGTCAAAATTGATGCACCATTGATTTGCATTTGCCGGACTGTTACGCAAGTTGAAATCGCACGCTTGGAGGAGCCCCCGCATGACCGTCGTCCCCATCACCTCGCCCGATCTCGACGCGGTCGAGGTGTCGTGGTTCGCAGCGCTCTGCTCGGATGATTACCGGCTTCTGGGCAAGCCTGAGGGCGACCTGCGCTCGTCCTGGGCGCATTGCTCGGAGATCGTGAAGACCGCCGAGGAGCAAGGCTTCCGCAACATCCTCTGCCCGTCCTCCTATCAGGTCGGGCAGGACACGCTGAGCTTCGTCGCGGGCTGCGCGCCGATCACCTCGAAAATCAATCTGCTGGCCGCGATCCGCTGCGGCGAGATGCAGCCGATCATGCTGGCGCGCACCGTCGCCACGCTCGACCACATGCTCGAGGGCCGCCTGACGCTGAACGTCATTTCCTCGGATTTCCCGGGCGAGAAGGCCGAGAGCAAGTTCCGCTACCAGCGTTCGCGCGAGGTTGTGGAGATCCTCAAGCAGGCCTGGACCCGCGACGAGATCAACTACAAGGGCGAGGTCTACGACTTCGAAGGGCTGACCACCGACCCGGCCAAGCCGTACCAGGAGGGCGGTCCGCTTCTCTATTTCGGGGGCTACTCCCCCGACGCGCTGGAGCTGTGCGGCCAGCATTGCGACGTCTACCTGATGTGGCCGGAAAAGAAGGACGATCTCGCCGACCGGATGCGGGCCGTCCACGCGGTGGCCGAGAAATACGACCGCACCCTCGATTACGGCCTGCGGGTGCATGTCATCGTCCGCGACACCGAGGCCGAGGCGCGCGAATACGCGCAGCATCTCGTTTCCGAGCTCGACGACGATCAGGGCCGCGCGATCCGCGAGCGGGCTCTCGATGCCACCTCGCTCGGCGTGTCGCACCAGGCGCGCAACCGCGAGCTGGCCGACATGGAGGGCTTCATCGAGCCCAATCTCTGGACCGGTGTCGGCCGGGCCCGCTCGGGCTGCGGCGCGGCGCTGGTGGGATCGACCGACCAAGTCTATTCGAAGCTCGAGGAATACCGGAAGATGGGCATGCGGGCCTTCATCCTGTCGGGCTATCCGCATATCGACGAGGCCAAGCATTTCGGCGCCCGCGTGCTGCCGATGATCAAGACTTGCTCGCTGCCGGAGGCCTATGGCCGCGTCCCGGCGGGCACCCCGAAGACGCCGCTCGGCGCAGGAGAACGACGCTGATGGATCGTATCGAGATTTCGCGCGACGTGGCGCTGAGCCGCCTCGTCTATGGCATGTGGCGCATCGCCGACGATTCCGACACCTCGCCCGCCCATGTCCGGGCCAAGATCGACGCCTGCCTCGAGCAGGGCATCACGACGATGGACCAGGCCGACATCTATGGCGGCTACGGCGCCGAGGCGGTGCTGGGCGCGGCGCTGAAAGAGGATCCTTCGCTGCGTGACCGGATCGAGATCGTCAGCAAATGCGGCATCGTCGCGCCGATGGGTCGCCATGCCGACAAGACGGTCAAGCATTACGACACCTCGCGCGCCTATATTGAGCAGGCGGTCGAGACGAGCCTGCGCGACATGGGCACCGAGTATCTCGACCTGCTGCTGATCCACCGCCCCGACCCGATGATGGACCCCCGCGAAACCGGCGCCGCGCTCGACGCGCTGGTGGCGAGCGGCAAGGTCCGTGCCGTCGGCGTGTCGAACTTCCGGCCCTGGGACGTGGAACTGCTGGAATCGGCGATGGACACGCCGCTCGCCACCAACCAGATCGAGATCTCGCTCAAGGAGCTCGCGCCCTTCACCAATGGCGATCTTGCCTATCATCAGCGGCGGAACATTCCGCTGATGGCGTGGTCGCCGCTGGGCGGCGGTGACCTGATGAGAGGGCAGGGGCCGGTGGCCGAGCGTCTCGACCGCATCGCCCGCGCGCAGGGCGTCGACCGCGCCGCCGTCGCGGTGGCCTTCCTGCTGGCGCATCCGGCGGGCATCTTGCCGGTGCTGGGCACCAACAACGTCGAGCGGATCGCGAAGATTTCCGACGCGCTCAAGGTAGAGATCGACCGCGAAACCTGGTTCCTGCTCTATGAGGCCGGTCTCGGCACCGAAGTGCCATGAGCGCGGCGGCCGAGATCACCGGCTTCGTGCCGGATGCGGAGAACACGCGGCTCCTGCGCGATGCCTTCGGCCGCTTTGCCACCGGCGTCACCATCGTCACGGTGGCCGGCGAGGACGGCCCCGTGGCGATCACCGCCAACAGCTTTTCGAGCCTTTCGCTCGACCCGCCGCTGGTGCTGTGGTCGCCCGATCGCAAGTCGCGCCGCTTCGGGCATTTCGCCCATGCCACGAATTACGTGATCCACGTGCTGGCCGCCGAGCAGGCCGATCTGTGCTTCGGCGTCTCCAAGGACGCCTGGAAGCTGGGCGAGCACGATCTGGAGGTGAACGCCGACGGCGTGCCGGTGCTCCCCAACGCGCTGGCCCGCTTCGACTGCACGCGCGAGGCCACGCATGACGGCGGCGACCACGTGATCGTCGTGGGCCGGGTCGATCGTTGCGAACTGCGCGACGGCACCCCGCTCGTCTTCTACGCGGGCAAGACCGCGCGGATCGCGCAGGACTGAGACACCGCCGTATCCTGGGGAGGAGCGGCACCCGAGAGGGAAGGGGAGAGGAATGGGAGGAGTTCTGGCCGTGCTGGGGCCGCTGGGGCGGCTCAATGCGGCACTCTGCACCGCGGGCCGCGCGATCGGCGTCGTGGCCATCACCGTGATGGTGGCGGTGACGCTGTTGCAGGTCGTCATGCGCTACGTGTTCAACAACGCGCTGCCCTGGCCCGACGAGGCGGCGCGCTTCTGCATGCTGTGGATGACCGGGCTGATGGCCCCCACCGCGCTGCGCCATGGCGGCTTCGTCGCCATCGACAGCCTGCTGATGGCGCTGCCGGTGCGGCTGTCGTCGCTGCTGTCGCTGATCCTGCTCTCGATCTCCATGCTGGTGCTGGTGATGGGGCTCTCCATCGGCTGGGCCGAGGTGAACGGGCTCGGCGGGCGTTTTGATACCGCCTCGCTCTACCTGCCGACATCTTGGGGCTTCGACAGCTGGTACCGCATTCCGCGCAGCTGGATGATGCTCTCGCTGGTGGTGGGCTTCGCGATGCTGATCCTCGTCAATCTCGAGCTGATGCTGCGCGCCCTGATGGGGCTCTTCGGGGCCGCCGACCGGCTGCCCATGGTCCGTAATCCCGTTCTGGGGAGCGCCGAATAATGCTGGTCCTGTTCCTTCCGGTCTTCCTGTTCTTCCTGATGGTCGGCCTGCCGGTCTTCTTCGGCCTCTTGTTCGCACCGGGCATCCTGCTCTGGCTCAACGGCCAGGAGCGCGATCTCACGCTGCTGTACCGCAACCTCTACAACGGGATGGACAGCTTTCCGCTGATGGCGATCCCGTTCTTCATGCTCGCGGGCGAGCTGATGAACCGCGGCGGCATCACCCTGCGCCTCGTCGAGTTCAGCCAAGCCCTGATGGGGCATTTCCGCGGCGGCCTCGCGCATGTGAACATCCTGTCATCGATGCTCTTTGCCGGCCTTTCCGGCTCGGCGGTGGCCGACACCTCGGCGCTGGGCTCGATGCTGATCCCGGCGATGGAGAAGCAGGGCTACACCCGCCGCTTCGCCGCCGCGATCACCGCCGCGTCCTCGGTAATCGGCCCGATCATCCCGCCTTCGGGCATCATGATCATCTACGCTTATGTCATGGGCGAGAGCGTCGCCGCGCTGTTTCTCGCGGGCATCGTGCCGGGCATCCTCGTGGGTGTGGGCCTGATGCTGATCGTCAAGCTGATGGCCGACCGCTACGACTTCCCCATCGCCTCTCGGCGCCATACGTGGGGCGAGCGCGGTCAGGCGAGCCTCAAGGCCTTCTTCCCGCTACTGACGCCGGTCATCATCCTCGGCGGTATCCTGTCGGGGGTGTTCACGCCGACCGAGGCCGCCGCCGTGGCCGTGGCCTACGCGCTGATCATCGGCCTCTTTGTCCTGCGCACGCTCAAATTCTCCGAGTTGTCGGACGTGCTGTCGAAGGCGGGCATCACCTCGGCGGTCGTGTTGTTGCTGGTCGGCGCGGCGATGTCGTTCAAGACGGTAGTGTCGCTCTCCCATGCGCCCGAGCTTCTGGCCGAGTTCATCCTGACCCTGACCGAGAATCCGCTGCTGCTCCTGTTCCTGATCAACCTGCTGCTGTTCGCGGTGGGCATGTTCCTCGACGCGGGCCCGGCGATCATCATCCTCGGGCCGATCCTCGGGCCAGTCTTCACCTCTCTGGGCGTCGACTCGGTGCATTTCGCGATCATCATGTGCGTGAACCTGACCGTGGGGCTGGCGACGCCACCGATGGGGCTCGTGCTCTTCGTCGCGGCCTCGGTCTCTGGCGAGAAGGTCGAAACCATCTCCAAGGCGATCCTGCCCTTCCTCGCGGTCGAGATCCTGGTGATCATGCTGATCACCTTCGTGCCCGAGATTTCCATGACGATCCCGCGCCTGACGGGCTTCGCCGACTGAACGATGACGAGATGAGCAACAGGGAGGACACCATGCTCGCGAAAACTCTGAAGGCCGCTGGCCTCGCGGCGCTTCTGGCCGGCACCGCGCTGCCCGCCATGGCACAGGACATCAAGCTGCGCGCCACCGCCAACTCGAACGAGAACGACGAGGATTACGACGGTCTCGTGGTGTTCAAGAACTATGTCGAGGCGGCCTCCAACGGCGCCATCGAGGTCGAGATATTCATGGGCACGCAGCTGTGCTCGAACGGCGCGGAGTGCCTGCAGGGCGTGGCCGACGGCTCGATCGACATCTACATCTCGACCTCCGGCGGCGCCTCGGGCCTGTTTCCCTACGTGCAGGTGCTCGACCTGCCATACGTGATGGCCGACGACCGCGTGGCCGAGGCCGTGCTCTCGGGCGATTTCACCCGCACCATGCGCGACATGGCGCTCGAGGATTCGGGCGACTCGATCCGGCTGATGACGATCGGCAACACAGGCGGCTGGCGCAACTTCGCCAACACCCAGCGCCGGATCGCCGCGCCCGCCGACATCGAGGGGCTGAAGATCCGCACCGTGGTCGCCGACCTGCCGCAGGAGCTGGTGCGGGCGCTGGGCGCCTCGCCGACGCCGATCCCGTGGCCCGAGCTGTTCACCTCGCTGCAGACCGGCGTGGTCGAGGGCACCAAGAACGGCATCACCGACATCATGTCGATGAAGTTCCCCGATGCGGGCCTGCAATACGTCACGCTGGACGGCCACGCCTATATGGGCGCGCTGTGGTGGATGTCGAACCAGCGCTTCCAGGAGCTGCCGGACGACATGAAGCGCGTCGTGGTCGACGGCTTCTACCAGCTGCAGCAGGCCACTTTCGCCTCGCCGAAGCGCAAGTCGATCCAGGCCTATGAGGATTTCGTCGCCGGTGGCGGCGATCTCTACGTGCCGACCCCCGAGGAGAAGGCCGCCTTCGCCGAGGCGGCGCAGCCGGTCTACGAGTGGTTCACCGCCAATGTCGAAGGCGGGCAGGAGATCTATGACGCTCTGACCACCGCCGTGGCCGAGGCCGAGACCGAACTCGAGGCGGTCCGCGCCGCCGACATGGAGTAAGGCCCTCCGAACCGCGCCCGGGGGCGGTGGCCGCCCCCGGGCCTTTCTCGGTGCCGTCAGACCCCTCTGGGGGCATCGATCCTTCCCGAAATCCGTTCTTTCCGCGCCCGGGCAAAGCCCGGCGTTACCCCCGCCATGCCCGCCCGCCATGTTCGAAGGAGCCGCCATGACCCGCCTCGCCGATACCGCCCGGAGCCTGTTCCCGGGTGTGGCCCTCGCGGCTCTAGTGGCGATGGCGGCGCAGTTCCTGTCGGAGCATTACGGCGCGCCCGCGATGCTGATGGCGATCCTTCTGGGCATCGCGCTGGCCTTCCTCTCGGAAGAGCCGCGCAGCGCGCCCGGCATCGCCTTTTCCTCGCGCGTGCTGCTCAGGATCGGCGTGGCGCTTCTGGGCGTACGAATTTCCACCGGCATGGTGCAGGAGCTGGGGCTGGGGCTTCTGGGTCTGATCATCGGCGGCGTGCTCGCCACCATCGGCGCCTCGATCCTCGCGGCTTGGGTGCTGGGCCGCGACCGGCTCTTTGCCTTTCTTTCGGGCGGCGCGGTGGCGATCTGCGGCGCCTCGGCGGCGATGGCCATTTCCTCGGTGTTGCCGCGGCGCGAGGAGGGCGAGCGCGACCTGATCTTCACCGTGGTCTCGGTGACCATGCTCTCGACCCTAGCCATGATCGCCTATCCGATCCTCGCAGACCGGCTCGGTTTCGACATGCGGCAGACCGGGGTGTTCCTCGGCGGCACGATCCATGACGTGGCGCAGGTGGTGGGGGCGGGCTACTCGGTCTCCGAGGAGACCGGCGATCTCGCGACGCTGGTCAAGCTGATCCGCGTCACCATGCTGGCGCCTATCGTGCTCGGCGCCGCGCTGGTCATGCGACGCCGTGCGCCCGAGGGGGCCAAGCGTCCGCCGCTGGTGCCGGGCTTCGTTCTGGGGTTCCTGGCGCTGGCGGCGCTGAACTCGGCCGGGCTGCTGCCGGTCTGGTTGTCCGAGGCCGCGAGCGCAGTGTCGCGCTGGGCACTGCTGACCGCGATCGCGGCGGTGGGGATGAAGACCTCGCTGAAGAAACTCCTCGATGTCGGCGGCCCGGCGATCGCCCTCGTCGCGGCGCAGACCGCCTTCATCGCGGTGCTGCTGGGCGTGGGGATCGCCATGATCGCCTGAACGGTTTCGCACGACCGGAAGCGCGGTAATATTTGTTGACCAAATTTTGGGCAGCGTTAGTTTTACCTTACGTAAAGTGAGGGAGGACACGATGCGTATTTCCCAGATGACGGCCGCGTTTCTGATGACCGCGGCATTGCCGGTATCTGCGCTCGCGCAGGGCGGCGATGATAGCCTGCAGAAGATGCGGGAGTTCCGGACCACCGGCACCTCGCTCGACATCCCGCAGATCGAGCAGACCGGCGAGAAGGCCGAACGCCTGAAGAGCATCCTCGAGAACATCGAGATGCCCGACGGTTTCGAGATCGACCTCTTCGCCATCGTTCCCGACGCACGCCACATGGCGCTGGGCAACTCGGTGCCGGTGGTCTTCGTCGGCACCCGCAAGGACAAGTTCTGGGCGGTGACCGATCGCGATGGCGACCGCGTCGCCGACGAGGTCAAGGAATTCGCCCCGGCGCTTGATCTCGCCGTCCCCAACGGGCCCTGCATGACCCCCGACGGCTTCCTCGTGCTGGTCGAGCACAACCGGGTGCTGATGTTCCCGGCGGCCGAGTTCTTCTATGAATCGCCCGACGTGGCGGTGGCCGAGCTGGTGCCGCAGGGCGAGCTGATCCCGGTCGCGGAAGAGAGCTTCAACCATGGCGCCCGGGTCTGCGACATCGGCCCCGACGGCATGCTCTACATCGCGCTAGGCCAGCCGTTCAACGTGCCCGCCAAGGAGAAGATGGACCTCTACAACGAGCAGGGGATCGGCGGCATCATCCGCATGAACACCGACGGTTCGGGGCGCGAGGTCTATGCACGCGGCATCCGCAACTCGGTCGGCATGGACTTTAATCCGGCCAATGGCGAGCTGTGGTTCACCGACAATCAGGTCGACGGCATGGGTGACGACATCCCGCCGGGCGAGATCAACCGCATCACCGCTGCGGGCCAGAACTTCGGTTTCCCGTGGTATGGCGGCGGCACGACCCGCACCAACGAGTACATGGACGAGGAAATCCCCTCCGACGTGGTGAACCCTGAGGCCGAGTACACCGCCCATGCCGCCGATCTCGGCATGGCCTTCTACGCGGCCGACAGCTTCCCGGCGAAGTATCACGGCGGCATCTTCTCGGCCCAGCACGGTTCTTGGAACCGGACCGAGCCGGTCGGTGCGCGAGTGATGTTCACGCCGGTGAACGAAGATGGCTCGGCCGGCGAGCCGGAGGTCTTCGCCGAGGGCTGGCTGACCGAGAACGGCGAGTATCTCGGCCGCCCGGTCGATGTGGCGGTGATGAAGGACGGCTCGCTTCTCGTCTCCGATGACTTCGCCGGGGCGATCTACCGGATCTCCTACAGCGGCAGCGAGGGCGGCTCGGCCGGCATGTCGGGCGGCTCCATGGGCAACGCGGCCATGGAAGGCGAGATGCACGAGAACATGGAGGGCATGCAGGAAGGCATGGAAGGGATGGAGGACATGCAGGAGCACATGGAGGAGATGCAGGAAGGCATGGAAGGCATGGAGCACGACGCCGGAAGCGACACGGGCAATTGACACCTTCCGCCCCGCGGTTCGAAGCTGCGGGGCTCCTATCGGAGAGCATGATGACGAGATACCTGATCGGGCCGGTCGTAGCCGGGCTGATACCGATCGCCGCCATGTCGCAAGGCGACGCGCAGGCGGGAAAATCCGCGGCCGGCGCCTGCGCCGCCTGCCATGGTCGCGACGGCATTTCGATGGCACCCGATGCGCCCAACCTCGCCGGGCAACCGGCGGATTACCTTGCCGCACAGCTGCGCGCCTACCGCGACGGCGAACGGGCGCATGAGCAGATGACGCTGATCGCGCAAAGCATCGAGGATGGGGAGATCGAGGATCTCGCCGCCTATTTCGCGGCCATCGAGATCAGCGCGACGATCCCCGACGCGTTGCAGTGAGCCTCACGGCGCGACGCCGCCCGTTTCGGGAAAGGCGTCGCGCCAGCGCGCCCGGAACAGCGCCTGCTTGTGCGCGTCGAGCGCGATCAGCAGCGCCGGGCCGAGCGCGATGGGGCGCTGAAGGGTCTCGGCCGCCCCGCCAAGATCCAGCGCCGTGCTCTCGCCATCCTCGAGCCGCACGATCAGAAGCGCCTGCTCCAGCGCCACGCGCCCCTCGGGCGAGAGCAGGAAATCGACGAGCTGCGTCGCGGCGCGTGGCTGACCGGCGGTGCTCGGGATCATCGCGGCGCGCGACAGCACCAGCGTGTAGTCCAGTGGCGCCACTACTCCGAGTCGCGGGTCGCGGCGCGCGCGGACCAGCGCATAGGACCCCAGCACGTTGTAGGCCACGAGGTAGCGCCCCTCGGCCACGCCGTCGATGATCTCGGCCGAGCAGCAGGTGGCGATGGCCCCCGAACGGCCGAAGCTTTCCATCAGGCCGCCGAAGGTGGTGGCCTCCATCGAATCCGCGAAGGCAAAGAGATAGCCCAGCCCCGAACGCTCGATGTCGTAGGTGGCGACGCGGCCGCGGAACGGGCTTTCGGTCGGGCGCAGCAGGTCCAGCAGGTCGAAGCGCGAGCGCGGCACCTGTGCGGGCGGCACGAGATCGCGGTTATAGACCATCACCGCCGGTTCGCGGGTGACGCCCCACAGCTCGTCGCGCCAGACCAGCGGGTCGGGCAGGGCGGCAGTGATGGCCGAGCGATGCGGCCGGGCGCAGCCCTCGTTCACCAGATCCACCATCTGGTGCACCGCCGAAGAAATCACCAGATCGGCACCGGCGCGTCCGGCGGCGCAATCCGACGCCTGCAGCCCATAAAGCGCGTTCGAGCCCCATTGCTCGTAGGCGACACGCAGACCGGGCCGGGTTTCGAGAAAGTGCTCGATCACCGGGCCCAGCACCGCGATGTCGGTGGTGGAGCGCAGCCGCAGCGTCTCGGTCGCGCTCTCCGGTCCGAAATCCCGGACCAGCTCCTGCGCGGCCACGGGCGCGGTCATCAGCGCCCAGGCGATGAGAGCGGCGCGGATCACGCGACTGCCCTCGGCAGCGACAGCGCCGCCTCGAAGCCATCCTCGCGCGGGCCGAGCCGCAGCGCGCCGCCATGGCTCTGCGCCACCTCGCGCGCGATGGCGAGGCCAAGTCCGGCACCGCCCGGTGCGTGCGAGGCAAAGCGCGCGCCCAGACCTTCGAGGATCGCGGGCGCGGGGCCGGGGCCACCATCGCGGACGAACAGCAGGGGGGTGCCGTCCTCGCGCTCCACGCCGAGCCGGATCGGCGCGCGGCCATGGGCCAGCGCGTTGGCGGCGAGGTTCTTGCCGGCCTCGACCAGCGACAGCGCATCGCCGCGCACCACGACCGGGCCCGGCGGCAGGTCGAGCCGGATCGCGGCGCCGCCGGGCGCGTCCTCCAGCGCCTCGTAGATCTCGAGCGCCACGTCGCGCAGGTCGATGGCATTGCGCGGTGCGGTGTCGCTGCGATGGATGATCATGGCACGGTCGAGCATTCGGTCGAGCAGCCGCGACAGCCCGACGCTGCGCTCGTGGATCCGCGCCAGGAGCCGGTCGCGCCGCGCCGGGTCGGTCTCCTCCTGCGCGTCCTGCGCCTGCGCGCGGATCGCCGCGACCGGGGTGCGCAGCTGGTGCGCGGCGTCACCGATCAGGTTGCGACTGGCGGCGGCCTGCCGGTCGAGACGGCCCATGAACCCGTTCAGCGCGCCCAGCATCGGCGCGATCTCGGTCGGCATCGGCAAGGTGATCGGTGTCAGATCGACCGGATCGCGCCGGGCCAGCGCCCGGCCCAGCCGCTGCAGCGGGCGCAGCGCCGAGAGCGTGGCGAGCCAAGCGAAAAGCCCGATGGCGAGCCCCGCCGTCGCCAGGACGACGAGCGCGCCGCCGGCGATGTCGCGCGCCAGCGCCTGCCGCGCCCGCAGCGTCTGGCCGATGATCACCTGCACCGGTCCCGAAAAGCTGCGCTCGGCAAAGCGCCGGGTGACGGCGACGTAGCGCCCCGGCTCGGCGCCCAGCGCGCCGTCGTAGAACACCGGCCCGGTGCCGTCCTGACGCGGCGGGGCGGGGGCGTCCTCGGCTCCGGTGAGCGTGGTGCCGTCCGGGCCGGTGACCCGGTAGCGGATTCGATCCTCCGGCGCGAGCGCGAGCATCTGGAAGGCCGAGGCCGGCATGTCCACCAGCGCTGCGCCGTCGCGGATGCTGATCGAGGCGGCGATGTCGCTGGCCGCGCCCAGAAGCAGCCGGTCATAGGCCTCTCGCGCCGCCTGCCGCCCATAGGCCAGCGCCACCGACAGCACCACGATCCCGCCCAGCCCCAGGACCGCGCCCACCGCCAGCGCCACCCGCGCCTTGAGCGACCAGCTCCGCGTCTCAGCCATCGAGGTCGAGCCGGTAGCCGAGGCCGCGATGGGTCTCGATCGAGACCCCGGACCCGGCGAGTTTCTTGCGGAGCCGTGCCACGTAGAGTTCGATCGTGTTGGTGCCGACATCGGCGTTCTCGAAGCCGAACAGCCCGTCGAACAGCCGGTCCTTAGGCATGATCCGGCCGCGATTGGCGATCAGCAGGTTCAGGAGCGCCAGTTCGCGCCGCGTCGCCGTCACCGCCGCCCCGTTCACCCGCAGGCTTTGCGCGCCCGCGTCGAAATCGAGCCCGGCCAGCTCGATCCGGTTTTCGGCGCGCCCGGCCTCGCGGCGGATCAGCGCCCGCAGCCGTGCCTCCAGTTCGCGCAGATCGAAAGGCTTCACGAGATAGTCGTCAGCACCCTCGTCGAGCGCGCCGACCCGGTCCTCGACCGAGAACTGCGCGGTGAGCACCAGGACCGGGGTGAGATCTCCCGCGCGGCGGCGCTCGCGCAGGAGATCGCGGCCCGAGCCGTCCGGCAGGTTCAGGTCGAGCACGATGGCGGCATAGCCGGTGATGTCGATGCAGGCGCGCGCATCTGCCAGCGTCGCGGCGATGTCGCAGGCAAAGCCCGCCCGCCCGAGGCTCGCGCTCGCGGCCTCGGCGACATCCGGCGTGTCCTCGACGATCAGTATCCGCATGCGCTCCTCTGGCTGCCCAGCATAGGGGCGTCGCGGCGCGGAAAGAAGCCCGAAGCCGTGGCATGACAGCTTGATGACAGCTTGGCGCGGCACAAGGGCGGACGAGGCTGCCGGAGAGTGCTCCGGACGGCCAGAGACCACAGGGAGGACAGACATGACCATCACGTTCCGCCGCGGCCTGATCGCCGCCGCGTTCCTGGGCACCGCGCCCGCCGCGCTCATGGCGCAGGACTTCACGCCCGAGAACCCCGAATGCATCGCCCCCGCCAACCCGGGCGGCGGCTGGGACTTCACCTGCCGCCAGGTCGGCAAGACGCTGCAGGATCTCGGCCTGATCCCCTCGACCATGCAGGTCGTCAACCTCGCCGGCGGCGGCGGCGGAGTGGCCTTTGCCGAGGTCGTCAACAAGCGCAAGGATGACAACGACCTGATCGTCGCGGCCTCTTCGGCCACCGCGACCCGGCTGGCGCAGAACGCCTATCCCGGCAACACCATGGACCAGGTGCGCTGGCTGGGCTCGGTCGGCGCCGATTACGGCGTGATCGCGGTCTCCGCCGACAGCGAGGTGCAGGACCTGCCGCAGCTGATGGAGATGATCAAGAACGACCCGACCTCGGTGTCGATCGGTGGCGGCTCGGCCGTGGGCGGCTGGGATCACCTCAAGGTGCTGATCGCGGCGCAGGAATCCGGCATCGAGGATGTGCGCGGCGTCAAGTACATCGCCTTTGACGGAGGCGGCGAGGCGGTGACGCAGCTGCTGGGCGGCTCGCTGCAGGCCTTCACCGGCGACCTGTCGGAATCGACCGGCTTCATCGAATCGGGGGACATCCGCGTCCTCGCCGTTCTGGCGCCCGAGCGGCTCGCCGGCGAGTTCTCAGAGATCCCGACCGCCAAGGAGCAGGGCATCGACGCGGTCGGCGCCAACTGGCGCGGCTTCTACGGCCCGGGCGAGATGTCGGACGCGGCCTATGACTACTGGTCCGGCGCGATCGACCAGCTCTATTCCAGCGAGGAATGGCAGGCGATCATGGAAGCCAATGGCCTCGCGCCGCTCGACCTGCAGGGCGAGGAATTCCAGGCATTCGTGCAGGAATCGGTGAGCGAGATCACCGAGCTGTCGAAAGAGATCGGCATCATCCAGTAACCGCCCCAAGGGGCAGGGACGGGACGCCGCCTTCCGGCGCGCCCCGTCCCGCAATTCCGGGAGGGTCGCATGAGCGATCGCATCTTCGGCGGCATCGGTCTGATGCTCTCGCTTCTCTACATCTGGCGCGCCACCCTGATCCCCGACAGCTTCATGTCCGACGCGGTCGGGCCGCGCGCCTTTCCCTATGGCATCGCCGCCGTCATGGCGCTGGCCTCGATCTGGTTCCTGATCAAGCCCGACCCCGAGCCGGAATGGCCCCGCCTCGGCCGGCTGGCCGAGATCGGCTTCGCGGCGATGGTGATGATCGCCTACGCGCAGCTGCTGCCCGAGTTGGGCTTCGTCATCTCGACCGCCTTTGCTGCCGCCTACCTGACCTGGCGGCTCGGCTCGTCGCCGCTGCAAAGCGTGCTGATCGGTGTGGGCACCTCGCTCGGGATCTACGCCATCTTCCATCTCGTCCTCGGGCTCAGCCTCGCCCGTGGGCCCCTGGGCTTCTGAAGGAGCGATCATGGAACTGCTCGCATCACTCGGCGACGGCTTCGCTGTCGCCCTCACTTGGCAGAATCTCGGCCTCGCGCTGATGGGCTGCTTTCTCGGCACGATCATGGGCGCGCTGCCCGGCCTCGGGCCGTCCAACGGTGTCGCCATCCTGATCCCGCTGGCCTTCACGCTGGGCCTGGGCGCGACGCCCTCGCTGATCCTGCTCACTTCGGTCTATTACGGCGCCATGTATGGCGGGCGGATATCGTCGATCCTGCTCAACATCCCGGGCGACGAACCGGCGATGATGACCTGTCTCGACGGCTATCCGATGGCCCGCAACGGCCGCGCCGGCGAGGCGCTGGCGCTGTCGGGCATCGCCTCCTTCGTCGGTGCCTTCTTCGCGACGTGGGGCCTCGTGCTGCTGGCCCCGCAACTCGTGAAGGTGGCGCTGCTGTTCGGCCCGGCGGAGTATTTCGCGCTCTTCGCGCTCGCGTTCATGACGTTGGGCGGCGTGTCCTCGACCAACCAGGCGAAATCGGCCTTCGCCGCGGCGCTGGGCCTCGGCCTCGCCATGGTCGGCGTCGACACCCAGACCGGCGTGCCGCGCTTCACCTTCGGCGAGGTGCATCTCTATGACGGCATCGACTTCCTCGTGGCCATCGTCGGGCTGTTCGCGTTGTCGGAAGTGTTCATCTTCCTCGAGCATCGTGGCACCGACAAGGACGCCAGCACGGCGCCGAAGCTGAACATCGGCCGCATCACCCCGTCCTGGAAAGTGTTGAAATCCTGCACGCCGACGATGATCCGCACCACGATCCTGGGCTTCATCGCGGGCGTGCTGCCCGGCGCGGGCGCCTCGCTCGGCTCCTTCATCTCCTATTCGATGGAAAAGAAGCTGGTCGATCGCGACAACACCTTCGGCACCGGCGACCCGCGCGGCGTGGCGGCCCCCGAGGCCGGCAACAACGCCGCCGCCGGCGGGGCGCTTGTGCCGATGCTGGCGCTGGGCGTGCCAGGCTCTGGCACCACGGCGGTGCTGCTGGCGGTGCTGCTGTCGCTCAACATCACGCCCGGCCCGCTGCTGTTCACCCAGAACCCCGACGTGGTCTGGGGCCTGATCGCGGCGTTGTTCATCGGAAACTTCATGCTGTTGGCGATGAACATCCCGATGGTGGGGCTGTTCGTGCGGGTGCTGATGGTGCCCCCGCGCATCCTGATGCCGATCGTCGCGATGGTCTCCTTCGTCGGCATCTACGGCATCTCCGGCTCCAGCTTCGACCTGATGGTGATGATCGCCTTCGGCGTCGCCGGCTGGCTGCTGCGCAAGCTCGACGTGCCGCTGGTGCCGGTGATCCTCGGCACGCTTCTAGGCAATGCCATGGAGGTGAACATGCGCCGCGCCGTGACCATCGCCGATGGCGACTACTCGGTGCTGTTCGGCTCTTGGCTGACGCTGGCGCTTTGGGCTGTGGCAATCATCGGCTTCGTGCTGCCGATCTTCGTGGGCGGCGTGGTCAAGGCGCGGATGCGCGGCGCGGCCCAGCGCGAGGCGGCGATCACCGACTAAGGCAAGCGGACGGGACGGGGGCGAGAGACCCCCGCCCGGAGCGGGGGAGAGGCACGGGCCGCGCGAGAATGCGCGGCCCGTGCGCGTTCAGGCGAGCCCCACCGCCCGCAGCAGCGCCTCTTGCCCGAAGGGCTTGGTCAGCACCCGCGCCTGCGGCAGGTTCTCTGCGCCGGGTACCGTGTCGCGGCCGGTGGCGAAGATCACCGACAGATCAGGCTGGCGCGCCACCGCGTCGCGAGCGACCTCAAGGCCGGAGCGGTCCGGCAGGCCCACATCGATCAAGAGCCGGTCCGCCGGTGCCGCCTCCAGGAGCGCCAGCGCCTGCGCGCCCGTCGCGGCCTCGCGCACCTCGGCGCCCGCGGCCATCAGCATCTCCACCAGATCCAGCCGGATGAAGGTGTCATCCTCGCAGACCACGACCCGCAGGCCGCCAATGCCCTCGGACCGCGCAGGCAGGGTCGTGGCCGGGGCCACAGCCGGGGTAGGCGAAGGTCTCGGCGTCGCCTTGCTCGGAGCGGCGGCGCTCTCCGATCCGGCCGGTCGGTCGAGCAGTTCGCGCAGCCGCCGTGCCAGGGTCTCGCGGCGATAGGGTTTGGGCAGCAGCTGGATGCCTTCGTCGAGACGGCCGTCATGCACGATCGCATCGCGCGAATAGCCCGAGGCAAACAGCACCGGCAGCCCCGGCCGCAGCGCCTGCGCCCGCTCGGCCATCTCGCGGCTGGTGAGCCGCCCGGGCATCACCACGTCGGTGAGCAGCAGGTCGAAGCCGCGATCGGATTCGATCACGCCAAGACCGGCATCGGCATCCTCGGCAGTGATCACCGCGTAGCCCAGATCCTCCAGCATCTCGGCCGCAACCTGCCGCACGTCGAAATCATCCTCGACCAGCAGTACCGTTTCGCGACCGCCGAGCACCGGCCCGGCGCTGCGCTGCGGCGCCGGGGCCGCGGTCCTGAGCGAACGGGGCAGGTAGACCCGTACCGTGGTGCCGCGGCCCGGCGCGCTGTCGATCGTCACATGGCCGCCGGACTGCTTCACGAAGCCATAGACCATCGCCATGCCGAGCCCGGTGCCCTTGCCCTCGGGCTTGGTGGTGAAGAAGGGCTCGAAGATCTTCTCGATCACTTCGGGCTCCATGCCGCTGCCGTCATCCTTGACCGAGAGCCGCACGTATTCGCCCGGCACCACGTCGGTCATCGCCCGTGCGGTCCCGGCATCGATCTCGGTGTTGCCCAATTCGATCGTGAGTCGGCCCTGGCCCTGCATCGCGTCGCGCGCGTTCACGACGAGGTTCAGGAGCGCGTTCTCGAGATTGGCGGCGTCGACCAGCGTGTTCCACAGCCCCGGCGCCACCCGGGTTTCGACCCGCACGCCCTCGCCCACGGCAGAGCGCAGGATCGGGGTCAACTCGTCCAGCATCCGCCCCAGATCGACGGCGCGCGGCTCGAGCGGCTGGCGCCGGCCGAAGGCCAGGAGTTGCGCCGCAAGCGTGGCGCCGCGCTCGACCGCGCCCATCGCCTGGCCGATCCGCCGCGCCGCGGGCGCATCGGGGCCAAGCTCGCGCTGAGCCAGCTGCAGGCTGCCGGTGATCGCCTGCAGCAGATTGTTGAAATCATGCGCGACGCCGCCCGCGAGATTGCCGATCGCCTCCATCTTCTGGCTCTGGCGCAGAGTCGCGTTGACCTCCTCGAGCGCCCGGTTGCGGTTCTCGACCCGTTCCTCGAGCGTTGCGTTCAGCTCGGCCAGCGTCGCCTCGGTCGCCTTGCGGTCCTCGATGTCGGTATTGGTGCCGATCCATTGCGCGATCCGTCCTTCGGGGTCGCGCACCGGCACCGCGCGCACCAGGAACCAGCGCCAGCTGCCATCCGCCCGCCGCAGGCGGAATTCGGTCTCGTAAGTCTCGCCCCGCGCGATCGAGCTCTCCCAGACCGGAACCACCTGCGCCAGGTCGTCGGGATGCACGATCCGGCCCCAATCCTCGCCCAGCAGCTGGCCGTCGCTGGTGCCGGCATAGGCATGGATCGGGTCGCTGACCCAGTCGAGCATCCCGTCCGGCCGGGCGGTCCAGACATGCGCCGGCATGTTCTGCGCCAAAGTGCGGAATCGCTCCTCGGCGTTGCGCAGCTCGGTCACCGCGCGATGCTGGGCGGTGACGTCGTGGCCCTGTATGAGGATACCGATGGTGCGACCGTTGGGGCCGAAGAGCGGCTGGTAGACGAAGTCGGCGACGACTTCCTTGCGCTGGCCCTCATCGTCCTCGAGATATGCCTGCACGCCGTGCATGGTGAGCGGCTCGCCGCTGTGCCAGACCTGATCGAGCAGCTCCATGAAGCCTTGCTCCACCACCTCCGGCAGCGCCTCGCGGGCAGGCCGTCCGATCAGCTGCCGGTCGACGCCGACGATCTGCATGTAGGCGCGGTTCGCGAGGCGGAAGATGTGATCGGGCTCGCTGACGATGGCGATGAAGCTCGGCGCCTGGTCGAACACCGTCTCGAAGAACCGCGTCGCCATGCCGAGCTCGAGATTCTGCTGCGCCACGCTCTCGGCCCGGAGCAGCATCTCGCCTTCCTTGCCGCGCTCCGCGAGCTGCTTTTCGTCGGGCTCTCCGCGATGCGCCCGCATGTACAGGTCGGTCACGTCATGGGTGTTCTGAAGCAAATACTGCACCCGGCCGTCATCCCCCGGGATCGGCGTATGGGTAGCGCTCCAGTAGCGGTGCTCGGCCTGACCCTCGGCATCGGCGATCGGGTAGGGGATCAGCGGCAGGTGATCGGTCCGGCCATTACGAAATACCCGTTCGAAGGAGGCGTGCAGCATCGCCTCGGCTTCGCCCTGGGCGGGAAACACTTCGGGTACGCTGCGGCCCAGCAGCTGTTCGGGGCTGCGCCCGGTGACCTCGCAATAGGCCCGGTTCACCCAGACATAGCGCAGGTCGCGATCGATCAGCATGTAGGCCGTCGCGGCCGATTCGAAGGCCGTGCTGATGTCGAGCGTCATCGGGAAATTCCTGCGATTGCCAGCCCGCCAGATATATCGGCATCGCGCCCGCGAACAAGGAGGAGGGCGGGCCGCAATGCAAATCGGAGCGCGGGGACGGGCCGGACTAGACGCGGCGCCGATCTGGTCAAGAATAATTACCAGTTGCGTTTACGTGGCCGAACCTCAATGATCATGGTGGCCGCGCGGGGGAGCGCCGGCCCAATTGGATATCTGGGAGGAGTTCATGACAGTTACCCCGAAGAAGACCGCGCAGGTGTCGCGGCGTTCGTTCCTGCGCAAGGGCGCGCTCGGCGCGGGCGTCACCGCGGCTGGCGGTCTCGCCGCACCCGCCGTGCTCGCCCAGAGCCCGATCGTCGTGAAGCTGCAGACCTCCTGGCCGGCCTCGGACATCTGGCAGGAAATGGCGCAGGCCTATGCCGACCGCGTCGAGGCGATGTCCGGCGGCAGGCTCAAGGTCGACGTGCTGCCCGCCGGCGCCGTGGTCGCGGCGTTCCAGGTGATGGACGCGGTGAGCGACGGCCTGATCGACATGGCCCATTCGGTGCCGGTCTACTGGTACGGCAAGAACAAGGCCGCCTCGCTGTTCGGCACCGGCCCCGTCTTCGGCGGTTCGGCCGATACCATGCTGGGCTGGTTCTACGCCGGCGGCGGCAAGGAGTTCTACGCCGAGCTGATGGATACGATGGGTCTCGACGTCGAGGGCATGCTCGGCTTCCCGATGCCGGCGCAGCCCTTCGGCTGGTTCAAGAGCGAGGTTGCCAGCGTCGACGACATCAAGGGTCTGAAGTACCGCACGGTGGGCCTCGCGGCCGACCTGATGCAGTCGATGGGCATGTCGGTGGCGCAGCTGCCGGGTGGCGAAATCGTGCCCGCCATGGAGCGCGGCGTGATCGACGCCTTCGAGTTCAACAACCCGACCTCCGACAGCCGCTTCGGCGCGCAGGACGTGGCCAAGAACTACTACCTGTCGTCCTACCACCAGGCCTCCGAGAGCTTCGAGTTCCTGTTCTCCAAGAGCTTCCTCGAAAGCCTCGACCCCGACCTGCAGGCGATCATGCGCCACGCGGTCGAAGCCGCCTCGACCGCGAACTCGGCGACCGCGCTGGATCAGTACTCGCGCGACCTGCAAAAGCTCTCCGAGAGCGGCGTCACCGTG
>Ga0310345_10001062_pt1 | contig 32848 bp, 33 predicted proteins | sample HC15DNA20500_MG_FD_204667 | JGI IMG/M metagenome (GOLD analysis project Ga0310345, IMG submission 204667) | Marine microbial communities from station ALOHA, North Pacific Subtropical Gyre - HC15-DNA-20-500_MG | ecosystem: Environmental > Aquatic > Marine > Oceanic | place: Pacific Ocean: North... | reverse complement strand
GATCTGGTTCTCCACGAACATGCTCAATTGAACTTTCCGCACGCGCTGCCTCTTCGTGGCGGTGCATTGCATGCGGACGCGCGGAACACTTAATGCAACCTTCAAGAGAGGAGTAAGAACATGAGAAAACTCGTTTCGGCCTTGTGTGCCGGGGTGGTGCTTGCTGCAGGCGCCCTCGGCATGGCCAGGGCGCAGGAAGATACGGTGAAGATCGCCATGGTGCACGGGCTTTCGGGCTCGGCATTCGAAGTCTTCTCCAAGCAGATTACCACCGGGTTCAACCTCGGCATCGAATACGCCACCAAGGGCACGATGACGGTAAAGGGCAAGAAGATCGAGGTGATCGAAAAAGATACCCAGTTCAAGCCCGACGTTGCCCGTTCGGTGCTCGCCGAAGCATATGGCGATGACGATGTTCTGCTAGCCGTCGGCGGCACTTCGTCCGGCGTGACGACCGCCATGCTGCCTGTCGCTGAAGAGTATGAGAAAATCCTGTTTATCGCTGGTGCGGTGGCGGATTCTCTGACCGGCGCAGACTCCAACCGCTACATCTTCAAGACATCGCGCAACTCGTCCATGGACATGCAGGCCCAGGCGCTTGCCCTGAAGCCGGACGAGAACCTGTATGTTGCAACGCTCGCCGAGGACTATGCCTTCGGCAAGGATGGCATTGCCGCCTTCAAGAAGGCGCTCGAGGGCACGGGCGCGAATGTCGTTGCAGAGGAATACGTGCCGCTGAAGACGACCGATTACACCGCCGTCGGCGAACGCCTGTTCAACGCGTTGAAGGACCAGCCGGGCCGCAAGGTGATCCTCATCTATGTCGCCGGATCGGGCGATCCGATGGGCGCACTCACGGGCATGGACCCCTCGCGCTTCGATATCGAAATCTCCACTGGCGGCCACATCCTTCCCGTGCTGCCCACTTACAAGCGGGTGCCGGGCATGGAGGGCGCGATCTACTACTATTACGAAGCCGCGAAAAACGAGATCAATGACTGGCTGGTGAAGGAACACCAGGCACGCTTCGACTCTCCGCCGGACTTCTTCACCACAGCCGGCATGGCCGCCTCGCTTGCCATCGTCAAGGCGCTGGAAGAAGCAGATGAATGGGACACCGAGACGCTGATCTCGACCATGGAAGGCATGAGCTGGGAGACGCCGAAAGGCACCATGACCTTCCGCCCGGAAGACCATCAGGCCTTGCAGTCCATGTATCACTTCAAGATCCGTGTGGACGACAATGTTGATTGGGCCATTCCCGATCTGGTGCGCGAGATCAAGGCGGATGAAATGGACATTCCGATCGGCCGCAACAACCAGCAGTAACGGCAATCCGCCGGGGCATTCGTGCCCCGGCCTACCAGACCGGCCACGCCCATGACCGCGCCTTCCATCCAAACGAAAGACCTGACAATACGGTTCGGCGGCCATGCTGCAGTTAGCGCCGTTTCATGTGCTTTCAAACCGGGAGAGCTGACTGTCATTGTAGGGCCGAACGGCGCCGGAAAGACCACCTACTTCAACCTTATCTCCGGTCAGCTTTCGCCAAACGAAGGGCGCATTGAGAAGAATGGCGTGGATATCACGGGCCTGTCTGCATCTGCGCGCTCCAAGCAAGGCATTGGCCGCGCCTTCCAGCTTACCAATCTGTTTCCGCGTCTCAGCGTTCTGGAAAATACCCGGCTTGCTGTTCAGGCCAAACACGGCATAGGGCCGAGGTTCTTTACAAGCGCGGCTTCCCACAAGGAGTTGGCGGATCGCGCGTTCGAGCATCTGAAGGCGACGCGACTTGGCCATGTGGCGCATCTGCCGGCGGCTGCTTTGCCGCATGGCGACCAACGAAAACTGGAAGTGGCGCTGCTGTTGGCGATGGAGCCGGACATCTTCATGTTCGACGAGCCAACCGCCGGCATGAGCGTCGACGAGGCACCGGTGATTCTCGAACTGATCGAGCAGATACGTGCCGATACTGCCAAGACCATCCTGCTGGTCGAACACAAGATGGACGTGGTCCGCGCGCTCGCCGACCGCATTATCGTGCTGCACAACGGCGAACTCGTCGCAGACGGCCCGCCCGAAGACGTCATCGCCATGCCGATCGTGCGCGAAATCTACCTCGGCATTCCAGCCGAAGGCGAGGCGGCATGAGCGAATACATACTGCGCCTCGACGATGTTCACACCGATATCGGGCAGTACCATATACTGCACGGGATCAGCATGAATGTGCCGCAGGGCGGCGTACATGTGCTGCTTGGGCGAAATGGTGCGGGCAAGACCACGACCCTGCGGACCATTATGGGCATGTGGCGGGCGCGGTCCGGTGCCATCGTTTTCCGCCATCACGAAATTACTGCGCTGCATACTTCCGACATCGCCAAACACGGCATCGCCTACGTGCCGGAGAACATGGGCATATTCGGCGGGCTGACCGTTGAGGAGAACATGCGGCTGGCCTCAGCTACCGGACGTTTCGACGAGGACCGGCTGAAGCGGATTTTCGCACTATTTCCGGCGATGGAGAAATTCTGGGACAAACCGGCCTGGGCGCTTTCGGGCGGGCAGAAACAGATGCTGGCGATTTCGCGCGCCATTATCGAGAAGCGCGACCTAATCCTGATCGACGAGCCGACCAAGGGGCTGGCGCCGGCCATCATCCGGGCGATGATTGACGCTTTTCGCGAGATCGCGACCGAAACCACGATTCTGCTGGTGGAGCAAAATTTCATGTTCGCCTCCTCGCTCGGCCAGCATGTGTGGGTCATCGACGATGGCCATATCGTTCATTCTGGCGGCATGGCGGAACTCGCCGAAGACAAGGCGCTGCAGACGAAACTGCTCAGCCTGTCGCTGGAAGCGCATCAATCGGGACGGATGGTATGAAACCGGCGGAACTCTTCGAGCGAATAGGCGGCGTCAACGCGCTACCCGTCCTGCTGATGGTCGTCGCGCTGCCGCTTGTCGGCAATTTCTCCTCCTGGGTGACGCTCACCGTGGCGGGGCTTGCCATGGGCATGATGATCTTTCTCATGGCCTCGGGACTGAGCCTCGTTTTCGGGCTGATGGATGTGCTCAACTTTGGCCACTCGGCCTTCATCTCGTTCGGTGCCTTCATTGCGGCAACCGTGCTCGCGGCACTCGCGGCATGGGTGGGTGCCGATTCTCTGGCGCTCAACTTCCTGGCCCTGTTCGCCGCCATCGGTGCAGCGGCATTGTTCGGGCTGGCAGGCGGGCTCCTGTTTGAGCGCGTGATCGTCAAGCCTGTCTATCACGATCATCTGCGCCAGATTCTCATAACCATCGGCGCGTTGATAGTGGCTGAGCAGATCGTGCTTGCGATTTGGGGCGGCAATCCGGTGGCCGTGCCGCGTCCGGCCCTGCTCGACGGTTCATTCATTATCGGCACGGTGTCGATCGAGATTTACCGGGTCTTCGCTTTCTTCCTTGGGCTGGCGGTCTTTATCGCGCTCTATCTGGTGCTCAACCGTACCCGCGTCGGCCTGCTGATACGCGCCGGCGTCGAGAACCGCGAAATGGTCGAGGCGCTGGGCTTCCGGATAGATCGGTTGTTCATTCTGGTCTTTATGGTGGGATCGGCGCTGGCCGCGATGGGTGGAGCGATGTGGGCCGGTTATCAGGGCATCATATCCGCGTCCGTCGGCGGCGAATTGATGATCCTCGTATTCATCGTGGTGATTATTGGCGGTCTCGGCTCCATCGAAGGTTCGCTGCTGGGCGCCCTCCTGGTGGGTCTGCTCGGCAATTATGTCGCCTTCATTCTCCCCAAGCTGTCGCTCGCCTCCAACATGCTGTTGATGATGGCGATCCTGCTGTGGCGGCCATGGGGCCTGCGCCCGGCGCTAAAATTGTAGGGAAGCCGATATGAGCGAAGCAACCCTGTCAGCGCAGCCTGCCGCCGACCCGGCACGCACCGGGCGCATGATCGTCTACGCGATTGTGCTCGTAATCGGCGCGGCACTCCTGGTTGCACCGTTTCTGTACACCGACGTCCGCGCTGGTCAGGTAGCGGTGCGCATCTGCATCTTCATCGTACTGGCGGCCAGCTACGACCTGCTGCTCGGATATGCGGGCATCGTTTCCTTCGCCCATACCATGTTCTTCGGACTCGGCGCCTACGGCGCAGCAATCGCGCTCAAAACGATGGGGCCGGGCTGGGATGCCGTTATTATCGGCGGGCTGATCGGTGTGCTCGCGGCGACCATTCTCGCGGCGCTCATCGGGGTGCTTTCGCTCAGGGTCAAGGCAATCTTCTTCGCCATGGTGACACTGGCCGTTGCCTCCGTGATGCTGGTGCTCGCCTCGCAATTTTCCGACTTCACCGGCGGTGAGGACGGCATTGTCTACAAGTCGCCGGACCTGTTCAAACCGGCGTTCAGGCTGCTGAGCGATGAAAGTGGCAAGGTGATGAAGCTGTTCGGAGTATCGCTTAACGGCAAGGTGGCGGCCTACTATTTCGTTTTCATCTCCTGTGCCATCCTGTTTTGGCTGTGCCTGCGGATCGTCCGTTCTCCGCTCGGCACAGTGCTGGAATCCATCCGCGAGAATGAGATGCGGGCCGAAGCCATCGGCTATCGCGTCGTCGCCTACCGCACTTCGGTGTTCGTCATCGCAGCTGTCTTCGCTGCCCTTGCCGGCGTCGTCTGGGCAACTTGGCTGAAATATACCGGACCCGAAACGACTCTTTCTTTCGCCATCATGATCGACATCCTGCTGATGGTCGTCATCGGCGGCATGGGCACCATGGTCGGCGCGGTAATCGGCGTCGTCATCATGTCGCTCGCCCAGTTCTATCTTAAGGACCTGATGGAAGTCGCCGCGCATGCGACATCCAGCGTCCCCGTCCTGCCCGACCTGCTCAATCCCGACCGCTGGCTGCTTTGGCTCGGAGTGCTGTTCATCCTGCTTGTCTATTTCTTTCCTGCCGGCATCGCGGGCACCCTCATGAAGAAAGGCGGACACTGATGGTTTCGCGGCAATCCCATTATGTGACCTGCAACGGGCTGGAGCTACATGTCAGCGCCTGGGGTGACAGTTCGAAACCACCACTCATCATGTGGCACGGTTTGGCGCGGACTGGCCGCGACTTCGACGAGGCGGCCGCCGCGTTGGCGGACACATACTTCGTGATATGCCCCGACACGCTAGGCCGTGGTCTTTCCGCATGGGCGCGTGACGAGGCGGTGGATTATTCCTATGCCGCATTTGGCGAACATGCCGAGGCGATCCTCGATCATTTCGGGATAGGCAAGCTGCGCTGGCTCGGGACCTCAATGGGAGGACTGATCGGGGTGACGGTGGCTGCCGGCAGGCTGAAAGGCCGGATCACGCACCTGGCCGTGAACGATATCGGACCGTCCGTGCCACAGGAGGCAGCCGCCCGCATCGCCTCCTATGTAGGCGATGTACCATTCTTCAACACCATGTCCGAATTGGAGGGATGGTTCCGCAAGAACTATGCCCCGTTCGGCGAAAATACCGATGCCTTTTGGCGGCGCATGGCCGACACCTCCTCACGGCGCGCTGACGACGGCCGGGTAACCGTGCATTACGATCCAAGGATCGTTACACAATTCACTTTGCATAAGAGCGACCTCGATTGCTGGCAGCAGTGGGATGCTCTCGGCGAAACGCTGACAGGCAAGGCGTTGCTCCTTCGCGGCGAGAATTCCGACGTACTTCCCAAGGCAGTTGCTGAAGACATGCGAATGCGCGGGCCGAAGCCGGAATTCGTCGAATGTCCCGGCGTGGGTCATGCACCGACACTGACGAGTGACGCCGAAGTCGCTGTGCTGCGGGAGTTCTTCGCACGATAAGATGCGCTTCAGGATGCGGTGGTTTCGGCGGCCAAAGTCTCCAGTAGCCAACTTCCAAAGGCCCTTGTCGCGGGGGTCTCCGCGTGGGTCGCCAACCGGGTGAGGTAGTAGGCCTCTTCCATCTCGATCGTTTCCCCGAAGGGCCTGACCAGCGCGCCGTTGGCAAGCAAATGTCGCGCGATCGTGTCATGGGCCATGGCAAATCCCGCTCCGCCAGCCGCGGCGTTGAGCGACACCGAATAGGACGATGACAGGTTCACCGCGTTTCTGCCCGGCAGGCGTTCGCGCCGCGCCGCCAGCCATGCCTGCCAGTTCGCCAGCACGCCCGAGCAGTCGAAAAGCGGATGGCCTCGCCAATCCGGCTCGCCGGATTGCACCAGTGCCGGCGCACAGACCGGGTAGGCCCGATCATGGTTGAGCCGGATCAGCCCGTGATCGTCGTCGCGGCGCATGAAGCGAATCTCTACATCGCCCGGCATGGTATTGCGGTCGGGGTCCCAGATTGCTGTAAAAATGTTGATGCGCAGCCATGGATGGACGGCAAACAGGGAACCAAGCCGCGGCGTCAGCCAAAAAACGGCAAAACCAAGATTGGCCTGCACGGTCAGTATCCGGCCCCGCTCGCCGCCGGTGAGCGCGGAAGTGCCCGTTGCCAGCGTCTCGAAAGCTTCCTGCACGGTCGGCAGATAGGCATTGGCCGTTTCGGTTAGCTGCAGTCCCCGCTTGCGCCGAACGAACAAGGGCCTTCCCAGGAACTGTTCCAGGTTGCGGATGTGCTGCGAAACCGCAGACTGCGTCATGTTTAGTTCGGCCGCCGCATTGGTGAACGACAAATGCCGCGCCGAGCACTCGAAGGCGCGAAGCCAGTTGAGAGGCGGCAACGGATTCTCGGTCATACGGCGTCCACGATCAACGCATAAGTTTGACTAATGCATTAGCTGCGTTTTTTGCGTTTGTGAAGCGCAGGCTTCAGGCGTAGCGATTCTGCTAGTGCAAATAAGCGCGCGCGGAGATCGGATCATGACCGTCCACAGCAAGATCGATCAAACTGCCGGGCAGTTGGCAAATGCCGGCCATTGGAACGGGCGCGTCGATCTCGCGGCGGCCTTCCGGTGGACAGCGCGGCTCGATCTGCATGAGGCGGTGGCTAACCATTTTTCGCTCGCCGTCAGCGAGGACGGCGCGCAGTTCCTGATGAATCCCAACCAGAAGCATTTCTCGCGCATCAAAGCGTCGGACCTGATCCTGCTCAACGCCAACGACCGCGCCACGCTGGACGCGCCCGATGCCCCGGACCTGTCGGCTTGGTATCTGCATGGCGCAATCCACCGCAATTGTCCGCACGCGCGCTGCGCCATGCATGTCCATTCGATCTTCGCCACCGTGCTGGCAGGCCTGAAGGATTCCACCCTGCCACCGATCGACCAGAACACGGCGACTTTCTACAACCGGACCGTGATCGACGAGGATTTCGGCGGGGTCGCCTTCGAAGAGGAGGGGGAACGTTGCTCAGCGCTGTTTGCCGATCCGTCGAAGAAGGTGATGATCATGGGCAATCACGGCGTCATGGTCATCGGCGATAGCGTCGCCGACACGTTCAACCGGCTTTATTATTTCGAGCGGGCCGCCGAGACCTACATCCGCGCCCTGCAGACAGGCCGCGAACTGCGCGTGCTCGCCCACGATATCGCCGAAAAAACCGCGCGGGAACTCGAAGACTATCCCGATCAGGCCGAACGGCATTTCTCCGAGTTGAAGGCAATTCTGGATGAAGAGGGCGTCAACTACGCCACCTGAAACCACTCCGTCGCAAAGGAACACCGCGATGAATGCTCAAGTGGAACTGGGCCCCAAAGGCCTCACTCTGCCCCTGTCCGCTGGACCGGTCTATTTCAATTATTACTGGTTGCGCGACAACTGCGCCACTTCAACAGATCCGCAGACGCGCGAACGGATTTTCGACATTTCCGAACTGCCGGGCGAACCGGTCGCGGAAAAGGCCGCAATGCAAAACGGCGAACTGGTGATCGACTGGCGAGGTGAGGACCATCGCACCCGCTATTCTCTGGCCTGGCTCGACGAGTTCGCCCGGCTCGGCCACATCGCCGATCCGGCAGATCTGCCGCGGCGGCTGTGGCGGTCGAACCAATACCCGAGCTTCGTCCGGCTTGATCAGGCGCAAGTTGACAACGATCCTGCTGCCCGTGCCCTGTTTGCCCGCGCCATCATTGAGGACGGCGTGGCGCTAATCACCTGCATGGAAAACAGCGACGGCTCGCTCACCCGGCTGGCGCAAACACTGGGTGAAGTGATTCCGACGACCGACGGTTTCTACTTCGACGTGCAGCTTGAGATTGCGCCGACCAATCTGGCGTTTACGGCGCGCGCGCTGGAAATGCATACCGACCTGCCGTCGGAGACACTGGCACCGGGCGTTCAATTCCTGCATTGCCGAGCCAACACCGTGGAAGGCGGCAACAGCCTGTTTCTTGACGGTGCAGCAGTTGCGGAGGATTTCCGCAATTCCAATCCGGCTGATTTCGAATTGCTGGCGACACACGACATCCCCTTCTTCCGGCGCCACGAGCGTTGGGACGCGCGCGCCCATCAGCGCGTCATCGAGCTCGACCGGCACGGAGCGGTCTCGGGGCTTACCATCTCCCAGCATCTGGCGGATGTGTTCGACCTGCCGCAACCCTTGCTGGATGATTACTACCCGGCTTTCTGCCGCTTCGTGCATGCGCTCAAAAAGCCCGAATACATGAACCGCTTCCGGCTCAATGCCGGTGAATGTATCGTCTTCGACAACCACCGCGTGGTGCATGGCCGCGAAGCCTTCTCCGCCGAGACCGGTCAGCGGCATCTGCGCGGCTGCTACGTCGATATGGGCGCTCTGCGGTCCACCTACCGCGTGCTGGCGCGTGAAGGGCATCTGGGTCTGATGCCGGAGGCTGCCGAGTAGGCCAATACAAGATCCAACAGACCGCCCGTGTTAACCATACCGGCAATCGGCAGCCGCAGCGAAGCATCATGTTCACGCGGTTAATGATAAGATGCGGCCGGGTATGGGTGGCATCTCGCCTCCAAATTGACTTGATTGGCGACCGGGCGTAGTTTGCGCGCGGGGGGCCTTTCGGTTATGCGTTTTGGAAAGGGCACGGGCATGTTGGGCATCAAACGCACAGCCATCGTCGCACTCGCACTTGTTACAGCACTTGGCGGGCTTGCGGCCTGCCAATCTTCCGGATCGTCAACTTCAGCGGCGTCCGGCTTGTCGAGACGCGATGTAACGCAATATTCCTATACCGGCGAAGTCTATCTCCTGCGCGGGTTGGCTAACGTGTTCTCGACCGGTCTTGACACCATGAACGAGAAGTTCAAGCGCCGCGGCGTCAACAGCCGCGTGGACAATCACGCCACATGGGAAGCCTACGCCAACGACATCCTCGCCCGTTCCAAAACGGGCAATGTCTCCTATCCCATCATCATCATGGGCCACTCATTGGGCGGCAATGCCTCGGTGCAGATGGCAAAATTCCTCGGCGACAACGGCATACCGGTTTCCTACGTGGTTGCCTTTGATCCCACGATCACAACCACCGTCGGACCGAACGTGACCGAGGTCGTGAACTACTATCTGCCGAACCACAAGGACGGCAACGAAACCAACATCGTCAAGGAAGAGCCGGGCTCGCCGGCGAAGGTGACGAACATCGATGCTACACCCATCGGCGTCGATCACTTCAACATCGAGAAAAACGACCAGTTGCAGGTGAGGGTCATCACCAAGGCAATTGGTCTCATGAGCCCGCAGAACTTCAAGACAAATCCGGGCGGCAACCGCTAGGAAAAGGCCCGAAGGCGAAAAGTTCAAAACGGCCTGACCGCGATAAACGATCAGGCCGTTTTTGTTTGTCTGGATCGAGCGGCCTTGCGCGGCGCAAGTTTTGCCAGCAGCACCGCGGCCATGATCGCGGTGTAGGTGAGCGGCTCCAGCGTCCAGCTTTTCACCAGCCAGAGATAATGCAGGATCATCAGCACGGCAGCCGGATAGGCCAGCCGGTGCAGCCTGTTCCAGCCGGCAGCACCCAACTTGCGCACCGACCAGTTGTTGGAGGTAAATGCCAGCGGCAGGATAAGCAGGAAGGCCAGCATGCCGAAAATGATGTAGGGCCGTTTGTAGAGATCGGCGATGATCTCGCCCCACATCAACTGGCGGTCAAGCAGCAGCCACACGGTCAGATGCGCCAGTGCATAGAAAAAGCCGGTCAGACCCAGCAGCCTGCGGAATTTGATCAGGTTGAGATTGAGGAAGCGCCGCGCAAGCGTCACGCAGAGGACAGCGATCATGAAGCGCAGCGCCCAGATGCCGAGGTCATGCTCCAGTTCGCGCATCGGGTCGGCGCCCAGCCGGCCATTGAGCGCCAGCCAGAAGGTCCATAAACCCGGAACCAGAAGCAGCGGATAGAATGGCCATGCCGGCACAGACCTGGCTATCCGGTTGATCCGGTCGGAAATCGTCATGCGGTCGCAATCCCTGATGGCGTGGACGGTCAGTAGAACTTCGTCAGGTCCATGCCTTCATACAGCGAAGCCACCTCTGCCTCATAGCCGTTGAACATCAATGTCGGCTGGCGCGTGGCGAGCAGCCCGCCACCAATCACCCGCTCACTGGCCTGGCTCCATCGCGGATGGTCTACCTGCGGATTGACGTTGGAATAGAATCCATATTCGCGCGCATTGGCGTTGTTCCAGCTTGTTGGCGGCTCCTCTTCGGTGAGCGTCATGCGCACGATCGACTTGATCGACTTGAAGCCGTATTTCCATGGCACGACGAGGCGTAGCGGCGCGCCGTTCTGGTTGGGGATTTCCTCGCCGTAGATGCCGTTTGCCAGAATGGTCAGCGGGTGCATAGCCTCATCGATGCGCAGCCCTTCGACGTAGGGCCAGGGCAGGGGCTGGAACAGGCCGCGTTGTCCCGGCATTTCCTCGGGACGTACGACGGTTTCGAAGGCGACATACTTGGCGCTGCCCTGCGGCTCGACTTTGTTAAGCAGTTCCGAAAGCTGGAAGCCGTCCCAAGGGATCACCATTGACCACGCCTCCACACACCGGAAGCGATAGACACGCTCCTCCAGGCTGGCGGGGATGATGTCTTCGAGCGCATAGTCGCCCGGCTTGTTGACAAGCCCATCCACCTTGATCGACCAGGGCTTCGTCGTCAGCATGTGGGCGTTGGCGGCAGGATCTTCCTTGCCGGTGCCGAACTCATAGAAATTGTTGTAGCCGGTGATGTACTCGTACTCCGTCGGCTCGAGACCCGAGTACTTTTCTGATTTGGTCACATCAAGCTTGGCGCGCTCTGTCTTCTCCGTTTCGGCGAGAACAAGGCCCGGCATCGCGATTGCCGCAATTCCCCCGGCGGCACCTGCCAACAGGTTGCGCCGGTTGAGCCACACATCCTTCGGTGTGATCTCGGAAGGCAATATTTTTTGCGACGGGGTGTAGACCATGGTTTCAGCTCTTGGTGATCGATCGATGATGCATAGATAGGGAGCGCCTAATTGGCGGTAAAATCATCCCTGCTCACATTGTCGTCAAGACGAGCCGTGAAAACTTCGACCGCAAATCAAATGTCTATTCGTCCCGCACCCTGCCGCGCAGTTTCTTGACCTGCCCACGCCCGGCCTTGGCCTTCAGACGTTTCTCCACGGCGCTTTTCGGCGGTTTGGTCTTCCTGCGTTTCTTGGGCGGCGGCTTTCTGGCTTCGGCCACAAGTTCGCCCAGGCGGGCGCGGGCGTCCTCGCGGTTTTGCGATTGCGTGCGGTAGGCCGAAGCCTCGATGACCAGCTCATCCTCCTTGGTCACAAGATGACTCGCAATATTGCGCAGCCGCTGCTTCTGGAATGGCGTCAGCGAAGGCGAGGCCGCAATATCGAAGCGTAACTGCACTGCGGTCGCCACCTTGTTGACATTTTGGCCACCCGGACCGGACGCACGGATAAAGGTTTCGCTGAGTTCGGATTCGGGTATCCTATTGCTTGAGCCTGACATCCATTCCGTCCCGGCAGCGCGGAGTTCAGCCCCGCAATACCCCGCCGGTCGCCTTCCCGACGCTCTCGACAATCTTCGCCGATACCTCCTCGATTTCCTCCTCGGTCAGTGTCTTGTCCGCCGGCTGCAGCGTTACCTCGATGGCAAGTGACTTCTTGTCGTCGCCAAGGGACGGTCCTTCGAAAAGGTCGAACACCGATACATCGCTGATTAGTTTCTTGTCCACTCCGGCGGCGGCACGCACCAGCGTGGCCGCATCCTTCTCCCGGTCGAGGACGAAGGCGAAATCACGCTTCACCGCCTGGAAATCGGAAATCTCCAGCACCGGCTTGGTTTTCGTTGCCTTGGCGCGCGGCTCGGGAATTGTGTCGAGCCAGACCTCGAACCCGCAGACCGGTCCCGACACATCAAGCGCCTCCAGCGTGAACGGATGCAATTCGCCGAACTGCGCCAGCACAAGCTTGGGTCCGAGTTGCAACTGTCCCCGCCTGCCCGGGTGATACCAGTCCGGCCCGGTGTTGGTGACCTGCAGCTTGGCGGTGTCGACGCCGAGCGCTTCCAGAACCGCAATCGCGTCCGCCTTGGCGTCGAACACGTCCACGGGTTTGGATGCCCCTGCCCAGTGACGGCCGCCGCCAGCAAGCTTTGCCGTGCCCCGGCGGATGCCGCCGGCGACCCGCTTCTGATCCTCGGGCTTTTCGCCATGATAGACATGGCTCACCTCGAAGATTGCCGTATCGGAAATGCCCCGGTCGGCATTGCGCTGGGCGGCGTGCGCCAGACCGGGCAACACCGAGGGACGCATGTCCGACATGTCGGCGGCAATCGGGTTGGCCAGCGCCAGTTCTGGCTGGCCGCCGCCGAACAGTTCCGCCTGTAGCTTCGACACGAAGGCCCAGTTCACCGCTTCCAGCATGCCGCGCGCGGCCAGCGCCCGCCGAGCATTGCGGGTGCGGATCTGGCCTGTGGTCAATATCTTGCGGTTGACCGCGTCATGGCTCACCAGCGGCTGCGGGTCGATCCTGTCGACCCCGTGAATGCGCATCACTTCTTCGACCAGATCGGCCTTGCCGTGCACATCGGGACGGCTGGAGGGGGCAATCGCCGTCAGCACCTCGCCGGAACCGGACACCGTGAAGCCCAGACGCTTGAGAATGTCGGCGGCTTCATCGCTTTCTACTGCAATGCCGGTCAGGCGCTTGACCTCGGAAACGGGGAACTCGATTTTGTCTGCAGGCTGGGGGATTTCGCCGGCAAGGGTGATTTCGGACGCCTCGCCGCCGCACAGATCGAGCACCATTTGCGTCGCCATCTCCAATCCCGGGAGGTTGAAGGCCGGGTCGATGCCGCGCTCGTTGCGGTAACGCGCGTCGGAGTTGATGCCGAGGTCGCGGCCGGTGCGCGCGATGTTCAGCGGCTCCCACAAGGCTGCCTCGATCAACACGTCTTGGGTTTCATCCGTGCAGCCGGACTCCTCGCCACCCATGATGCCGGACAGCGACTCCACGCCCTTGTCGTCGGCAATGACGCACATGGAAGAATTGAATGTGTAGGTGCGTCCGTCCAGAGCCAGCAGTGTCTCGCCGTCTTTCGCCCGGCGCACGACGAGATTGCCGGTCACCTTGGCCGCGTCGAAGACATGCAGCGGCCGGTTGTGCGCGAAGGTCATGTAGTTGGTGATGTCGACCAGTGTGTTGATCGGGCGCAGACCGATGGCCTTCAGCCGCCGTTGCAACCATTGCGGCGAGGGACCGTTTTTCACGCCCTTTACCAGTCGCAGCGCGAATGCGTGGCACAGACTGTCGCCTTGCGGGAATTCGAGCTTCACATCGACCGGGCAGGGATAGCCGCCCTTCACCGCTTCGATGGTAAGCGTCTTCAAGGTACCAAGACCGGCGGCGGCCAGATCATGTGCCACGCCGCGCACGCCGAGCGCATCGGGGCGGTTGGGCGTGATGCCGATCTCGATCACCGGATCGGCGAGCCCCGCATAGTCGGCGAAGGTGGAACCGACCGGCGCATCCTCCGGCAGATCGATGATGCCCTGATGGTCGTCGGAAAGTTCCAGTTCGCGCTCCGAACACATCATGCCATGCGATTCGACGCCGCGAATATTGCCGACAGACAATGTCAGGTCGATGCCGGGCACATAGGTGCCGGGCGCGGCGAAGGCGCCGACCAGTCCAGCCCGCGCATTGGGCGCGCCGCAAACGACCTGCACCGGATCGCCGGAACCGGTATCGACCTTGAGTACCTGCAGCTTGTCGGCATCAGGGTGTTTTTCGGCTGAAACGACCTTGGCAATAGTGAACGGCTTAAAGGCCGCACGGTCGTCCACCGCCTCGACTTCCAGGCCGATCATGGTCAGCGTGTCGCAGATCTCTTCCAGTGTGGCCTCGGTTTCGAGATGTTCCTTCAACCAGGCAAGGGTGAATTTCATGGTCTTGCTTTCGTTTCGCGGTCTTATCAGTTGGCGGAGGCAGCGCCGGTTTGCGGCCGCTCCACGCTGGTCTTCTCATGTTCGGGCAATCCGTCCGGCATATGCAGGAAGGGCAGTTTCTCGCTCACGTAGGAATGCAGCGTCGCACGATAGTTCTCGGGCGCATCCATCGCACCAATCAGGAAATAGATGCGGGCGGGAATGCGCTTGTCGAAATAGTGGACCGGCGAGCCGCAGGTTTCGCAGAAGCTGCGCGTTACCGGACCGTTCAACCAAGCCGAAGGTTGCTGGCCGCCGAACGTCACCGTCTCCGTGGGAAAGCCGACGAAGCAGGAAACGGGCGCGCCGGTTGCCTTGCGGCAGTCAGCGCAGTGGCAATAGCTGACGAAATCCGGATCACGCGAACATTTGAAGCGGATCGCGCCGCAACGGCAGCCGCCGGCGTGCTTGTTCATCGGCCTATCCCATCGTCTTGGCGGGCAGACTGATTCCCGACACCTTCAGCGCTGCCGTGGGATCGTCGCCGTTCTGGAGCAGCACGCTTACGTCGCCCTCGGTCTCCAGCACCATTGCTTTGACTTGGCTTAGATCGTGGACGCCCTGCTCGCGCATGACCGCGACGACCTCCACCTCGGCTATGCGCTCGCGCTTCATGTTGTCACGCAGAAGTTGCCCGTCATAGACAAGCAGGGTTGGTTGCGACTTAAGCAAGCCGCGGAAGGTGTTCGAGTTGACTGCCAACCAGCTCGTCGTGAACTGCAGAACGACAATCAACGCAAGCGCGAGCGCTCCCTCAGCCACGCTGACCTGCGAACTCAGAATGATCGTCGCCAGTACCGAGCCGATGGTGAAAGTCACCACCAGATCGAAGGCGTTGAACTTCGCCAGCGTCCGCTTACCCGAGACGCGCAACAGCGCCACGAGGATCACAAACCCAAGCACACCCTTCACCAGCACCGAAAGCAGTGATTGCCAATCGTCAAACAGCACGACGTATCCCCTTTGGCAGCGTCACGAACTCAGCCCCCCGAACAGCGTCGGCATGTCGAGCGGGCGGAAGCCGTAATGGCTGAGCCAGCGCGCATCCGCGTCAAAGAAGGCACGCAGATCCGGCATGCCGTATTTCAGCATGGCGATGCGGTCGATGCCCATGCCCCAGGCAAAGCCCTGATACTCGTCGGGGTCGAGCCCGCCGAACTTGAGAACGTTCGGATGCACCATGCCGCAGCCCAGGATCTCCATCCAGTCGGTCCCTTCGCCGAAGCGCACCTCGCCCGGTTGCGAGCGGTCGCACTGGATATCGACCTCAAGGCTCGGCTCGGTGAAAGGGAAGAAGGACGGGCGGAAACGCATCTTCACGTCATCGACTTCGAAGAAAGCCCTGCAGAACTCGGTCAGCACCCATTTCATGTTGGCGACATTGGCGCTCTTATCGACCACCAGCCCCTCGAGCTGGTGGAACATCGGCGTGTGCGTCGGGTCGGAATCGCAGCGATAGGTCTTGCCCGGAATGACGATGCGTATGGGCGGCTCCTGCGCCTCCATGGTCCTGATCTGAACTGGCGAGGTGTGCGTGCGCAGCAGCATGCGCGATCCGTCCTCCTTCTCGTTGAAGAAGAAGGTGTCGTGCATCTCGCGGGCAGGATGACCTTCGGGGAAATTGAGGGCGGTGAAATTGTAGTAGTCCGTCTCGATGTCCGGCCCCTCGGCGATCGAGAAACCCATGTCGGAGAAGATCGCCGTGATCTCGTCAACCACTTGGCTGATCGGGTGAATGCGGCCCGACTGCGCAGGCGAGGGGCGGACCGGAAGCGTGACGTCTACGGTCTCGGAAACCAGTCGCGCCTCGATAGCCGCTCGCTTGAGCACGTCGCGGCGCGCGGCGATTGCGTCTGCGATGGTATCCTTCAGGCCATTGAGCAGCGGACCGGCGGTCTGGCGCTCCTCCGGTGTCATCGCGCCGAGCGTTTTCATCTTCGCCGAGATTGAGCCCTTTTTGCCGAGCGCGGCGACGCGCACGGCCTCGAGCGCCGCTTCGTCGGCAGCAGCTTCGACCTGGCCGAGGATACCCGCCTTCAGCGCCTCGATATCATCTGGTGCTGCATCAGTTGTCATGTCGTTCATCGTTTCAGCCGTTGAAATGAAAGAACCCGCGCAAGCCTGCCGGCCGGCGCGGGTTCCGAATTAGCGTGGATTGAATGGTTTCGGAAGCGCCAGCCTATTTGACGGCGCTTTCAAACGCATTCGGTGTCGTGTCTTTGAGATAGGCCAATCCGCCCTTTGCCTGTTCGCACAGGCTGGCGAAACCTTCCGGCTCATGGATAGCAATGTCGGAAAGCACCTTGCGGTCGATCTCGATGCCGGCCTTGTTGAGACCGTCAATCAGGCGCGAATAGGTAAGGCCGTGTTCGCGGGCAGCGGCGTTGATTCGCTGGACCCAGAGCGAGCGGAAACTGCGCTTCTTGGCGCGCCGGTCGCGTGTTGCAAATTGCATCGAGCGATCGACGGCTGCCTTTGCAGCGCGGATGGTGTTCTTGCGGCGTCCGTAAAAGCCCTTGGCTTTCTTGAGCACCTTCTTGTGTTTGGCGTGGGCGGTTACACCGCGTTTTACACGTGCCATGATCTTGTCTCCTTAAGCCTTGGTCAGTCCGCGTAGGGCATGAATTTCTTCACGATGCGCGCATCCGCGTCCGAAAGGACCGTGGTGCCGCGCGCATTGCGGATGAACTTGTTGGAACGTTTGATCATGCCGTGCTTCTTGCCGGCCTGCTGAACCTTCACCTTTCCGGTGGCGGTCAGCTTGAAGCGCTTCTTGGCGCTCGACTTGGTCTTCATCTTGGGCATTTGCGTTACTCCTGTGCGGACACTCACCGGGTCCGAACCGTCATTGCGCCTTGTTTGGTCATTGGTGCGGCACAATCAAAAAGCGCCGCAGACCAAGGCGGCGCTTCGCTCAAAGACCTGCATGGCATGCCCTGCCAGCCGGTCGTGGCGGGCTTATACTCTCAAGCCTGCCGCAATGCAACATCCGAGCCAATCGAATCCGGCCTGACCTACTTTACCGAAAGCCCGGTCAATATCGGACAATCGCGCGGTTGCAAGGCAAGTGACCCGGCTAATCGTCAACGGTGGCTTTTGCATGCCCGTTTCGGCGGAACAGCCGCGTCAGCACAAAGGAAGTGCGCGGCAGATAGCGGTAGCCGCCCCGCTTGGTGGGGGAGGCGCGGCGGCTCATGCGATAAAATCCGAAGCCGATCAGAAACACATGCGCCCCCGCTATGTAGGCAAACAGCGCCGGCGCTCCGAACCACTGGATCAGATAGGCGGCCAGCAGCGGGCTGACGATGGCGCCGACACCGAACAGGAACATCAGCGAGGCGTTGAGTTCGACCACCTGCTCGGGCGGCGAGTGGTCGTTGGCGTGTGCGGCGCTGATGGAATAAAGGGGGAAGGCCGCCGCACCGAAAAGCAGCGCGCCTAGATAGGTTGGCCAGCCGCCTTCCATGCCCATGCCTGCCGACATGACGAGGCAGACCAGGGTTGCGGCAACGGAAATGCCGATCAGGACCCAGCGCCGATCGAATCGGTCAGCCAGTCTTCCCACCGGTATCTGCGCCAATGCACCGCCAAGAACGCCCGATGCCAGGAACAGGCCGATCTGGCTGGCGGTCAGGCCAATCTGCGCACCGAACACCGGGCCTACCATGCGAAAGCTGGCGTTGGTCAGCCCTACTATCAGCACGCCGACTGCGCCCAGCGGGGAGAGCTGGAACGCCCTGATCGGATGCAGTCTCGGCGTCCCCGGCGCCACCGGCGCTTCGCGCGTGGTCAACGCAATCGGCATCTGGCAAAGGCAGCAGAAGATTGCGATCAGGCTGTAAGAGACATAGGCGAGTGGGTCTAGGAAGGCGATGATGAGCTGCGCGGCCAACGAGCCGCCAAGATCGACCGTGCGGTAGACTCCGAGTACGCCACCGCGCGTCTGGTTGGTGACCTTGGCCTGCAGCCAGCCCTCTACCACCGTGTAGCATGCGGCGACCGAAGCACCGCTGCCGACGCGCATGAACGACCAGGCGATCGGATCGACAAGTATCGGGTGCAACAACGCGCTGATTGCGCCGACCGCTGCAAAGACCGTGAAGGTGCGCGAATGCCCGACCGCGCCGATCAGTTGCGGAGCGATAAAGCAGCCGACAAAAAACCCGACATAATGGGCCGAGCCCAGCAGTCCGATTTCGCCGGTGGTGAAACCGTGCGCCGCACCCGCCAGCGCGTCGAGCGGGCCGAGCGTGCCGGAGCCTAGCTGTACGAAAAGGATGGAAGCAAAGAGGGCTGCGAAGGAGATGAGCAGGCGCATGGGCCAGGACGCGACATTCTATTGGACCAGCGCAACGCCGGAGGATCGAACGATCAAACCATAGGCAAGATTGGCGTTGTGTCTAATGAAAAAGCCTGCGGGCTTCGCCGTGTCACCGCTGCGCGTATCCTGCTCATTCCAGTATGCCAGCCGGTATCGGGTCTTCCTCCGCCTCCAGGAACTGTCAAGACTTGCGGCCCTATCCAGTTCATGAAAAGCTTTGGTTGTCAGGTTTCGGAACTGTCGAAATGCATCAGAATCTTATCGACCAACTCAACGTGTTTCTGGCCGTGGTCGAAGCGGGCAGCCTCTCGGGTGCTGCGCGCAAACTGGGGCGTGCGGTTTCGACGGTAAGCTACGCAATCGACCGGCTTGAGGCGCAATATGGTCTCGACCTGTTCAAGCGCGACACCGGCAAATTCCGGCTCACAAAGCAGGGAAAGGAATTGTTGCGTGAGGCCGAATTGGCCCTGGAGGGTGCCCGGCGGTTCGAGGCGCGGGCGCATATTCTCAAGACCGGCGCGGAATCGGTCCTTCGTATCGGTGTTGATCTGCTGTTTCCCCACAATCTGCTTGTCGAAAGCCTCAAGCAGTTCTCGCGCACCAATCCGCAGGTCGAGGTCAGGATTTTCGTTACCTCCCTCAACCGGTCGTGGCAGGAATTGCTGGAAGGTCAGATCGACTTCAGCCTCGCTCCGCTTCGCCGTCTGCCGCCGAACGTCGAAAAGAAGCCTCTGGTCGCGGAGCGTCTGATCGTCGTTGCTTCGCCTGACCACCCGCTTGCGAAATATTCCGGTCCCATCCCGCTCGAGGAACTGCGCAAGCATCGCCAGCTCTACTATGCCACCCCGGATGTGGACATCGAACTGCAGGGCAGGATTTTTTCATCCGGCTTTTGGACCGGCAGTGATCTGCGGATGATCCTCTTGCTCGTCTATGCCGGCATCGGCTGGTGTTTCGTGACGCCGGATTGGGCCCAGCCGGACATACGGGACGGACGCCTGATCGAGCTGCCACTCACCGATATGCTTTCCGATGGTGTCTGGACATTCGGGTCGGTCTGGCAGATCGACAGTCCGCCGGGCATACTGGGCAGCGAGTTCTTGTCTATCGTCGAAGGTTTCGCTGAGCGCTATCAAAACGAGTAGCGCGTTTGTCCGGCGCGCAATTCGAAGTTTTCGAAAGTCAATTTCAGAATTTTCCATGTTTTTGCAAAGAGGCGTTGGTGGTAGCTATTTTGGAACGCGGCCGGTTCCGAGTTTTTGCCGGGCCTCGCGTGAATGAGGAACATTGCAGTATCCGCCTGGCAGGTGGCAGTTCGGAGGAAGCGCCGGGAGAGCGTGAACTTGCCAATCACTGACCTGCGGAGCACTGCGGAGGGGAATGGCCGGCACCTGAAGGTTGAATTGCCCTGGGCTTTGATCTTCACTGGTGCCGTTGACGTGCCGCACGGAAAGAAGCAAGTCCGGCGGTTCGGGAGGAAAATCGGCCGATGTCGTCGAACGGCAAGCAAGCGGGCGCGCCGCAGCCGCGCACTTTTCCGCAATATCTTTTGCTCAATGCACAGCGTTTTGCTGGCCGGTCGGCGGTGCGGCACAAGAATTTCGGGATATGGCAAAGCTGGACATGGGCTGAACTGGCCGAGGAGATTCGTGCCTACTCGCTCGGGTTAAGGGCCCTCGGCGTCAAGAAAGGCGACAAGGTCGCCATTGTCGGCCAGAACCGCCCGCGCCTCTACTGGACATTTGCTGCAGTGCAGGCGTTGGGCGGAGTGCCCGTACCTGTCTATGCGGATTCGGTGGCCGAGGAGATGGTCTATGTCCTCAACCACGCCGAGGTGACCTTCGCCGTCTGCCAAGACCAGGAACAGGTCGACAAGGTTCTGTCGATGGGCGACGAGGTGAAGCTGGTCAAGAAGATCATTTATGACGAAGGCCGCGGACTGCGCGACTACGACCATACCAATCTGCATTCGATCGATCAGGTGCAGAAGCTTGGGCGCGAGGTGCATGAGAAGGAAGGCGAGGCCAATTGGCTGAAGGCCATCGAGGTGGGCAAGGGCGACGATCTAGCAGTCATGCTCTACACGTCGGGCACGACCGGCAAGCCAAAAGGCGTGATGCTGTCCTTTGACAATCTGGTTATCTCGGCGCTCAACGGAAACGAGTTTGACCATCTGACAGAAAAAGAGGTGGTGCTGGCCTACCTGCCGCTGGCCTGGGTGGGCGACCACGTCTTCACCTATGCGCAGGCGCTGACCGCCGGCTATTGCGTTGCCTGTCCCGAAAGTCCGGAGACGGTGGACGCCGACCGTCGCGAGATAGCGCCAAGTTATTTCTTTGCTCCGCCCCGCATTTTCGAGAACCTGCTTACCGCCGTGATGGTGCGCATGGAGGATGCCGGGCGAACCAAGAAGCGCATGTTCGATTACTACATGGAACATGCCCGCAAGGTTGGCGAGCCCATCCTCAATGGCGAGAAGGTCTCGGCCTGGGACCGCTTCAAATACCGTCTTGGAGAATTGCTGGTCTACGGCCCGCTAAAGAACCGCATGGGTTTCACTCGCATGCGTGTCGGCTACACTGCCGGAGAGGCAATCGGCCCGGAGATTTTCCGGTTCTACCGTTCGCTAGGCCTCAACCTCAAACAGCTCTACGGGCAGACCGAAGCTTCGGTCTACATCACGGCCCAGCCCGATGGCGAAATTCGGGCCGATACGGTTGGCAGGCCCTCGCCGGGCGTGGAGATCAAGATCGCCGACAGCGGAGAGGTGCTGTACCGCTCTCCCGGGGTGTTTGTCGGTTACTACAAGAACGACGAAGCAACCAAGTCCACCAAAACGGCCGAAAACTGGGTACATACCGGCGATGCCGGGTTTTTCGATAATGAAGGTCACCTCAAGATCATCGACCGGGCCAAGGATGTCGGCAAGCTCAACGATGGCAGCCTGTTCGCTCCGAAATACATCGAGAACAAGCTGAAATTCTTCCCCAACATCAAGGAGGCGGTGGCCTTTGGCGATGGCCGCGACTTCTGCGCGGTGTTCCTCAATATCGACCTCACCGCTGTGGGTAGCTGGGCTGAACGCAACAACGTTTCCTACGCCAGTTATCAGGAATTGGCCCAGCATCCTCGCGTCTACCAGATGATCGAGAACCATGTCCGTCAGGTAAACGAAGACCTTGCCAGCGAGGAGATGATGGCAGGGTCCCAGATTCAGCGCTTTCTTGTTCTGCACAAGGAACTCGATGCCGATGATGGCGAACTGACCCGCACACAGAAGGTGCGTCGCAGCTTCATTGCGGAGCGCTATGGCGATTTGATCGACGCGCTCTACGACGGCTCGACTTCCAAACATGTTGAAACGGAAGTGACCTTTGAGGATGGACGCAAGGGCAGCATCAAGGCAGACATCGAGATACGCGACATGAACATCGATACTGCAGCCTCGGTTCACAAGGAGGCGGCGGAATGAATATCCATGTCGATGAACCGCAAACCATAACCGCGCGCGGTGATGATGGCATCGCCAAAGGCGGCGATCTGCTGCATGTCGATCACATCTCGCTCTCTTTTGGAGGGGTGAAAGCGATCTCGGATGTTTCCTTCGACGTAAAGAAGGGCGAGATCCGTGCGATCATCGGGCCGAATGGCGCCGGCAAGACATCCATGCTCAATGTCATCAATGGCTTCTACCATCCTCAGCAGGGCACCATCACATTCCGCGGGCAGGAGCGCCGGCGGATGAAGCCGCATGAAGCGGCCAATCAGGGCATCGCCCGCACCTTTCAGAATATTGCGCGGTTCACCGGAATGTCGACGCTCGACAACCTCATGACCGGGCGCATCACGCTACAGAAGCGCAACATGCTCTGGCACACGCTTTGGGCGGGCCCGGCCGAGAAGGAAGAGATCGCCCATCGCGAAGCGGTCGAACGCATTATCGACTTTCTCGAGATCGAACATATCCGCAAGACCCCGGTAGGTCGGCTTCCCTATGGACTGCAGAAGCGCGTTGAACTCGGAAGGGCGCTTGCCGCCGAGCCGGCATTATTGCTGCTGGACGAACCGATGGCAGGCATGAACCTCGAGGAGAAGGAGGACATGAGCCGCTTCATCCTCGATGTGAACCAGCAATACGGCACCACCATAGCGCTGATCGAGCACGATATGGGCGTCGTCATGGACCTTTCCGACCGCGTGGTCGTTCTGGATTACGGGCGCAAGATCGGCGACGGCACTCCTGATGAAGTTCGCAACAATCAGGATGTCATCGACGCCTATCTTGGCGTTCCGCATGAGTGATCGAAAGGATATCCGAAATGACAATCAATCTTGAACTCGCACCGCTGATCGCATTGATCGCCGGAATCATCATCCTGGTGGCGCCCCGTTTCCTGAACTACGTGGTTGCGATCTACCTCATTATTATCGGCATTCTCGGGCTCTTCCCGGGCGTCATCAACATTTGATGCTGAACTGAGGGGGAGGAGAGACATTGAGCCCGGCCATACTGAACCTGATCGAGACGACTTTGAACGGCTTGATGGCCGGGGTCATGTATTCGCTGGTAGCGCTTGGATTCGTGCTTATTTTCAAGGCGTCCGGCATCTTCAATTTCGCGCAAGGGGTGCTCGCCCTGTTTGCAGCACTTACGCTGGTCGGCTTCCAGACCGGCCAGGTGCCGTTTTCTCACCTTATCAATGCGATGTTCGGCACCGACCTGCATAACTGGGGCCCGGGTGTGCATACCGCGCTTGCAGTATTGATGACCATGGGCGTGATGGTGGGCCTTGCCCTCCTTGTTGAAAAGCTGGTGCTCAAGCATCTGGTCAACCAGGAGCCGATCATCCTGTTCATGGCCACCATCGGGCTGGCCTATTTCCTGGAGGGCATGGGGGATTTGATGTGGGGCGCCGACATCAAGGTGCTCGATGTCGGCCTGCCGTCCGGCGGCTCCTTCTGGTGGGAGGACGTCACCCGTGAATGGGCGGCGGAAGGCAGCGACTATTTCGGCATGTATATCGACAAGCTCGACGTGTCGGCAGCAATAATTGCGGTTCTGCTTGTTCTCGTACTCAGCTTCTTTTCGCAATACACGGCGACCGGCCGGGCGCTGCGTGCGGTGGCGGACGACCACCAGGCGGCACTTTCGGTCGGCATTTCGCTGCGCACCATCTGGGTTATCGTCTGGTCCATCGCGGGTTTCGTGGCGCTGGTCGCCGGCATCATGTGGGGCGCCAAATCCGGCGTGCAGTTTTCGTTGTCGCTGATCGCGCTCAAGGCGCTTCCGGTGCTCATCCTCGGTGGCTTCACCTCCATTCCCGGCGCGATCATCGGCGGCCTGATCATTGGTGTCGGCGAGAAGCTGGCCGAAGCTTATGTCGGCCCGCTGGTTGGCGGAGCGATAGAAAATTGGTTCGCCTACATGGTTGCGCTCGCCTTCCTGCTGTTCAGGCCGCAGGGTTTGTTCGGCGAAAAGATCATCGAGAGGATATGACACGCATGGCGCACAACAGCCGCATCGGCGTGATCTGCATCGACTGCCAGACCGATGACCTGTCGGTCGCCGCCGATTATTGGTCCGCCATGCTGGGCATGGATTGCAAGGTGGACGCGGACGGCAGATATGCCCAGTTCGATGGCCACAAGGGCTATCCGAAGGTGCTGCTGCAATCGGTTGACCATGCGCCGCGCGTGCATCTCGACATCGAGACGGACGACAAGGAGGCCGAGGCCAAGCGTTTGGCGGCGCTCGGGGCCAAGGAAGTGGCCCGGGTGAAGAGATGGATCGTCATGGAAGCGCCGACGGGCCACCGCTTCTGCCTGGTCGATCCTCAGGATGAAGATTTTCCGGGTGCTGACCCGGCGAAAGCAAGGGAGTTCGGCTGATGCTGTATCGTGAGGCAGGCGACTTCAAGACCTCCTACCGCGCAGACGAGCAGACCTTCCCGATCGCCTCAGAGCGGGTGCTTTTCTGGGGGGCGATGATCTTGGCGTTCTGCGTGGTGCCCTTCTTTGTCAATTCGTATTGGGAGAAGGCGGTGCTGGTGCCGCTTCTGGTCTGGGCACTGATCGCTCTGGGCCTGAACATCCTGACCGGCTATTGCGGACAGGTTTCACTCGGCACGGGCGGCTTCATGGCTTGCGGTGCCTTTGCCTGCTACAAGCTGATGACCGCCTTCCCCGATCTCAACATCTTCTTCGTCGTCATCCTGTCCGGCGGTGTTACCGCATTGGTGGGAGTGCTTTTCGGGTTGCCCTCGCTCAGGATCAAGGGCTTCTATCTGGCGGTGGCGACGCTTGCCGCGCAGTTTTTTCTGATCTGGCTCTTCAACAAGTTCGACTGGTTCTACAACTATTCGCCTTCCGGCCAGATTACCGCACCCCCGCGAACCATTCTTGGCGTCGAGGTCACCGGTCCGAACGCCCCGCCATGGGCGACCTACCTGTTCTGCCTGAGCATCTTGTTTATCTATGCCTGGGTGGCGCGCAATCTCACCCGCGGGCGCGTGGGCCGCGCATGGATGGCGATCCGGGACATGGATATCGCTGCAGAGATCATCGGCGTCGATCCGCTCAAGACCAAGCTCTCGGCGTTTGCGATCTCTTCTTTCTATGTAGGCACTGGTGGCGCGCTGTTCTTCGCAGTCTATCTTGGTGCCGCAGAGGTCACCGAAGCCTTCGGCATCGACAAGTCTTTCTTGGCCCTGTTCATGGTCATCATCGGCGGATTGGGCTCCGTCCTTGGTTCGTTTCTTGGCGCGGCATTCCTGGTGCTCATGCCGGTGTTTCTGAAGAACATGTTCGTCAACACGATGGGTTGGCCCACCGATGTCGCCGCGCACATACAGATCATGCTGATCGGCGGTCTCATCATCCTGTTCCTGATCGTCGAACCGCACGGGCTTGCCCAGCTCTGGCGTCTGACGAAAGAGAAATTGCGCCTGTGGCCGTTCCCCTATTAGGCTTGGCGTAGTGCCCCGGAGGATGAAAAAGGGGTGATAAGAAGCGGGAAACAACGAATGTCGCAAACCTGGAGGAGAACCGACATGAACCTGAAGAAAGTTACACTTGCCGCCGCGATGGCGGTGGTGATGGGAACAGGACCGGCGCTTGCCGATCTGGTATTCCCGTCGCTCAGCTATCGCACCGGCCCATACGCGCCCAACGGCATTCCGTTCGCTGACGGCTATGCAGACTACCTGACCCTCATCAACGAACGTGACGGTGGTGTCGGTGGTGTCCAGATCGACAACCCGGAATGCGAAACCGGCTACAATACCGAGAAGGGCGTTGAGTGCTACGAGTCGACCAAAGGTCTGGGCTCGCTGATCTATCAGCCGCTTTCCACCGGCATTACCTACCAGCTCATTCCCAAGGCGACCGCAGACGGTATCCCGGTCCACTCCATGGGCTATGGCCGAACCTCAGCCGCGAACGGCAAGGTATTTGAGTGGGTATTCAACTATCCCGCCACCTATTGGGACGGTGCCTCGATCGCCATCAACCACATCATGGAACAGGAAGGCGGCGATATCTCCGGCAAGAAGATTGCGCTGGTTTATCACAACAGCGCCTACGGCAAGGAGCCGATCCGCACTCTGGAAGAACTGGCGACCAAACACGGCTATACGTTCACAGCCATTCCGGTCGATCATCCCGGTCAGGAACAGAAATCGCAATGGCTTCAGATCCGCCGCGACCGTCCCGACTACGTATTGATGTGGGGCTGGGGGGTGATGAACTCGGTTGCAGTTCAGGAGGCCGCCAATATCCGTTATCCGATGGATCGCTTCATCGGAATCTGGTGGTCGGGTTCCGAGAATGACGTGCTGCCGGCCGGAGACGGTGCGGATGGCTACAAGGCGTTGGCACTTGCCAACCCGGGCGGCGACTATCCGATCTATGAGGATCTCAAGAAGTACGTCTACGACACGGGCAAGGCGGCCGGCGACGGCTCCAACCCCGGCACCGTTCTCTACAATCGCGGCATGTATGCCGCATTGCTGGCCGTCGAAGCGGCGAAAAAGGCGCAGGAAATCCACAACACCAAGGAACTGACACCTGCCCAGATGAGAGATGGCATGGAGGCATTGGAGATCACAGCCGACCTGATGGCTGAACTCGGCTTGCCGGACTTTGGACCGGAGTTCTCGGTGAGCTGCGCCAATCATGGCGGCTCAGGGCTCGGCAAGGTCCAGCAATGGGATGCATCCGCCAAGGAGTGGAAGGTCGTAACCGATTGGATTTCCGCTGATCGTGAGATCATCGATCCGCTTATCGCGGCCGATGCCGAGGCGTTCGCCAAGGAAAACAACATCACGCCGCGCGATTGCAACTGATCGCGCGCCGCAACCGAACCAACCGGACCGGCGGTTCGCCGCCGGTCCTCTCCGGTCTCAACTCCGTTTGGTAACGCCGATGCTCAAGACCAACGAAGCCACTGACACCCATTTGGCCGTCAACAATATCGAGGTGATCTACAATCACGTCATATTGGTCTTGAAGGGCGTGTCGCTCACCGTTCCAAAGGGCGGCATCGTAGCCATCCTGGGTGCGAATGGTGCGGGTAAGACCACCACGTTGAAGGCGATCTCAAACCTGCTGCGCGCCGAGCGAGGCGAAGTGACCAAGGGAAACATCATCTTCGAAGGCGAGGAGATCCAGAACCTGTCGCCTTCCGATCTTGTTTCTCGCGGCTGCATCCAGGTGATGGAAGGCCGCCATTGTTTCGGTCACCTGACCATTGAGGAGAATCTGATGACCGGCGCCTATACCCGCAAGGACGGACGCGCCGCCGTCGCCGATGATCTGGAACTCGTCTACACATATTTTCCGCGATTGAAGGAGCGCCGCAGGAGCCAGGCCGGCTATACCTCGGGTGGCGAGCAGCAGATGTGTGCCATCGGCAGGGCGCTGATGTCGAAGCCTTCGACAATTCTGCTCGACGAACCATCAATGGGGCTGGCGCCGCAACTGGTTGAGGAAATTTTCGAGATCGTTCACGACCTCAACGAGAAGGAGGGTGTGACCTTCCTGCTCGCCGAGCAGAACACCAATATCGCGCTGCGCTATGCCACCTATGGCTACATTCTGGAATCAGGCCGCGTAGTCATGGATGGTGAGGCCAAGCAGCTGCGCGAGAACGAGGATGTGAAGGAATTCTATCTCGGCATTGGCGGCGAGGGGCGCAAATCCTTCCGCGATGTCAAGCACTACAAGCGCCGCAAGCGCTGGCTTGCCTAGCTGGCCGGTGCCGTGGCCCAGTATCGCTATTCCGTACCCCGCTTCCGCCAGACCCTGATCACCGCCGCCGCAATGACAGCAGGACTGGCCGGATTAGTATGGATGCTGCTCACAGGGTTGCGTGACCCCGATGCAGGTCTTTGGGCTCTGGCCTCGGGTTCGGTGTTCTTTGCCTTTGTCTCCGTGTCGATGCTGTGGCGATACTATCGCAATGGCGTGGTTCTCGCCGTTCAGCCCGCGGGATTGTATGACGCGCGCGTATCGGAAGTGCCGGTATCATGGGAGGATATCCGGGATATCGTTCTGCGGCAGGCCGAAGACGCATTCCGGCTTGAGGTCTATTTGTGGAAACGTCAGGAGGCGGCAACGGCTGTGCCGGATTTTTCTATCGATCTGGACTCGCTCAATGCGGGTGCAGGCGAGATCGTCGATGACATCGCCGCACATAGCAAGATCCGCAACGAAGCCGGGGTTGCGCTGGGGCATGCGCTGCAATGATTGCGCAGGGGCAGGGACCGGAAACCGGGAATTTCGGCAGGATTGATTGACGGGGAAGAGTATGAGCGACCATTTCGACACACTTGAGACGCGCGACCCTGCCAAGCGGGAAGCGGAGCAGTTCGCCAAATTGCCCGGCTTTCTTGCGAAGATCGCGGATACGGTTCCAGGCTGGAGCAGACGCCTCGCCGGCCTCGACACCGCTTCGGTCAACTCGCGCGCAGCATTGGCCACGCTTCCCGTTCTGCGCAAGGCGGAGCTGATGCAGGCGCAGGCCGCAGAGCCACCCTTTGGCGGCTTCGTCGATACTACGATGCTCGATGGCGCACGCATCTTCATGTCCCCCGGCCCGATCTGGGAACCACAGGGAGCAGGCGCCGATCCCTGGCACGCCGCACGGGCTTTTCATGCAGCGGGCATCCGTCCGGGCGACACGGTTCACAATGCGCTCGCCTATCACATGACGCCCGGAGGCTTCATCCTTGATGAGGGTGCCCGGGCGCTCGGCGCGCGCGTCTTCCCCGCCGGCATCGGCAACACCGAACAGCAGGTGGAGGCCGCAGCCGTGCTCAAACCCGATGCCTATGCCGGTACGCCCGACTTTCTGAAGGTCATGCTCGACAAGGCAGCCGAGATGGGACGCGACCTGTCGTCGATCAGGCGCGCCATCGTTTCGGGTGGCGCGCTGTTTCCCTCTTTGCGCGCCGAATATCGCGAGCGCGGCATCAATGTCATGCAGTGCTTCGCCACCGCCGACATAGGCGTCATCGCCTACGAGACCGCCGTCAATGACGAACCACTGCCCGGCATGGTGGTGAGCGAGGAACTGATCGTCGAGATCGTCCGGCCCGGCACTGATGATCCCGTTGAACCGGGAGAAGTGGGCGAGATCGTCGTCACCACGCTCAACCCGGTCTATCCGCTGATCCGGTTCGGCACAGGCGACATGACCGCTGTACTGCCGGAACCCTCGCCTTGCGGGCGAACCAACATGCGTATCGCAGGCTGGATGGGCCGGGCCGACCAGCGCACCAAGGTCAAGGGCATGTTCGTCGATCCCAAACAGATTGATGCCCTGGTCAAGGCCGTGCCCGGAATGGCGAAGGCACGCCTTGTGGTGACCCGGGAAGGCGAACGCGACGCGATGGCATTGCAGGTCCTGCCGGAAGCCGGGGTCTCGCTGCATACCGGCCAGATCGGCGAATTGCTGGCTGGCCAGACCAAGCTCAGGGGTACAGTAGAACTGGTCTCCGATTTGCCGAACGACGGCAAGGTGATTGACGACCGGCGCGACTACTCGAAATAGCCAGCGCGTAACACCTTCACAAAAGTGTCGGATGGACACCGTTATTCTCGGTCACGGTTTCCATGACCGGATAGGTGTGGGTCTGGCTCACGCCAGCCAGTGTGCCGATGCGGTCCCCAAGCACCTTGCGATAATGCGCCATGTCCCGGGCGCGCACCTTGAGCAGATAGTCGAAACCCCCGGCGATCATATGAGCCGCCTCGATCTCGGGAATGCGTTTGACCTCGTCATTGAACCGGTCGAGGACATGGGTGGTGGTGCGGTCGAGCTGGACCTGCACGAACACCGTCATCTCCAGCCCTGCCGTAACCGGATCGATCACGGCACGATAACCGGTGATATGGCCAAGTCGCTCGAGACGTCTTACCCTCTCCGTGCAGGGCGTTTTGGATAGGTTGACCTTCTCCGAAAGCTCGGTGATGGACATTCGCCCATCACCCTGCAGCTCGGAGAGTATTCTCCTGTCTGTCGCGTCAAGTAGATCATTCATAGTGAATATCACTGGCAGATAGAGAAACTTTAGAGAATATCCTTATCAGAAATTCGCTAGGCAGAGAACCTAAATCGCTATTTGAGGCCGAAGAATGAACAATATGCTGCGCCGTGCCATCCGGAGCCACACGCTGAAGCCCGAGAGCGAATGCGTCCCGGAACTGATCTCCATGCTGGGGCTGGATGAAGCCGCGCGGAAACAAATTGCGACCAAGGCCGCAACGCTCGTGCGCGAAATCCGCAACCGGGGCGAGTCCGGCCTTATGGAAAAGTTTCTCGCCGAATACGGTCTCAACACGGACGAGGGCGTCGCGCTGATGTGTCTTGCCGAAGCCTATCTGCGCACCCCCGATGCCGATACGCTCGACGCACTTATCTCCGACAAGATTGGTGAGGGCGACTGGTCGCGGCACCTGGGCAAGGCGCAATCCGGTCTCGTCAATGCATCGACCTGGGCGTTGATGCTGACCGGCAAGGTTTTCCGCACCATACCGGCCGAAGCCAACGACCTCGCAGACGTGATGCGTGGACTGGTGCGGCGGTTGGGCGAGCCCGTGGCGCGCACCGCCGTTGGCGAGGCCATGAAGCTGATGGGCCGGCAATTTGTGCTTGGCCGCGATATTGACGAGGCCATCGCCAATGGCCGTGAGAATGCGCGCGAGAACCCCTTCGGCGGCGAACTGCATTCCTTCGACATGCTCGGCGAGGCGGCACGGACCGGGCGCGACGCGCAACGCTATTTCGATGCTTATGCGAAGGCCATCACAGCGATCGGGGCATCGGCGCACGAACCCGACCCGCATGACAACAACGGCATATCGGTAAAACTCTCGGCGCTACATCCGCGCTACGAGACGGTGAAGCGGGACCGTGTCATGGCCGAACTCGTGCCGCGCGTCGGCGAACTTGCCCGGCTGGCCGCTTCCAAAAACATCGCTCTGGCAATCGATGCAGAGGAAGCTGACCGGCTCGACCTGTCGCTCGATGTGATCGAGGCGGTTCTGTCCGACGACGCACTTAAGGGCTGGGATGGTTTCGGCATTGTGGTGCAGGCCTATTCGCGGCGTGCCCCTCGCATCATCGATTGGCTCTACGATCTTTGCAATCGCCTCGACCGTCGAATCTCGGTGCGCCTCGTCAAGGGGGCCTACTGGGATGCCGAGATCAAGAACGCCCAGATACTGGGTCTGGAAAGCTACCCCGTCTTCACGCGCAAGCAGACCACCGATCTGTCATGGCTCGCCTGCGCGCGGCAACTGTTCTCGATGACGAATCGTATTTATCCGCAGTTCGCCACGCATAACGCCCATTCGGTCGCCGCCATCAACGCAATGGCTCCGAAAGGCGCACGTTTCGAGTTCCAGCGCCTGCACGGTATGGGCGAATCACTGCACGCCATCGCGCATGAAAGTGATGGTCATCGCCGCCGTGTCTATGCCCCGGTCGGGGTCCATAAAGATCTGCTCGCCTATCTCGTCCGCCGCCTTCTGGAAAACGGCGCGAACTCCTCCTTCGTGCATCAGATACTCGATCTCTCGGTTGCGCCGGAGGAGATCGCTGCTGACCCGGTTGCCGAGGTGCTTGCAGCCGATCCGCTGCCGCATCCGGCTATCGCGCCACCGACAAAATTGTACGCACCTGCGCGGCAAAACTCCGAAGGCTGGAACCTCAACGATCCGCAAGAACTCGCTCAACTCGAAGAGCCGATGCAATCCTTCCTTGACCGGCAATGGGGTGCGGAGCAAGGCCGTGCCGTAACCAACCCGGCAAACCGCGCCGACATTGTCGGGTATATCCAAGACACCGATGCCGGTGCGGCAACTGCAGCAATCGACCGAGCAGTTGCAGGGTTTGCAGCGTGGTCCGCTCTGACTTCTGCCGAGCGCGCGGCCAGGCTTGAGCGGACTGCCGATCTTTACGAGCAGAACGCGCCCGAGTTGATGGCGCTGGCGGTTCGTGAAGCGGGCAAGAACCGGCTCGATGCAGTGGCCGAGATTCGCGAGGCGGTCGATTTCCTGCGCTACTATGCTGCGCAGGTGCGGGACGAGGCCGATCCGGGCGAGCCGTTGGGTGCAGTTGTCTGTATCTCGCCCTGGAACTTTCCGCTGGCGATCTTCACCGGCCAGATCGCTGGCGCTTTGGCGGCAGGAAACACGGTTGTTGCCAAGCCCGCCGAGCAGACGCCACTCATCGCCGCGCGCGCAGCCGAACTGTTTGCCAACGCAGGCATTGGCGCAGGCGTGCTCGAACTGGTTCAGGGCGATGGAGCAACAATCGGCCCTGCGCTGACGGGCGACAGACGGATCGCCGGGGTTGCTTTCACGGGCTCGACGGAAACCGCCCGTCGCATCGAAATCTCAATGGCGAAAGACGGCAATCCGGACGCCATCCTCATTGCCGAGACGGGCGGGCTCAATGCCATGATTGTCGACTCCACCGCCCTACCCGAACAGGCGGTGCGCGATATCCTCATCTCCGCCTTTCAGAGCGCGGGCCAGCGCTGTTCGGCGCTGCGCGTGCTCTTCGTGCAGAAAGATGTCGCTCCCACGATCCTGGAAATGCTTGAAGGCGCGGCCCGGGAATTGGCTCTGGACGATCCCTGGCGACCATCCACTG